>SAMEA104315420__coassemble_109_pt1 | contig 106668 bp, 78 predicted proteins | sample SAMEA104315420__metabat2_low_PE_049 | metagenome-assembled genome bin SAMEA104315420 (sample SAMEA104315420) | gut metagenome | biome: Monkey gut; feature: monkey-associated habitat; material: faeces | place: China | collected 2013
CGACAGGTGCGAAGCACTGGCATCGCTAAAAGGCTGTTTTTTTATGTTTTTGTTTTAGTCCCCCAGTATTTTTCCACTGAACCGGGATTATTTTTGGTAGTATTGTTCGCGGAGAGCCAATACTTTTTCGTCGGTGATGTAGTCATCGTAGTCCATCATCTTATCGATGATACCGTTTGGAGTGAGTTCGATTTCACGGTTGCAAACGGTTTGGATAAATTCGTGGTCGTGGCTCGACATCAGCACAATGCCCTTGAAGGCTTGGAGCGTGTTGTTGAATGCCTGAATTGATTCCAAGTCGAGGTGGTTGGTTGGGGTGTCGAGAATGATAGTGTTGGCATTGGTCATCATCATCTTAGAAATCATACATCTGCGCTTCTCACCACCAGAGAGCACCTTCGCTTTCTTCAACACATCTTCGCCAGCAAAGAGCATCTTGCCCAAGAAACCTTTGAGGTAAATTTCGCTTGTGTCGTCGCTGTATTGTGCCAGCCAGTCAACGAGGTTGTAGTCGTTGTCGAAGAACTTATCGCTTTCAAGTGGCAGATATGAATATGTGATGGTTTGTCCCCATTCAAATGTACCAGCGTCGGCCTTTCTGTTGCCAGTGATGATTTCGAAGAAAGCGGTCATGGCACGAGGGTCGCGGCTCAAGAACACAATCTTGTCGCCCTTCTCCACGTTGAAAGTCAAGTCCTTGAACAAGATTTCGCCATCGATGCTTGCTGTAAGTCCGTTCACTTCAAGAATCTTGTTGCCTGGTTCACGTTCAGGAGTGAAAATAATGCCTGGATAGCGGCGTGAAGATGGTTGGATTTCTTCAATATTGAGTTTTTCCAACATCTTTTTGCGGCTTGTGGTTTGCTTAGATTTAGCCACGTTGGCGCTGAATCGGCGAATGAATTCAAGAAGTTCCTTCTTCTTTTCTTCAGCACGTTTATTCTGTTGCTGCTGTTGACGCAAAGCCAACTGACTACTCTGATACCAGAAACTGTAGTTACCAGCGTAGAGCGTGATTTTGTGATAGTCGATATCCAAAGTGTGGGTGGAAATAGCATCGAGGAAGTGACGGTCGTGACTCACCACAAGCACAGTGTTTTCGCAGTTGCTCAAATAGTTTTCGAGCCATGTCACGGTGTCGAGGTCAAGGTCGTTGGTAGGCTCATCAAGCAACAAGTTGTCAGGGTTGCCGAAAAGCGCTTGAGCCAGCAGCACACGCACCTTTGCTTTAGCTGGCATGTCTTTCATCATAGTGTAGTGAAATTCCTCTTTTACGCCCAGACCGCTAAGCAAGGCTGCCGCATCGCTTTCAGCATTCCAACCATTCATTTCAGCGAATTTTTCTTCAAGTTCGCTTGCTCTTACGCCGTCGGCATCAGAGAAATCCTCTTTTGCATAAATAGCATCTTTTTCCTTCATCACAGCCCAAAGTTCAGAGTGACCTTGGAGCACAGTGTCGATAACGGAGAAGTCGTCGAATGCAAAGTGGTCTTGGGCAAGCACACTCATGCGCTCACCGGGACCTTGCGTCACGGTACCGTGTGTTGGTGTGAGTTGGCCGCTAAGCATACGCATGAGCGTACTCTTACCTGCGCCATTAGCACCAATAATACCATAACAGTTACCAGCTGTGAACTTCAAATTCACATCTTGGAACAAAACTTTTTTCCCGAATTGAATACCTAAGTTGTTTGTAATAATCATTATAATAAGATAGAGATTTATTCAGATTTGACGTTACCACTCAATCCGAAATCCGGTGGATTGTGTGGTAACGTCAAAGTTATTTTCGAATTATATTATTCTCCTGCTGGAGCTACTGGCGCAGGAGTTGGCGTTGGTGCTGGCGCTTCATGCTTGGGCTCAGATTTAACGGCTGGAGCCTTTTCTGTATCAACACTCTTTTTAGAATCAGCATTGCTGACTTCTGTTATTGGAGTCTCCTCATTTTTTTCAGACACCTCTTTCTTCTCCTTTTTTACGCCTTTTGCAACAAGAGCCCCTTTAGTGGAGTCTTTTGCTACTATTGTGGGAGTTTCGGTAATCACCTTAACTGTGGTGTCGGCATTATGGGGCGAATTAACGCTCACCAACGTGTCTTCGTCAACAACAGTAGCGTCGTCGCCTCCTTTAAAAGGGTTGCAGGTAACCATCCACGCCACCACACCGGCTATTGCGCAAATCAGCAATGCGTAGGCCACATATTTAAATCTGATTTTCTTCAGCAGACTGAGCGAAAATGACGCCTTAACATTTGTGGCGTTAATCAGCACATGGCAAGCGTTTGCGAGTTCTTTCATCTGCTTGAGCTGATCGTTTTTCGCTTGAGTAGAAAGTTCGGGATTGGAGAGAATGCGACGAATCGCTTTTGCGTCAATATCCTCTTGTGAGCAGAGCAAAAGAAGGTCGCCTTGCTTGTAGTCGGTCAACTGGCTAACCCTTGCTTTGGAATTGTAGATGTCTAAAACCAAGTTGCGCGAGTCGAACACGATTTCCTGGTCTTCGGGGCGAACTTGAATAGCTCTTGTCTTGCCAGTTTGTGCAATAAAACAACCTCCTGCATTATATACAACGAGCAGAAAATCTGATTTTTTAAATTCTGCTCTACAATCGCCACTCAACTGGTCGATTACCTCGTTGAAATCATCAGTAGTGAAATGTTTGTTCAGATTATACGAAGTAATGATTTCGTTGTAGACTTCGCTTGCAAGTGTTTGGTTGTTAGATAATACATATATGTAGTTTCTATTTTCCTCCGATGGTAAAATAGAATAATCACTCATTCCCTTGTGACTATAAATGTCTAAATCAAATTTCATCGCGAAAAAGCATAGTTTATTTACAGACGACAAAATTACTAAAAAATAATCATTATTTAATGCTGTGCAAGCATCAAAATATGCTTTATTAAATTTTATTATTAAATAATGTTGTAAGGGCAACTAAAAGTTGACCAAAAGGCATTTTTTTTGTAATTTTGCATAAATTTGAATCTACAATAACTAATTCAATTAATCATAATCTCAAACTCATGAGTAAAGAAAAAAAATTCATGACGTGTGATGGTAACACCGCTGCTGCTCACATCAGTTATATGTTTACTGAAGTGGCTGCAATCTACCCTATCACACCATCTTCGCCAATGGCGGAGCATGTCGATGAATGGGCGGCTGCTGGTCGCAAAAACATTTTCGGCGAAACTGTAACAGTTCAGGAAATGCAAAGCGAAGCAGGTGCTGCTGGTGCGCTCCACGGTTCACTCCAGGCTGGCGCACTCACTACCACTTACACAGCATCACAAGGTTTGTTGCTGATGATTCCAAACATGTATAAGATTGCTGGTGAACTTCTTCCTGGCGTTTTCCATGTTACTGCTCGTACATTGGCATCACACACTCTCTGTATCTTCGGTGACCATCAAGACGTGATGGCAACTCGCCAAACAGGTTTTGCAATGCTTTGCGAAGGTTCTGTACAAGAAGTTATGGACCTTTCAGCAGTTGCTCACCTTGCGGCTATCAAGTGCAGCGTTCCATTCTTGAACCTCTTCGACGGTTTCCGTACTTCTCACGAAATCCAGAAGATTGAGGCCCTCGAACAAGAAGATTTGGAACCACTCTTGGACCGTGAAGCACTTGCTAACTTCCGCAAGCGCGCTATGAATCCAGATAGCCCTGTGACTCGTGGTACTAACGAAAACCCTGACGTGTTCTTCCAGCACCGTGAATCTTGCAACGAATACTACAACGCAATTCCTGCTATCGTAGAAGACTACATCAACAAAATCAACGCTATCACTGGCCGTCAATACGGATTGTTCGACTACTATGGTGCTAAAGATGCCGACCGCGTGATTATCGCAATGGGTTCTGTAACCGAGGCTATCCGCGAGGCTATCGACCATATGACCGAACAAGGTGAAAAGGTTGGTCTTGTATCAGTTCACTTGTATCGTCCATTCTCTGCTAAGCACTTCCTCTCAGCAGTTCCAAGCACAGCAAAGCGTATCGCTGTACTCGACCGCACAAAAGAACCTGGTGCAAATGGCGATCCATTGTACCTCGATGTTAAGGAATGCTTCTATGGCACAGAAAACGCACCTCTTATCGTAGGTGGTCGTTACGGTCTTGGTTCAAAAGACACTACTCCAGCACAAATCACTGCTGTGTATGAGAACCTTGCTTTGCCAATGCCAAAGAATCAATTCACTGTAGGTATCGTAGACGATGTTACATTCACTTCACTTCCTCAGAAAGAAGAAATAGCAGTAGGCGGCAAGGGCTTGTTCCAAGCTAAATTCTACGGTCTTGGTGCTGATGGTACAGTGGGTGCTAACAAGAACTCTGTAAAGATTATCGGTGACAACACCAACAAGTATTGCCAAGCATATTTCTCTTACGACTCTAAGAAGTCGGGCGGTTTCACTTGCTCACACCTCCGTTTCGGTGACGAACCAATCCGCTCAACTTACTTGGTGACCACTCCAAACTTCGTGGCATGTCACGTACAGGCTTATCTGCACATGTATGATGTGACTCGTGGCTTGCAAAAGAACGGCACATTCCTTCTTAACACCGTATGGGAAGGCGACACTCTCGCAAACAATCTTCCTAACCGTGTGAAGAAGTATTTCGCTGACAACAACATCACAGTTTACTATATCAACGCAACAAAGATTGCAATGGAAATTGGTTTGGGCAACCGCACCAACACCATTCTCCAATCAGCATTCTTCCGCATCACTGGCGTAATTCCTGTTGACCTTGCTGTAGAGCAAATGAAGGCATTCATCGTTAAGTCTTACGGACGTAAAGGTGAAGATGTGGTGAACAAAAACTATCAGGCAGTTGACCGTGGTGGCGAATACAAGAAACTCGATGTGGATCCAGCTTGGTCAAATCTCCCAATTGAAAACACTGTTGAAGACGACGCTCCTGAGTTCGTTCGCAACCTCGTTCGTCCAATCAATGCACAAGATGGCGACTTGCTCCCAGTAAGCGCATTCAAGGGTATTGAAGATGGTACTTGGCAAAACGGTACCGCTGCTTACGAAAAGCGCGGTGTGGGCAACTTCGTTCCTGTATGGAATGCAGAAAACTGTATCCAATGTAACAAGTGTGCTTACGTTTGTCCTCACGCTGCAATCCGTCCATTCCTTCTCGACGAAAATGAATCAGCCGCTTCTCCATTCAAGGAAGAAGAAAAGCTCAAAGCTATCGGCAAGGGTTTGGAAGGTCTCAAGTTCGTTCAGGTTGTTGACGTGCTCGACTGCTTGAGTTGCGGCAACTGTGTTGACGTATGTCCTGGCAAGAAGGGTGCTAAGGCTCTTGAAATGGCTCCACTTATGGAACACGAACAAGACCAAAAGCTCTGGGATTACTGCATCAAGAATGTTACTTCAAAGCAACATCTCATCGACACCAAGCTCAATGTGAAGAACTCACAATTTGCAACCCCTCTCTTTGAATTCAACGGTGCTTGCTCTGGCTGTGGTGAAACTCCATACCTCAAACTCATTTCTCAACTCTTCGGCGACCGTGAAATGGTAGCTAATGCAACTGGTTGCTCTTCAATCTACACAGCAGCCGTTCCTTCTACCCCACTCACCACAAACGAAAAGGGTCATGGTCCTGCTTGGGCTAACTCACTTTTCGAAGACTTCTGTGAGTTTGGTTTCGGCATGTTTATTGGTGACGAAAAACTTCGCACTCGCGTGAAAGGCTTCGTTCAGGAAGCACTTGCTTGCGACAGCGTTTCTGACGATGTTAAGGCTCTCTACCAAGAATGGCTTGACAACTACGAAGACGGACCTAAGAGTCGTGAATTGAGCGACAAGATTCAAGAAGCTATTGCTGACAGCGATGTGCCTTGCAACCAAAAGGTGAAGAGTTTGGCTAAGTACTTGGTTAAGCGTTCACAATGGATTGTGGGTGGCGACGGTGCTTCTTACGATATTGGTTTCGGTGGTCTCGACCATGTTATCGCTTCTGGTAAGAATGTGAATATCCTCGTACTTGATACTGAGGTTTATTCTAACACTGGTGGTCAAGCATCTAAGGCAACTCCTATTGGTGCTATTGCTAAGTTTGCCGCTGCTGGTAAGCGTGTTCGCAAGAAAGACATCGGTTTGATAGCCTCTACTTACGGCTATGTATATGTAGCTCAAATCGCTATGGGTGCCGACAATGCCCAAGCACTCAAGGCAATTCGTGAAGCAGAAGCATACGATGGACCATCACTCATCATCGCTTATGCTCCATGTATCAACCACGGTTTGAAGGCTGGTATGGGTAAGAGCCAAGCAGAAGAAGCGAAGGCTGTGGCATGCGGTTACTGGCACCTCTGGCGCTACAACCCTGCTCTCGAAGCAGAAGGTAAGAACCCATTCACCCTTGACAGCAAGGCTCCAAACTGGGACAACTTCATCGACTTCTTGAAGGGCGAAGTTCGTTACGCATCTGTAATGAAGCAATACCCAGACGAAGCAGAAGAACTCTTCCGTGCTGCTAAGGACAATGCTCAATGGCGTTACAACAACTACCGCCGTCTTGCATTGCAACAATGGGGTGTTGAACCTAACGAATAATATTCGTAAACATACATAAATTAAGGGTCTCGAAGAAATTAACTTCGAGACCCTTTTTTGTTGACTTTAAAATTTTTTTTAAAAAATTAGTCGCATTTGATTTGTTTAAGCGCTTGTGCAAGCTGGTCGGGGCATGATGTGGATTTGAAACCGCATCTGATTCCTTCCAGTTTTTTAATTGCTTCATCGATTTTCATTCCTTTAACGAGGATGGAAATTCCTTGTAAGTTACCGTTACAGCCACCGTAAAAGGTGACGGATTCGATGATGTCGCCGTTTGTCACAATGTCGATCTGTGTTGAGCATGTGCCTTGAGTGTAATATGTAAGATTTGCCATAATTTATGCGTGTATTAATTCTACTAATGCTCTACGATTAAGAATTTGAATTTCGTTTTGAGTAAATGTGATTATTTTGTGTAGTTGTAGTTCTTCCAGTGCCATCACCAATGTTGTGCGCCTCACGCCCAAAAGCAAGCATAAGTCTTTTTGCTTATAGGTGATTTTGATGTTTTTTGAATTTCTTGTAGTCAACTCGTATACCAAAAGCGCGAATCGAGTATTGAAATTGCCGCCCGCATTGGTAGTAAACGACCATATTCTGTTTTGCGAATTTCTTGAAAGGTAATTGAGAATATTGAAAAGCAGGATTTTTTCGGATTGCAGCATTTCAATATAGTCGGTTTTTTGAATTTGAAGCACACCGCAATCCTCATTGGCAATTACATTGCAAGGATATTCTGTGGTTCTTCCAAACAGATAATCAGGGGCGATTACTTCTGGAGCATCTAATGTTTGGCTAAGTTCCACTTTGGTTTTAGAACTTTCTATTACGACGTTCACACTACCAGAAACCACAAATCTCATGTGTGTGCAAACATCGCCTTGTTCTATAATCGTGTCCGCTTTCTTATATTTCAAAAAATGAAAAGGATATTTTTCAACCAATTGCGACAGTGACTGCTTACTGATGCCTTGGAATAGAGGAAGAGTCAATAATTTATCAAACATACTTTTTATAAGAATGGTGATTTATTTTGCAAAGTTATAAAATTTCTTTCACCGAAATGTTAAAAATGAATTGGTTTTAACAAAAAATAGTCCCATTCTAAATAGAAAAGGACTAAATATGATGTATATGTGCTGAATTATTTCAGTTTAGAAATCACTTCGTCAATTGTGAGGTTTTCTTGTTCGCCAGTTTCCATACATTTAAGAGCGATGGTGCCATTTGCCATTTCGGTTTCACCCACCATGGCAACATAAGCCACATTTTTGTCGTTGGCGTAGCTCATTTGCTTTTTCATTTTAGTGGAATCGGGATAGATTTCGGCAGGAATACCGTTTGCTCTCAATTTCATCACATATTGGAGCGACTGTGCGCCTTCCTTTTCGCCGAAGTTCACGAACAGCACTTTGGTTGATGCGAGGGTGTCTTTTGGATAGAGTACCAAAGTGTTGAGCACATCGTAAATGCGGTCAGCACCAAAACTAATACCCACACCCGAAGTGCCAGGCATACCAAACACTCCTGTAAGGTTGTCGTAACGGCCACCACCAGTGATACTGCCAATCGCCACATCTTTTGCCTTCACCTCGATAATGGTGCCAGTGTAATAATTTAAGCCACGAGCGAGCGACACATCAAGTTCGACTACGCCCTTAGGCTGTTGTGCTTCTGAATTGGTGAGAACATATCGCAATTCCTCCACACCCTTCATGCCCACTTCGCTTGAAGCCAACAGAGTGGAAAGTGTTGCGAGTTTTTCCTCGTTGCTTCCACTGAGTGTCAAGAGAGGTTGAAGTGCATCAACTGCATTTTGTGAAAGACCTTTCTCAAGCAATTCCGCATTCACATTTTCAAGACCAATCTTGTCGATTTTATCGATAGCCACGGTAATGTCGACGATTTTATCAGGAGCACCAATCACTTCTGCTATACCGCTAAGTACTTTGCGGTTGTTGATTTTGATAATCACATTAATTCCGAAGCGCTTAAACACCTCGTCAATCATGCCTACGAGTTCAATCTCGTTCATCAGCGAATCGCTGCCCACCACATCGGCATCGCACTGGTAAAATTCGCGATAACGGCCCTTCTGTGGACGGTCGGCACGCCATACTGGCTGAATTTGATAGCGCTTGAATGGGAATTGGATATCGTTACGATGCATCACTACATAGCGAGCAAAAGGCACGGTCAAGTCGTAACGAAGTCCTTTTTCACTGATTTTTGGAATTAAATGTATATAATCGTGCTGCTCAAGCATTTCTGCGGGAGCATTTTTCAAATAATCACCACTGTTGAGCATCTTGAAAAGAAGTTTATCGCCCTCTTCGCCATACTTGCCCATCAAAGTTGACAGGTTCTCCATTGCTGGAGTTTCGATTTGCTGGAATCCGTAGAGCAAAAACACTTCTTTAATAGTGTTGAAAATATAATTTCGTTTCGCCATTTCAATGGGCGAAAAGTCGCGTGTACCCTTGGGTATTGATGGTTTCTGTGCCATTTTGCCTTTAAATTTTAAATTTCATGCAAAGTTACTGCAAAGTTGCTGCAATAACAAATTAGTGACCGCTTCATTTTGCGCATTTGCTGGGCAGAGAGTTGTTTTCTTAAGATTATATTTGTAATTTTGCCATTATGCTTAATGTAAACGTAGATAAAAGAATACTTGATATTTGTCCTCAAATGAAAATTGGCTTGATACAAGCCGATGTTGTGAATGGAGACACTTGCGACGAACTTTGGAACGAGTTGTTGAAGGAGGCCGACAACATTAAAAACTCCTATGAACTACTCGCTATCAACAAGCGCCCCGCTGTGGCAGCGACTCGAAAGGTGTATAAGGCGCTGGGGAAAGACCCTGGCCGCTACAGGGTGGCGAGCGAGGCACTGTGCCGACGCATTATCAGAGGGCTTGGCTTATATCGCCTAACCACGCTGATTGATGTGGTGAACTTAGTGTCGATAAAGAGCGGATATGCTATCAGCGGATTGGATTTTGACAAAATCGAGGGCGACACGCTCACATTGGGGGTTGGTCAAGCAGGCGAAGTGTATAACGGCATAGGCAGAGGTGCTTTGAATATTGAAAACATGCCCGTTTATCGTGATGCCATTGGAGGTGTGGCTACTCCAACAAGCGACGAAGAACGAACGAAATTCACCCCAGAAACCACTACCGTGCAAATCAACATCAACGGCTATGGATCAGAAATGGACATGGAGGAAACCGTAAATCTGATGGTTGACTTGCTGAAAAGGTATGCTCAAGCCACAAATATTCAAACATCTATCGTTTCTAATTTTGATTAAACAACTACCTTCACATATAACAAAATGAAAATCCTTAACATCTTAGAAGATAATATCAACGATCGCTATATCGATATGGTGGTTGATACGCTTGAAAAAGGCGGTATCATCATCTACCCCACCGACACGCTTTATGCCATCGGGTGCGACGCGCTGAATAATTCGGCTATTGAGAAAGTGTGTGCCATCAAGGCGATGAAGTCGGCAAAAACCAACTTGACTATCATTTGTCACGATATTTCACAAGTTACGGAGTATGCCAAGTTTGGAAACATGGAATTTAAGGTAATGAAGCAATATTTACCAGGTCCTTACACATTCATTTTACCAGCCTTGTCAAAACTCCCCAAAGCGTTTAAAGGCAGAAGAACTGTGGGTGTCAGAATACCCTCAAATTCTGTGGCGTGTAGGATTGTAGAGGCTTTGGGAAGACCAATTCTTTCAACATCGGTTGATGCGCCGTCTGACGATTATATGTGTGAACCGGAATTGATGGCCGAACGCCACAAAAACGATGTAGATATTGTGATTGACTCAGGCAGAGGTGGCACAATTCCTTCAACAGTAATAGATTGCACATCAGGCGACTTTGATGTGCTAAGAGAAGGAAAAGGAGAATTTGAATTGTAGTCTCCTACTCTACTTTTTATTGTTTGGGCGGCTTATTCTTACTTCAGCCGATGCGATTTCAATTCTAATTTTCTTTCCTTTGATTTTCGCTTTCAGCAGTTGCGAAACAGCAGTTTTTGCTTTCTGTTTTGGGATGGCCACCAAAGCATAATGGTCATATACATTAATCACACCAATTTCATTAGGCGCGATTTGGCTATTGTTGGCGATAAAGCCCACGATGTCGGCTTTTGAGATTTTCTCCTTTTTGCCTGCTTTGAAGTACAGTGTGCTGTTCCTATTTACAATAGATTTTTGCTTGCATTTTTCAGGCAAGTTGAATGTTTCGTCAATCGTCACAAAATCTGGCAGTTGCTCATCTTGGTGAGTAAGAATATACACATCGCCAGTTTTGTCAACACGAGCGGTGCGCCCATTACGGTGGGTGTACGATTCTTGCGACACTGGCAGATGATAATGAATGATATTTTTCACCTCTTTAATGTCCAAGCCGCGAGAACCCAAATCGGTAGAAACAAGAATCGGATAAGACTCGTTGTTAAACATCGCAATCGCCTTTTCCCTATCCATCTGCTCCAACGCACCGTGGTAAATTCCAGCAGAAATTTGATTGTCTTTCAGATTCTGGTAGATTCTTGATACGGCATCACGATAGTTGGCAAATATGATGGTTTTCCCTTGCGGAATGCTGTAAAGCAAAGTGCGAAGTGCTGCCAATTTGTCTTTTTCCTCGCTCTTCACTTGCCAAACCGTAGTTCTTTCGCTTGGATTTTCTGCGCTCTCAAGAAAATCAAGAGTCACATAATCGGTAAGATTCACAAAATCGGGGATATCTTTGAGAATGGTAGCCGAAGTGAGGATTTTTCTCGAAAGATTTGGCATTTTTTTCAGCAGTTTGCGCATTTCTTCCTCAAAACCCAATTCCAAGCATTTGTCAAACTCATCGAGAATCAGTTGGCGAACATTGGTCAAGTCAATGTTTCCTCTGTTTGCGTGGTCAAGCAGTCGGCCTGGAGTGCCAACAATAATGCTTGGCACATTTTGCAGTGAATTTTTCTCATCAGCAACATTATGGCCACCATAAAGCGAAGTCACTTTATAGTCAGGAGCAATCGGGCGAATCACGTCAGAAATTTGAATCACCAATTCGCGCGATGGTGCAATGATTACGGCTTGCAGTTTCTCTGTATCAAAGTTTTTTAGAGCCTTAAGCAATGTAACAGAAAAAGCAAGAGTTTTACCACTGCCCGTAGGAGAATATATAATAGCGCTTGAAGAAATCTTTAGATTCTTCATAACAGACTTTTGCAAATCGTTCAGGTCGCTAATTCCCAAACGCTCATTGATTAATGATAAAATCTCTTGCTCCTTCATTATTAATTATTCAAATCTTAGTTTGTAGATACTGTCTTGTGATTGGATAAGAAGTTCGCCCATACATTCTGCACAGTCGGTCAATTCGCCAGTTGTGGAAGTGCTCATGTCAATTGCATTTTGCAATTTTCTTTTAGCCAAATTCCATACATACATGGTAGATGGCTGTGAACTTGTTCCCTTACCTACTGGCATATATAGCAGTCCGTACTTCACCATCAATCCATGACTTGCCATGCTCTTGAACATAGGGCAATAATCTTCTATCAAATAATTTTCGAGCAAATCTTTTTCACCCAGATTGATGGTTGGGATGTTTTTACCTTTAGCCTTGACTGAGATAGTTGGCAACTTGAATTTCACCAGACGATGCTTGTTGCTCGCATTTGAATCGTCAATGGTATTGCCAAAGCCATACAGGAACTTGTTTTCCTTATCCACCACCCACTGAAGAGTGTTGCCAAAAAGTTTGTTTGTTTCCTTGAATTGTATTTTTGCCACCAATTTTGATGATTTCATGTTATTGCTGATTCGCTCCACAAAAATCACGTCTTTCTGTCCTCCGACTGCTTCATTATGCGATTGGCTAACAAACAAAAGTGGCATTTTATCCTCTCTTGAGAAAAACTGGTTGCTAAAACTTGCTACTTTAGCGGTGTTTTTGTCGCCATAACTGCCAAGTTTGAATGTGCCGATTTTTGCGACAGTCATGCCGTCGTATTTATATGTGGTAGCCATACCCTCATTTTGGAGGCTAACGATATATTCATTCCAGCAGTCCATGCCTCGGTAGTTTAAGTCGGCTGCGCCATCTAATTTACCTACCGACACGCAAGTGTACTGATTTTTAGCAATACTTAACTGCGGGCCAGTATAATAAAATCTGTCTTGTGCATTCATTCCGACAATGCACAGCAGAGCCATTCCGAATAATACAATACGTTTCATGATGTGGACTTAGAAAATCAGTTTATACATGCTGCTTTGGGTTTGAACATACAGTGCGCCATTATGTACACTGCAAGCCTTCAACTCGTCGCGAGTGGCTGTGGACAGGTCAATCACATTGCGCATCATTTTACCACACAAGTCCCAAACATAGAGGCGAGATGCGTCGTTAGGAGTGCCTTTTCCAGAAGTGATATAGAGTTGGCCGTCGTGAACATAAACACCGTGAGTCGATGTCATGGCTCTGCCTTGGTAGTATTTCTCTACGAAATAATTGTCTAAAGCGTCATTAGTCTTCAGTTTCACAGTGCTCACTTCGCCTTCTTTCACTTCTGGCACATTGAAACGCATGATTTGGTGAGTGCCATTCTTATTAGTGCAGAATGCATACAAGAAGCCGTTGTCGGCATCTACAGCCCAATCTATTTTGCTGAATTTTGCATCAAGGGTGATGGTTTGAACAGCATTTACGTTTTTGAATTTCTTTTCAATTTGCTCAACATTCAACACGCCATTGTTGCCACTAACATAAAGCAAAGGCAGAACGTCCTCTTCTGTCATCTTTTTTGTGCCAAACGATACATTATAGGCGTTAGCTGTTTTTGAGAAAGTGGAAAGTTTGAGTTGTTTTTCCTTGCTCATATCGCCACCATTCAAATCATATACTGTGATTACACCTGTGGATTGGGCACTCACGGCGTAACCATTGCTGATGTCCATACCTTGATACGACAACTTTTTGTCGCCTTGAAGTTTGCCAGCATTTTGACTTTGAAAATAATGTGCTTCAAGTTGCACTTTTTCACCATAATAGTCATAAGCATTCTGACCAAAGCATACTAATGGTGTGATTAGTAATGCAAATAATAGATTGTATTTCACCATAAAATTAAAATTTAGTCTAAATAATAAATTCATTGAGAACAACTCTTCACAAGGTTGTTCTAAGTTTGTATTAAAAAGTGAAATTGATTAGTGATTTTTTATTATTTGTTTTTAGTAGTTGTCTTTTCGAATGAGTTCTTCACTCTATCCTTTGGTTGAGCTGCAGTTGCTTCGGAAGTAGTCTTTTTATCGTCTGCCTTTTTAGTTTCAGCAGGCTTCTTTTCTGGCTCACTTTGAGTAGGGATTTTACCCTCGTTGATTTCCTGAAGTTCTTCGTCAGTCAAGACTTCCTCATAGTCTTCCAAGTTTTGCTCACGCAATTCTTGTTCTTCCTTGTCTGTGTCTGGTCGTTCTTCAAAAGCGTTGTTGTTGAATTTGAAGAAGAAATTGTCTTTGTTCGTAATGAGGTTGTCTAAATATGGCTCGCCTAAGATCACAGCTTTCACCTGCTGTGCAAAGTTTTCAGCCTCGGCATCGTTGCGTAAAGAAATCTTTTGATAAGTGCTTTGCGCTAAGCCTAAAAGTTTTTGAATATCTGATGTGTCATTCTCGCTAACAGCCTTATCCATCAGGGTCTTAAAATCGTCGATAGAAATAGAGTCCATCACAATTTCATCAGAAAGTTTGTGTGAATCTTTTTGTGCGTTTTTGTTTTTTGAACAAGAGAAAGCACCACAAATGAATAATAATATAGCTGTATAGAGTAATGATTTCATAATTGTATATTTCCAAATTTTGCGAAAGTTACAAACGTTTTTTCATTCCACAAAGTATTTTTGCCATATTATAATTTTTTATTATTTGGAATTGGCGTTTGGAATTGGCGTTTTTGTTACGATTTTATGACATCAATCATTACAGCACGCGAAACACACACTATGACAAATATTTTTTGTAACTTTGTATGATAAAAACATTTAAAGCATATTTATGAAAATAGGAATTATTGTTGCAATGGGTAAAGAATTGGCTTTGCTCAAACCTTTACTGAAGTCGCCCACCACAGAAACTGTGAAAGGGCTCAATTTTATTAAAGGCGAAGTGGCAAACAACACCGTTGTGGCTCTGCAATGTGGCATAGGCAAAGTGAACGCAGCCATTGGCACAATGACTATGATATTTCAATATTCACCAGATATGATTATCAACACCGGCGTGGCTGGTGGCGCCGACAAGTCCATTAATGTGATGGATATTGTGGTTGGCGAAAGAGTGTCGTATCACGATGTGTGGTGCGGCCCGGAATGCAAGATGGGTGTGGTGCAAGGTTTGCCCAACTATTTTGAAGGAAGCAAAAGCATCATCTCTAAATTGCCACAGTCACAACTGCTCAAATACGGACTGATTGTGTCAGGCGACCAATTTGTAGAATCCATTGAAAAGGTGAATAAGATAAAAGAGAATTATCCTGAAGCTTTGGCTGTGGATATGGAATCGGGGGCTATTGCACATGTGTGTGAAGTGATGAATGTGCCTTTCCTCTCGCTTCGTGTGATTAGCGATTCGCCAGGAGCAAGCCGCAACAGCACTTGTCAATACAATGATTTCTGGGAAGATGCTCCCAAGCACACGTTTGAAATTGTAGAAACTTTATTAAATAATCTTTGATTTTATGGAGAAAATTGCAAGTTTTACAATCAACCATTTGAAACTCCTTCGTGGTATTTACGTTTCAAGAGTTGATACTTTGCCCAATGGCGATGTAATCACCACTTTCGACATTAGAATGAAGCAACCAAACCGTGAGCCCGCTGTAAGCCAGTCGGCATTGCACACCATCGAGCATTTGGCAGCTACATATCTTCGCAATCAGCCTGAATGGAAGGACAAGGTGATTTATTGGGGACCTATGGGTTGCTGCACAGGCAATTACTTGCTGATGTCGGGCAAACTCTCCTCAAAAGACATTCTGCCACTGATGCAAGACACTTTCCGCTTCATTGCAGAATACGAGGGCTCAATTCCAGGTGCCACTGCGCGCGATTGTGGTAACTATACGCTCAATAATCTGCCAATGGCTAAATGGGAAGCACGCAAATATTTAATCGAAGTTCTCGAAAACATTAAAGATGAGAACCTCGAATATCCACAAGATTAAGAATAGAAATGGACCAAAATTATAACAAGTTAAATTACTTAAAACTACTATCTCGCAACTTTCCTAATGCGGCAACTGCCAGCACGGAAATCATCAACCTTGAGGCAATTCTCAACTTGCCAAAAGGCACCGAACACTTCCTTGCCGACCTGCATGGTGAATATGAGGCGTTCCAGCATGTGCTACGCAATGCTTCGGGTACGATTAAGCGTAAAGTTAAGGAAATCTTTAACGAAACATTGAGTAACCATGAGCAGAAAGAAATTTGCACACTTATTTATTATCCAGGCAAAAAACTTCATTTGGTGAAATCGGAATATACAGACCCTTCTGTACTGGAAGACTGGTATTTTATCACCATCAATCGCTTGGTGAAAGTGTGCCGAAGCGTTTCGTCAAAATACACTCGCTCGAAAGTCCACAAGGCGCTACCGGCGGATTTCTCATACATTATTCAGGAACTTTTGCACGAGAACTCAAACGACCTGAACAAACAGGCGTATGTAGATGTGATTGTGCGCACAATCATTTCCACGAAGCAAGCCGACGATTTCATCGTGGCGATGTGTAACCTGATTCAGCAGCTTACTATCGATGTGCTTCACATTCTCGGTGATGTGTTCGACCGTGGACCTTTCCCACATAAGATAATGGATATTTTGTGCAACTATCACAACTTTGATATTCAGTGGGGCAACCACGATATTTTGTGGATGGGTGCGGCTGCCGGCAACGATTGCTGTATAGCAAACGTGGTGCGTGGTCAACTCCGTTATGGCAACCAAAGCGTGCTTGAAGATGGCTATGGCATCAATATGCTGCCTCTCGCCACCTTTGCACTTGATGTGTATGGCGACGACGAATGTGTGCCGTTTATGCCAAAAGTTGACACCACATCTGAAGCGAAGCGTCGTGCCAATCTGCTGATTGCGAAAATGCACAAGGCAATCAGTATCATTCAATTCAAACTTGAGGCTGCCACTATCATGCGTCGCAAAGAGTTTGATATGGAGAGTCGCCTTTTGCTCGACAAGATAGATTTTGAAAAGAATGTAATCAAGATTGGTGGAGTGGATTACAAGCTCACCGATTCTAACTTCCCGACTGTTGATCCTGCAAATCCTTATCAACTTACAGAAGAAGAACAGATTGTGGTTGATAAATTGCACAAGTCGTTTAAGGGTAGTGAAAAACTCAAGAAGCACATGAAATGCTTGTTTGCCAACGGTTGCGTATATGCAGTAGCAAATGGCAACTTGCTTTACCATGCTTCAATGCCTCTTAATGCAGACGGCACTTTGAAAGACATCAATATTCAAGGAGAATTGTACCACGGAAAAGCGTTGCTGAAAAAAGTGGGCGCGCTCATTCGCTCTGCATACTTTGGCGATGCCGATCCTGAAGTTTACAACTTCGCCTTAGACTATATTTGGTATTTGTGGTGCGGAAAAGATTCGCCAGTGTTTGACAAAGACAAGATGGCGACTTTTGAACGCTATTTCATCGAAGACAAATGCACACACAAGGAGATTAAAGGACACTACTACACCTTGCGCGACAAGCCTGAGGTTTGCGACATGATTTTAGATGAATTTGGCATTGAGGGCAACTTTCGCCACATCATCAATGGCCATGTGCCAGTACTGACGATTGAAGGCGAAAATCCTGTGAAAGCTGGTGGCAAACTGATGGTGATTGATGGTGGTTTCTCTAAAGCGTACCAGCCAAAGACCGGCATTGCGGGCTACACTTTAGTATATCACAGCCGTGGTTTCCAGCTCGTGCAGCATGAACCTTTCACTTCAATCACAAAAGCTGTGGAAGAAGGCCAAGACATCAAATCTACAGTGGAAATGGTGGAAATGGCAAACCATAGAATGATGGTAAAGGACACCGACAAGGGTGCAGAACTCCAAGCACAAATCAACGATTTGAAGGAACTGCTTCTTGCCTATCGCAATGGCGACATCAAAGAGCGCGACTGGCACCCAATCACAAACAAAATGTAAAACGCCGAACATTATATTTAAGAGAGGAACGAATCAGTATTTCGCTCCTCTCTTTTTCTATTTCTTGAATTTGCCAATTAACAGCCACCAGAAAAACTTTACCAGATGAATTTGACGCTTGATTCTCGACGGCTCTTTAAACAGACGGTATGCAAATTCTATATTGTGATCTACCCACCATTTGGGAGCACGTTGCACATGACCTGTATATACATCGAAACTTCCGCCTAAACCTTGATAAATGGCAGGATGAACTCGTAACATATCGCCCATCAGCAATTCCTGCTTAGGTGACCCCATTGCCACAAACACCACATCGGGCTTTAATCGTGCAATGTCGCAGATTAGACTTGTGCGCTCTTCGTCAGTTTTAATATATCCGTTACGGTAGCCAACGATATTGATGCTTTCAAACTCTTTTTGGAGTTTAGTTACTGTTTCATCAATCACTTCTTGCTTTCCACCCACAAGATAAAATGACTTGGTTGTGTAATATTTAGCGATGATTTTAAGCCACAATTCGCAACCTGCAATTTTCTTAACTTCTTTAAACCCTTTTTGGTGCATTGCTTTCACTGCACCTACACCATCGCAGTATCCAATATTGCCGTTGATGATGCTTTCTGTTTCGGGAGTAGAGTGGAGAATCTTTTCAGCATTCACAGCCACTAAAATTCCTTTATGCTTATCCACATACTCCATCAAATCATCAGCCGATGTGAATGGAAAAGCCTCTACCCTATTTAGTTTTATTCTCTTCATTTTCAATTTCACTTAATAAATAATACGAGAGCGCGCAAAACATAAACGCATTACTCCATCGCATGTAAGAAATCTTTGAACTAATGCCCTTTTTGAGTTGATAATAGAAATACCCTTTTTTATCCTGCATGTGTTTAATAGTCCATCGCAGCACATCAGAAGCCAACTTTTTATGCTCTGAAAACTTATGTAGACGTGACAGTGTGACAAATAATTGACCTGGACAATGAATATCAATTGGATATTTCTTTATGTCGTAATATTTTGGCTCGTTATTCTCATCGAAATGGTGATGAATATAGTAATCAAAACCTTTTTCTATGTAATGATTGAACGACTTGTCACCAGTATTCTCTTGATAGGCAATCAGAGCGTCTAAGTTGTAACCTGTGTGAAAACTATCCACCCAATTTTGGAATGGCATTAAGCCGTAAACCCATGCGCCGCTCTCTTGTTGACCTTTGCAGCAAGCGAGAATCGACTCTTTTGCGAGGCGTTTGTATTCCTCATCGCCAGTGTATTTGTAGCAAAAACTTAATAATCGAGATCCAAGCAGTGAAGCGTTATACACGGTGTCGTTGCCCGGAAGTGGGCTGTATGAAAACAGGAAACCTTCTTGCTGCTTCGAGCGATGCAAATCCTCAATTACGAAACGAGCAGAAGAAAGAGCAATATCCAAGTATTTCTGCTCTTTGGTGATTTCGTATGCCTCCATCAATGCCGTTGCACAAAAGTTGGTGGCTACCACTGTAGGCGTGTTTTTGGGGAACAAGAAATACAATCTCGCTTGCCAATCAAAATTATACCCCCAGCAAGCACCATGGTAATCGCCAGCAGAGCGCATTTCGATAAGCAAATCTGCCAATTTATGTATTTGTGCAGTTATCTCCTGTACCGTGCCAAAAAGTTCTACAAGTTTATGGTCTTTTTGCACTGCTTTATAAAGATTGCAGTAGCCTTGCAAAAATAATCCAATGCCCTTAGCGTTGTGTTGTTTTGGGATAATCGCAAGCCTTCGCAAATTGAATGGATTCCTTTTAAAAGCCTGAATCATCACCAATCTGCAAAACGGAATCTTATCCAAAAATGGAATGGCATGAAACAATTTAGAGTTTAACCCATCATAAGGGTCCCACCCCATAAATTGCTCCTTCTCGCAATATTTTTTAAGCCGATATAACGAATGAATCATATTTCTTTAACATCTTGTACAAGGCGTAATTGCTTACCCCTTTTTGTCTTTGGAATACTTTCAACTACCTCTACACTACTGTCGATTAACCCGTTAAATGAATTGTTCAGATCTTCTAAAAGGCACTTAATGTCTTGTTCTCCAAAATCATTGGTGACAACAACCCTAAAAATTAGCGCCCCAATTCTGGGTTGGTAGAATTGGAAGTTTATGACATTAGCCATAGATGTGCTTCTTGTATTTATTATACAAGGTGTCCGTCCTCCTTTTTTATTGTACAGGAAATCAGATGATCTACCGATAATCGACACGATATTGCCTTTCTCATCGATTTCTGCAAAGTCGTCAGTGCCATAACGAATCAGAGGCATCGCATCATTCAAGACTCCCGTAGCAATGATTTCACAAATTTTATTGCCATTAATGCGATCTCCAGTATCAAAAAACTCAACATGCCCGAAATTGTTAAAAAAGTGGTAATAACCATCATTTACAGCAATTGCACAACAAACCAATTCGTTTTGGCTATAGTAGTCAACAATTTTTATGTCACCAAACACTTCTTTTAATAGTTGCTTTTCATTTGATGCCAAAATCTCACTACTTGACATGATTCCCTTCAAGTCTGGCAAATCAGCAACTCCATATTTATCTTTTATCAATCGTGCCATTATAGAAATAGAGGATGGATAAACATGAAGACAATTGATGCGATTTGTTCTCAAGTAATTCAAATACTCATCAAGAGTTTCGCCTGTTAAAAGATATGACGACATTATGTGGTAGTCGCTTTTAAGACACTCAAATAATGCTCCATTTCTGGGAGCAACACCTCTTAGCATAGCAATATTTAATTTCTCTCCAATCAAAGAAAATGCATAATCAGAAAAAACATTTTTTTGGATTAATGCTTTTTTTGAATAGTATAATCGTAGAGATTTTCCTGTAGAACCACCTGTTTCGCAAGGAGAAAGCAGGAACTTAAAATACCTCTTAGATATAAACAAATCTTCATTCCCCTGTATGTGGTTTTTTCTAATTATTGGAAAATCAGAAAGAGAGATATCCTTTTCCGTAGATGGACAATGTGAGTGATAATAGGGCACATTAGCGACAGCCTTTTTTAAAAAATCAACAAGTGAAGTACAAGATGTCTCATTAATTGAGGCTCTTGTCTTACGGTATTGTGGCAAATATTTAAGCCCACTTCTAATATGCTCCTTAATAAATATATTCATCAGTGATTGTTTTTATCAAATTATATCATAAACAGACTATGATAAATTCAATTTCTTTTTAACTGAATTTACAAGTTCACGACATAATTCTTTTGGCAAAATCAAATATAGCGACAACAATAAAAATAAAAGTGAAATGAAATCAACCAGTGCACCATAGTCCAGTTCAAACAATATCGCACCTATGCCAACGATAGGAATAAGAAAAAAACTTCTATTGTATATTTTTATTGTAAAATATCGCTTGGTTTCAATATACCGGTAAACGGTTAAAACAAAATATGCAATAATGTTAGCAGTTACCACCCCATAAATTCCAAATATAGAAGCAAGATAAAAGCAAAAAATAGCATTTACAACAAACACGAAAAACGCTGAAAATATTTCTCTATATGTCTCTTTCGAGCATTGATATCCCAATTCGAAAAACGACCCTGAAAGTGAAGAGAAAAATTGGGCTATACCTATTAAGAAAAGGTATTTAAAGGCTTCACCATATTCATCAGCAATAATCCATGAGTTTATCTTTAATAAGAAAGAACTGGTGATTAGTACGAATGAAAGAATGATCAGGAAATAGTTGAACACTTTTGAGAAGAACTCATCTCTATCTTTTGAATTGTATTGCAAAAACGCCGTCTCTTGCCATGTCTGGTAAAACACCAACGCAAAAGCGCCCATTACCATATTAAATCGAAACGCCACAGCATAAATACCATTAGCGTGCATCGAAACGAAGTTTTCTATGAAAAAACGATTAGAAGTTGAAACTAGTGAACTGAGGAAAATGGAGGGTATTAGGGGCAATGAATATTTCAAAATGTTTTTTGAAACAGATTGCGTGTTAATATGAATGTGGAAATATTGTTGAATAATGCGTGTTTTAAATTCTCCATAAATAAAAACAAAAACACGCGACAATGTCATTGAAAGAAAAATGCCCTCAATTCCCATTTTAAGAATTGCAATCAGCAAGACACTTAAAAGGAATATCAAGAATGATAATACAACGCTGAAGTTAACATAGTTCGTGTTTCCAGACAAACCCCTAACCATTTGTAGCCATGTGTCAAAAAAAGTCATTGACAGTAACATAATTACTGCAAGAACAAAAAAGCGAATATCGGCATATAGGTATATAAAGACACTGGCGACTACAACAACGGAAAACGAAATCAATAATGAGCGAATGATAAAAGATATTATTTTTTCTTTTGATTGCTCATTATCGTTATTCAGTAAGAATCGGAATGCCGACTCTCTCATCTGCAGCGTTGTGATAGGTAACAACGTTAAACAGACATTAAGGCACAAGTCGTAGTAGCCATAATCGGATGGGTTGGATATGAAATAAGTGTAAAAGGGCAGTATCAAAAAAGAGATAAGGCGATTACCAATCACCCCTATTGAATACACCCCAAAATCCTTTAGGATTTTCTTCCCTCTATTTTCGTTGTTAGTGTGCAATATGATTTTTATTAAAAAAGATTTGTATAAATGTTTTCAAGTTTTTCAACCACAGCACTTGGCATGTGCGACTCAACCAATGAAAGAGAATTTTGCCCCATTAATTGGACCTTATCAGGCGACATCTCCAGGAAATTATTGATCGCTTCAGCCAATTCTCTTTTATTCCCAGGCGTGAACAAAATCCCATTATATCTGTTCTTTACAATATCAGGAATGCCACCTACTGGCGTAGTGAGAATAGGTTTCCCATAAGAAAGCGCCTCTAAAATTGATATAGGTTGCCCTTCTGCATAAGTGGGCTGCAAATACACGTCACACTGGCTTAACAATTCAGCCTTCTCTCGCCCTGAAACCCAACCAATATAACTCATCACATCGCCAATATTATTAGACTTTATTAAAGTTGTCAACTTATCAGTTTCCCCATTTCCTGCAATAAGAAACCTTGCTTTTCCTTTCAGCAAATGATAGTTATTCACAACAACATCTATTAAATCATAAATGCCTTTGTGCTGAGAAATGAGCCCCAAATAAAGAAATGTGAATACAGTAGCATCTTTTTCTGAATCTTCCTTTACATTGGGCGGATAATCTATAATGTTTTCGAGTGAAACAACTTTCTTGCAGTCATAAGTGTTTCTTATATAATTCTCCCAATATGGAGTTAATGCAATAATCAGATCACACTTTTTAAAAGTTTTGTTGATAAAATCATGTTGTGTTTTATCACATTCAGGCAATGTTGCACTATGAACATGATAAATGACTTTTTTTCTGAAAACTTTAGCAGTATTAATAAATAATGATTTTCTTTTTATGCTATTATTTGCTGTACCATGAATATGAATGATTTCAATGTGCTTAAACAGCATATAGTATAGGAATTTAAAATAAGCGCAAATCAATACCCAAATTTTTGATATTTTGGAATTACCATTTAGTGTAGAAACGAAGTGGAATGTTTGAAAGTATTTAGAATACACATTCAAAACTTGGGCGATGCCTCCTTTGGGCTCTTTAAAGTTAGGCCCAACGAGGAGTATATGGTCACTAATATTTTTTGACATCATTTTCATTTGGTCTAAAATTTAATCATCGTATTCAAGAAGTGGAACTTCTGTAAAGAAATTTCCAAACCATAGAGGAATATTTAATAAAAACATTCGTTCTTCAACAAGTGCAGTAGCTAAACCAAATAGAACTATGCCACCCATGATAGATTTCACAAACAAAGATTTAATTGTGTTCACATTTTCCTTCTGGCTAATCACCATAAACAGATAGGCATAACCAACCAAAGTGGCCATTTTCAAGACACGTCCGTAAAAAATCATATCGGAATATCCAAAATTAGCAACAGCAAATGTAATCAAAAACATCCCATACATTTGTGGAAATACTTTATTCACATTTTTGTTTTTAATCCAAAGGAGAAACAATGTGAAAAAAATTCCAAAAATCATTATGGGCAATCGTAAACGGTAAACAATATTTCCGTTTTCTAAGTAATCTTTAGTTTTTTGCGCAAGGAAGGTTTGAAGCTCCTGTGACTGATAATTTGTCTTATAAAACATCTTAACAAACGGTAGGGATGCCACAAATTTAGCAAATCCAAAATCCACATACTTGTAAAAAAAACTTACAGCAAGCAGTATATACTGAAGTTTAACACTTCTAATAATTTCCGCTAAAAAAGCACACCCAACAAAAATCACAAGCACGACATGGAAAAATAGGCAAACAGGAGTTAATAATAAATACAATTTATTTTTAGTAACCATGTATTTAACATAGAAAATCATAAAAACGAATGCTCCTGTCCAAAAACGCAAACCAAAGAACCAGTGAAATTCGATTGCAACTGCTGCGCCAATCAAAATAATTAATTTTATTAGATTCAGATGCTGAAAATATTGACGCATTTGTCGCATATATAATATGAAACAAGCCGCATAGAAAGCACATGCACAACCGGCAAAAACTCGCTCAGACGCTCTAAATAATGACAATATGTATTTAAACAAGAAGTGAAATGGTTCTTTGCCAATATATAAAGAATAAGGGTCAACAAACATTTGCCATAGTGATTTCCCAAAAAAATTCAAATAATTGTGATAGTGGTTAAGGAGGTCCAGATTTGGACCAACTTGCCACCCAAAATAAAATGCAAAAGCCACAAAGAAGATTTGAGAAATAACATTCCTAAAAAGGCACAAAGAAATGACGAACGTCAAAAATGGCGACACAAAAAAGAGTATCGTCATAAGTAACGCATAGGTGCCATTAGTCATTTTAATTCTTCTCATTACTTCTTAGTATTTTCTAATTTGAAAATTTAATCACTTGATGAAAAGCTGTTAGCAACAAAGTGCAGTTATATCGATAGAGTAAGGCTGACAACCGATAATGGAGAGGTATTTTTCCGCCTTTAAAAAAGTGACGGATAGGAATATTTTTAAATCGAAATTGCTCATTAGTTCGAATATCTTCACTACCATATAGAGCAATAAGCCCACAAATTAAAACTTTATTAATCTGAATAGCGTCATTAATGAGCAGTGGAACGGTTTTATCAGAAAAAAAGGAATCTACTCCATCAAGTAAAACAAGAGCCGGGGCTATATGTCGTTTGGGATTTTGTCGAGTAATTGAGTTGGCGTTTGTTGTGTCGTAAAAATAAATATTCCTTTTCGTATTTGTCACACTCTTCGCATAATAAAAAAGTTTGTAACAAATCGATTTGTCTTCAAACATATTAATGCTCAAAGGCATGAATATATCATTTTCAATTATCAAATTGCGTCGAATAAGTTTGTTCCATAGACTATTATGCATTCTACTTTGTAGGAGAGCAGAGATATATGCTTCTTTTGATGAAAATTCTGGATTTTGAACTTTTTTTGAACCATTTGAATCGCACAATGTGAAATCAAACAATAAAATATCGGAGTGCGAGTCTTTAATAGAATTTGTCAAAGTCGAGACATAGTCATCAGTAACATAATCATCCGAGTCAACAAAAATCAAATATTCACCAGTAGCTGACATAATACCGATATTTCTTGTCTCTGCTACACCTAAATTTGTTTGATTACATATTAGTTTTGTATTCTTGTTGCTCACCCCAATTAACCTTTTAATCACTTCTACTCCATTGTCGGTAGAACAGTCATCAACAATAATAAGCTCAGTTTCATTATTTAATTGACACAATAATGAATTAATACATCTTTCAATGTATCGCTCAGAATTATAGTTTATTATGATTATTGATATAAGCATTATCAAAAAGGAATAAAATGGAAGAAATCAGTAGAGTCCGATAAGCCCAAATAACCAACTTTGAAAACAGAGAAAGGTGCCACTGAAAAATTAACGGAGCAAAACAATGCAAGTTGCAGAAACCTTTTTGTCTTAAACAGATACACTATCAGGAATGCAGTGGTTATAACCATGAAAGGCAGGAGCAATTCATTAGGCCGTTTGAAATAAAACGAAGTATTCATCACCAACACAAAGAAACACACATAAATTAATGTAAGTGAACTGCATAGTGTGTAGAATTCGTTGCCTTTATAATGCTCTCGCAACTTTGCATAGTAATAAATCAAAAAAAGATGAACAACAATCAGCGCAATCGATATAACGCCAAAAGAGCATCTGTGAAAACCATATTGAGGATTCGTATTAAACAAATGCACATACTTGTGATAGCCAAATAAGGCCAACACGTCGCTGAAGCCATTGATTGTCCAAGAAATTAGTATTGGAAATTGTCCAATGACAAAACATGTGATATAAGCCACAAACAGGTGTTTGTTGTTCTCAAACTTGGTCAAAAACTTCGCCAAAATTAGAATGGGGATAATCAAAAGAGCCACTTTATGTATTGACACCAACAATAAAGAACACAGCAATAACAGCATATATCTTCTATTGTTAACCAATAATATCAATGACACAAAAACACATTCCACAATGCCTTGACGCAATGAGTTGACCAAGTGCAGGAAATATGGTCCTAACATGATTATCAAGCCAACCCAAGGAATGACCTCCCTATTTTTTCTCAGTGCAATGTAAATGAAGAAAAAGTTTACAAAGCCCAAAAAACCAAAGAAAATAGAATAGTGAAAACCAAGTTTAGCGAAAATTGTTTCAATTAGTCTAAATCCAGGTTCGAAGTCGGGGCGGAAAAGAGTTCCTTCATTTTGATACTGAACGTAGTCCTGAATATAATATTCGTGATCCCAGCCTGTGTGGTAGCGCAGACCTGTTATGACAGAGAAAAGAACGAATGAAGCGATTATTTCCCAGCTCAGCAAAAATCGCTTGGTTGTATGATACTCTGTGGGCAGAGAAAAACGCTTATTGTAATGCCATCCAAAATAGAAAAGCATTACTCCTACAAGCGTATATACTGTGATGCTGAGAATCATATTCACTACTTCTTAATTACGCCACAAAAATCAAGAATTTGTTTATCGTTCATGTCATTAGGCAGCGTGAAAAATTCCTTATGTGCTGTGAGATACACCACAATGTCAGATTGTCTAAAAGCAGTCTGGAAGTTGACAATATCAAAATCGTTATGCGAACTGATATTTGGCTCTACAACATCGAATTTCACGTCTGGCAATTCGGCAACCAAATGTTTGGCGATTTTCATTGCAGGAGATTCTCTCAAATCATCGATATTGGGTTTAAACGCCAATCCCATCAATGCCACGTGGGGTTTCTTACCATACTTCAGTTCAAAAGAATGAATAGCATTTTTTGCTTTTTCCACACACCAATCCGACTTGTAATTATTTATACTACGGGCTTGTGCAATAATTTTTGCCTCATTTGGGAAGGCTGAGGTGATAAAATACGGATCCACAGCAATACAATGACCACCCACACCACATCCAGGCTGAAGAATGTTCACACGAGGGTGCCTATTTGCGAGCGAAATGAGTTCCCAAACATTGATGCCAGCTTTTTCGCAAATCATCGACAATTCATTTGCAAATGCGATTTGCACATCGCGGCTGGAATTTTCCACAAGTTTGCACATTTCCGCAGTTCTGCAATTAGTCTTGTGGAGCTGTCCACTCACAAATTTACCATAGAATTGAGCTGCCGCATCAGCAGAGGCGTCATCAATGCCACCGATTACACGATCATTGTTCACAAGTTCAAAAATCACATTGCCTGGGAGTACTCTCTCTGGGCAATAGGCGATATGAATGCGTCCTTTCAATTCGGGACGCTCTGCAAAAATGAGTTCTGCCATTTTTTCAGTAGTCCCTACTGGAGAGGTAGATTCGATAATGAACAAATCACCTTCTTTCAAAAATGGAATCACAGTCTTAGTAGCTGATTCCACATAACTGATGTCGGGTTCGTGCTTCGCCTTAAAAGGAGTAGGCACAACGATGAGATACACATCGCTTTCAAAAGGCGTGGTGCTTGCCACGAGGCTCTTGCTGCCCACAGCCTTTTTGAGCAAGTCTTGAAGACCCGGCTCGACGATGTGTAGTTCTCCCCTATTCGTCTTCTCTACTACCTTAGGGTTGATATCAACACCACAAACACTGATGCCGTGCTGAGATGATATAATTGCTGTAGGGAGGCCAATATAGCCTAAACCCATAAAACATGCTTTCATTTAAACTGTTTGAATTTCAAATTATCATTATTTTTCGTTTCCATAGCCATAACCATAGCCATAACCATATCCGTAACCGTAGCCATAACCTGTTGACGATGTGTCAATACCGTTAAGTACGACCATCATGTTCTTGTAGCGTTTTTCCACATAGAATTTCTCAATATTAGGCAAAATGCTCTTATCGAGGAATCCTGAACGAATCACGAAAATAGTTATATCGCAATTACTGTTGATAATCGAAGCATCGGCCACAATTTCCAAAGGAGGACAATCAATAAAAATATAGTCGTAACGGTTCTGAACACTATCAAGTAACTGAACTAACCGGTCGCTAAAAAGTATTTCTGTGGGATTGGGAGGAATTGTACCAACAGGTATTACATCTAAATTAGGATGCGTCATACCTCTGACAATAACACTCTCGAAATCATCTATATTTTCACTCAAATAATCCGAAACGCCAATTGGAGGATTATTGATAAATGAAGAAAGCGAGGCTTTGCGCAAGTCGAGGTCTATCACCAATATTTTCTTGCCTTTAATGGCAAATGAAGTAGCGAGGTTCATGGTAATAAAAGTTTTGCCGGAACCTGCATTGGATGAAGTGAACATGATGCGCTTGTTTTTACCTTCTTTACCGGTAATAAACTCCAAGTTGGTGCGAAGCACACGGAAAGCCTCGTTGATAGGATTCGCATTCTTTTCTTGCACCACTATGGTGCGCACATCTTTCTGCTTTCGGAACAAACCAAATAAGCCTTTTCTTCGCTTATATGATAATGGCAACTCACCAAGGAAAGGAAGAGATAATGACGAGAGGTCGTTTCTAAAGCGGATGGTGGTGTCGATATTGCTTACAATGAAGACGATAATCATAGGAATCATCAACGAAATTATGAAAGCAATAATTGCCACATTAGTTTTCACTGGCTTAGTTGCTGATTTTCCACCAGTTGGGGGATTCAGCATTTTTGTATTGTATGCTGTGAAAGCTTTAGAAAGTTGGTTTTCTTCGCGTTTTTGGAGCAAAAACACATATAATTGTTCTTTAACCTTTTGTTGACGTTCAACGCTCAGCAAATACTTCTCTTGAGAAGGGTTTGAGGCGATTTGCGATTTCGTTTGGCTTTCACTTGATTGCAGTGCGGCAATTCTATCTGTCAAGGTAGCAATCACGTTGTCGATAGCCGCACGAATTGCATGTTTAGTGGAGGTTAGCGATTTGTCAATATCTTGAACAAGGGGATTATTTTCGCTACTGTTTGAGGCCAAATTGTTGCGCTGAAGCACCAATTCATTATAATTAGCAATTTGTTGTGAAATCACACCATTATCGATGCCAGAATTGGCTGGGAGCACATTGAATTTATGGCCATCATTAAGTTGCTTTTTCACATATTTAGCCATAAATAGTTGGTTGTCAAGTTCAAGAAGTTGCGAATTAGTGCTTTCTACTTTATTCATATAAATGCTTGAAGCTTGATGCAAGTCGGGAATCAAATGTTCGCTTTTGAAAGAAGAAATGTCTTGGTCAACAATGCCCAATTCAGATTCAATCAAACGCAATTCTTCATCGATAAACTGCGAGGTGCTTATGGCTTGCTGGTTGATGTCTTCCACCCATTTCTTGTTATAAACTTCAAACAGTTTGTTCAAAACATCTTCTGCTCTTTCAGGGGAGGCATCATCAATAGTGACATCTACTACGGAGGCGCGTTCTTGATTTAGTTCCACGTTGATGCGGTTGGCATAATTTTTGGTGCAATCAGAAATACTATACTTTGCGACATGAATTGGATAGTCGTATTTTCCCACATACGATTTAGTGGGCGTGACTATTACCTTGCCAATAGGTGTTTGGATTGGAGTGTTAAGTTTTCCTTTAATGATTGAACCATTTTCATCAGGCTGATTTGAAAAACCAGATAATTCCAGACCATTTTTGTTGATTTGCAAAGTGAACCCTGCATATTTATCGGGTTCTATATCAGGCATCACCACATTTACAGGAAGGTCTTTCCCATAAATCACTTTATCATGAAAAGTGCCGTCAATCGAATAATTCATATCCAGATGAAGTGATTGCACAACCTCATTAATATAAGAAATTGACTTTAGAGTAATCATCTCATTCTGAATATTGGTTCTCGATTTGCCTAACGCCATGTCGGAAAATTGTCCGAACTCTTTAGAGAGTGAACTTGAGGCATCATCATCCTTAATGAGAATTGACATTTTACGGGTGTAAGTGGGGGTTGTCGTCAGTATATAAAGTACAGCTAATCCACCAACAACAATCATTGAAGTTAGAAACCAATGCCATTTGCTGATACATAGCGACAGCCATTGCTGCAATTTCACAAAATCTTCATTCTGTGTTGTATCGCTCTGATTATATGTATTGTTCTGTTCCATTAATTTTTAAAGATAAGAACACTAATAGTGGTTAACAATGAAGCAGCTGAAAGCCAGAGAGATGGATTGCTGAACGAAATGCCAAGCTCGGTAGCCTCTTTTGCTCGACGAGTGTTTGGTTCTACGTAAATCACATCGTTTTGCTGCAAGTAGAACACGGGAGAAGAGTAAAGCTGATCGGCATTAGCCAAATCTATGCGATACACGTTCTGGGTTTTGCCCTCCTGACGCATGACCAACACATTGTCGCGGCGGCCATAAATAGTCAAGTCGCCAGCTTGGCTGAGCGCGTCAAGAATTGTCACCTTGTCGTGGTCAATAACAAAGCGCCCCGGATTCTTCACTTCGCCAGTTACCGAGAAATACATGTCGCGGAAATCAACCGTAACTGTTGGGTCTTTCAGCATATCGTTTTTAATAAGCGAAGCCTTTACAAATTCGGCAACCTGACTACGAGTCATACCCTGAATGTGCAATTTGCCCAAATAAGGGAAATCGATGCAGCCTTCTTCATCTACGGTATAGCTTGCGATGGAAGATGTTGACAGGTTGTTGTTCGAAGTAGTGGAACGATAATGACCCACAACCTGCAAATTGTAGAGATACGCCAAATTAGGGTCTTTGCTACTTACCAAGATAGAAAGGCGGTCGCCTGGCTGAAGCTTGATAATATTTTCTGATGTCAGTTCTTTCTTGTCGCCATTTTTCAAGTCTTGAAAATAGCCTAACTGGGGCGTTTTACATCCTGTGAGTAGAAGCCCGACAGCTAAAGAACAAAGTAAAGTCTTGATTTTCATTTATCTTGGGTTTTAGTTATTCTTTTTAAGTTTGCGATATATCACCATCATTACCATTATCCAAATCATCACGTCAAACATAAACACAAGGTTCACATTGAAATCATACGACAACAGGATTGATGCCGAAGTGATAAATAACGCAAGCGACATTATCAAAAGCAATGTCACTCTTTGCGATTTCACAATAGATAATATGAGGTGATGAAGGTGAGTTTTGTCGGCTTTAAACGGATTGCGGTTTTCGTACAATCGGCTGATTACCACTCTCGCTAAGTCGAAGCATGGAACGATTAGTGGACAATATGCCACCGCAATAGGTGTGGCTCCTAAGATGTTTGCAGAATCATTTGTGATGTCGATGCATATCACGCTGACCAAAAAGCCAATAAACAGGGAACCAGTATCACCCATGAATATTTTCTTTTTCTTTTCAGCTTTGCCGAATAAGTTGAAATACAGGAATGGCAATAATGCTCCAATTACAGGAATTGTGATAATTAATATTGCCAACTGTGTATAGGTGTATGCCACAATAAAATAAAAGACAAAGAAAAACAGGCTCAACGTGCCAGCCAATCCATCAATGCCGTCGATAAAATTGATGGCGTTAGTAATCAGTACCACAGTAAAGATAGTCAGAATCCAGCCTTGGTAAATGTTGAGGTGGTATAAACCGAACAACCCGTGAAAATTGTTGATCCAAAAACCACTGTAACACACCAATACGCCTGCCGATATTTGCGCGATGAATTTTGTCCGATACCTGAAGCCTATCAGGTCGTCGAGCAGACCTGTCATAGTGACAAGAAGCAAAGCAATAACGGCAAACATAATCAGTTCGGAATGTGTGGCGAAATACAATGCAAACTTGAAGCTGCCCCAATATCGAACATATATACCCACCAAAATGATTGTCAAAATTGTGGCTAATGAAAATGCCACGCCACCTAATCGTGGGATATTGCCTTTGTGAATCTTGCGTTCGTCGAAAGAGTCGTAAAGCCTTTTCTTATGAGCAAATTTAAGCACAAGATTGGTAGCCACATAAGAGATTATGCAACTTAGTATTAATGATATGCAAATGATTTCGTTCATAAGAAATTCAGCATTTCGGGACAAATCTCCTTTGGCAGGGTACATTATCCTTCATTTAAACAACAAAAATATAAAAAAAAAGTGAGTTTGACAAATAATTGAAAAAACCTTATAACCATATAAGGTATTGACATAAAAAAAAGGTCGTGATTTCTCACGACCTTTAACAATATGATTATATGATTTTTAGATTACATCATACCACCCATACCTGGGGCTGTAGGAGCAGCTGGCACTTCTTCCTTCTTTTCAGCAATTACACATTCTGTGGTCAAGAACATGCCTGCGATAGAAGCTGCATTTTCCAATGCCACACGAGTGACCTTAGCTGGGTCGATTACGCCAGTTTCAAAGAGGTTTTCGTACTTGTCGGTGCGTGCATTGTAACCAAAGTCGCCCTTGCCGTTTCTAACCTCGTTTACCACAACTGCGCCTTCGAGACCTGCGTTGTTCACAATCTGGCGAAGTGGTTCTTCGATAGCACGCTTAACGATGCGAATACCTGTAGTTTCATCGTCGTTGTCGCCCTTAAAGCCTTCGAGAGAATCCAAGCAGCGAATGTAAGCCACGCCACCACCAGGAACGATACCTTCAGCCACAGCTGCACGAGTTGCGCTAAGAGCATCGTCAACACGATCTTTCTTCTCCTTCATTTCCACTTCACTTGGTGCGCCGATGTAAAGCACTGCTACACCGCCTGCAAGCTTAGCCAAACGCTCTTGGAGTTTTTCCTTGTCGTAAGTTGACTTAGTTGACTCGATTTGGGTGCGGATTTGAGTAACACGGTCAGCGATCTTAGCCTTGTCGCCAGCACCATTCACGATAGTGGTGTTTTCCTTGTTCACAGAAATCTTTTCTGCAGTACCGAGCATATCAATAGTGGCACTTGCAAGGTTCATACCCTTATCTTCGCTGATAACAACGCCGCCGGTAAGAATTGCAATATCTTCGAGCATTTCCTTACGACGGTCGCCGAAGCCTGGAGCCTTAACTGCGCAAACCTTGAGTGAACCACGCATACGGTTAACCACCAATGTGGCCAATGCTTCGCTATCCACATCTTCTGAAATGATAAGCAGTGGACGGCCACTTTGAGCAGTTTGTTCCAAAATAGGAAGCATATCCTTCAATGTGGAAATCTTCTTGTCGAAAAGAAGGATGTAGGGATGCTCCATTTCGCATGACATTTTTTCTGCATTTGTAACGAAATATGGAGAAATATATCCGCGATCGAATTGCATACCTTCTACCACATCAACGTAAGTGTCGGTACCCTTTGCATCTTCTACAGTGATAACGCCATCGCGTTTCACCTTCTTCATGGCTTCTGCAATGAGTTCGCCAATCACAGAATCATTATTAGCACTGATACGTGCCACGTTTTCAATTTTGTCGAATTCGTCGCCCACTTCTTGAGCTTGAGCCTTGATGCCTTCCACAACTTTTGCAACTGCTTTGTCGATACCGCGCTTCAAATCCATTGGGTTAGCGCCAGCAGCCACATTCTTCAGTCCTTCGTTCACAATAGCTTGAGCCAGAACTGTAGCGGTGGTTGTACCGTCACCGGCATCGTCGTTGGTCTTTGATGCCACTTCTTTTACGAGTTGAGCACCAATGTTTTGGAATTCATCTTCAAGCTCCACTTCGCGAGCCACACTCACACCGTCTTTAGTGATGTGAGGAGCACCAAATTTCTTGTCGAGAATCACATTACGGCCTTTTGGACCAAGTGTCACCTTTACTGCGTTGCTCAATTGGTCAACGCCTTTTTTAAGTTCTTCGCGAGCCTTAATATCGAATTTAATTAATTTAGCCATGTCTTTAAAATTTTAATTAGTCAACAACTACAGCCAAGATGTCGGATTGACGCATCATCAGCATTTTCTTTCCATCAACTTCGATTTCTGTACCAGCATATTTGCCATACAGAACCATGTCGTTCACCTTAACGTACATTTCTTCATCTTTAGTGCCATTGCCACATGCAATCACAGTGCCTCTGAGAGGCTTTTCCTTTGCACTGTCTGGAATAATGATGCCAGCGGCAGTGACTTCTTCAGCTTTGGCGGGTTCGATGAGAACACGGTCGCCTAATGGTTTAATTGTCATTTTTGTAGTATTTTAAAGTTTATAATTATTTTCGAAAATTCAAATTCGCATTTTTCGTGCCACCCTATTTTGATTTCGCAGAGGCGACATTTTGGCAGAAACAGCGCAAAATAGTCATATTTATGATTTCACATATTATATTGGCACTTTAATTGCCACTTGATTCATAAAAATAAAAAAGGATGAAAGATTTTTTTAACGATTTAGACACCGACATACAAGCAGAAGCTGCTCCACAGATTGGGACAATATTCGCCGAAATCAAAGCTGATCCACTCGGCAACACGAATGTAGGAGCAGAAGAAATGACGGATATGCCAATTCTCACATTGAGAAACATGGTGCTTTTCCCAGAAATGACCATGCCTGTGGCTATTGGTCGCCCACAATCATTAAATCTGATTAATGAGGCGAAGCGACTGAGCCGCCCGATTGCTGTGGTCTGCCAAATGGATAGCAAAGTGGACAATCCCGGCTTTGACGACCTCTACAAAGTAGGTACCGTGGCCGATATTATAAAAGTGCTTGAATTGCCCGACAACACCACAAACGTGATTTTGCGTGGCCGCTCACCATTCAAGCTTAACTCAATTCACGCCACCGAGCCATATCTCAGAGGCAGTATCACCACGCTTGAAGAAATCAGACCAGTCGCAAAGGATAAGGAATTCCGTGTGTTGATGTCGTCGATTAAGGATGTTACGCACCAAATTCTCAAAACACTTGGTGAAGGTGCCAATGAATTGGCTTTTGCTGTCAAGAACATCGACAGTAACGAATATTTGATCAATTTCCTCACCACCAACATGCCATTCGAGCCTCACAAGAAGCAAGAAATGCTTGAGGAAAGAGATGTAAAAAAGCGTGCCTATCTCCTTTTTGCATCATTGAGCAAAGAGGCGCAACTTGTGGAATTGAAGGCAAATATCACTTCGCGAACCAGAGAAGATTTGTCGCAACAGCAACGTGAACACTTCCTGCAACAGCAAATTCGCACCATTCAGGAAGAACTGGGCAATGGTGAAGACGATATCCAGCAACTGTATCAACGCTCCAAGAGCAAGAACTGGAACGAGAATGTGCAGCAGCAATTTGAAAAGGAACTGAAGAAACTCGAACGCTACAATCCGCAATCACCAGATTACTCCGTTCAGTTCAGCTACCTCGACAATCTGCTTAACCTCCCATGGGATGATACCACTAAAGACAATATCAGTTTGAAAAAGGTGTCGGCACAACTCAATAAAGATCACTTCGGACTTGAAAAAGTGAAGGAAAGAATACTTGAGCACCTTGCTGTGCTGAAATTGAGAGGCGACTTGAAAGCCCCTATCCTCTGCCTTTACGGCCCTCCTGGTGTGGGTAAAACCTCATTAGGCCGCTCTATTGCCAAGTCAATCAATCGAAAGTATGCTCGAATTTCTCTTGGCGGTCTTCACGACGAGTCGGAAATCCGTGGTCACCGACGCACATACATCGGAGCTATGCCAGGCCGAATACTCCAAGCCATGGCAAAGTGTGGAGCAAACAATCCCGTGATTGTGCTTGACGAAATAGATAAAGTGGGAAGCGACTTCAAGGGCGACCCTTCTTCAGCATTACTTGAGGTGCTTGACCCAGAGCAAAACTCTCACTTCCACGACAATTACATCGACATAGATTACGATTTGTCGAAAGTGCTTTTCATTGCCACAGCCAACTCTCTCCAGACCATTTCTCGCCCATTGCTCGACAGAATGGAGATTATTGAGATAAACAGTTACACAATGGAGGAGAAAGTGGAAATCGCTGCTCGCCATCTTGTGCCAAAGCAACTGGAGGAGAACGGATTCGAACCAAAGGAGGTAAGTATTTCCAAACCCACTTTGTCTAAAATCATCCAAAACTACACTCGTGAAAGCGGCGTGAGAGATTTGGAAAAGAAAATCGGAAAAATCCTCAGAAAGATTGCCTGCAAAAAAGTCAGCGGCACAGAATACCCAACTTCTGTTACTCCAAATATGGTAGAGGAATACCTCGGTTCACCTATATTCAATAGTGAGGAATATGAAGGAAACGACTATGCCGGTGTGGTGACAGGTTTGGCTTGGACTGCCGTAGGTGGTGAGATACTTTTTGTGGAATCTTCACTCTCTCCAGCTGGTAAGTCGGGCGAAAAACTCACATTAACAGGTAATTTGGGCGATGTGATGAAGGAGTCGGCTATCATTGCAATGCAATACATTAAAGCACACGCTTCAGAATGGGGCATTGAGCAAAGTGCGTTCGACAACAACAGCGTACACATCCACGTGCCAGAAGGCGCAATTCCAAAAGACGGACCATCTGCAGGTGTGACAATGGTCACCTCACTGGTTTCCACATTCACCAAAAGGAAAGTGCGCAGCAAACTGGCTATGACAGGTGAAATCACATTGCGTGGTAAGGTGCTTCCTGTGGGTGGCATCAAGGAGAAAATTTTGGCTGCAAAGCGTGCTGGTATCACAGATATTATACTGTGTAACCAAAATAAAAAGGACATCAACGACATTGAGCCAAAATATCTGAAAGGTCTTACCTTCCATTATGTGGAATGTATTAAAGATGTGTTGGATTTCGCCCTGCTCGATGAACTTGCGACAAAATAACACTAAATCACATAGCGAAAAACTTCTGCCGAACGCAGAAGTTTTTTTATTTTTACACAATGTTTATTGTAGGGTTTTAAAAAAATTATTAATTTTGGAGGAAATAAAACCGAAAACTTATTTTTTAACTAACTAATTAATTTTTCTGAACATGAAGAAAAAATTGCTACTCGTTTCAGCAATGATGCTGAGTGTGAGCAGTTTGATGGCACAATCAAAGGCTGTTAGCGAGCCAAGATTGTTTATCAAATCTTCTCAAAGCCTTATGGCTCCTGTTTGGTCTCCTGATGGCAGTAAGATTGCTGTTACTGGCGACAACTACATCGGTATTTGGGTTGCCAATGCTGATGGTTCCAATCTCCAACAAGTTTCCGATGCTTTAGGTGCTGGTTACAAAATGAATTGGGCTGACGCAGCCACAATCGTTTCAACGCCTTACACAGTGGTTGACAACCTGCGCATGGTTCGCATCGAAAATGTAGATGTACAGACTGGCAAAATTCAAGAAGTGGCAGCTGGTCAAAGAAATTTCCGTCAATCAAAGGTGATGAAAGCTACAAACCTTCTCAAAATCATGGTTGACCAACCTGCTGAAGCAACTAAGTTGATTCCATCACTTGAAAAGTTCGCAGGCAAGATGGTGCTTAACCCAACTTTGTCGCCTGATGGCAAGAAAATCGCATTCCAAATCGTAAGCAACGGTTTGTTTGTTTGTGATGTTGACGGTTCTAACCTCAAGTCGTTCGGCAAGGGTTCACATGCTTCATGGGCTCCTAACAGCAAGGATTTGATGTTTGCTCGTTTGCAAGACAATGGCGAACGCTTCACTGCTTCCGACATTTACTCAGTAAACGTTGAAACTGGCGTTGAAAACAATCTCACTCCTAATAGTGATGTGATTCCTGTTACTTTGTCGGTATCTCCTGACGGTACAAAGGTGGCGTTCGACAACGATGCCGATGGTAATATTTATGTTATTGATATTAAATAAGGTAAATCATGAAAAATTATAAGAAAAATATTATGATTGCCGCTTTGGCATCAATGGCATTTGGCGGCAGCGCCCAGGCTCAAGAAATCACTAAGCAGGATTGGGGCACATTCAAACTTTGGATTGACCCAGGACACTCTGGTCGCGAAAACTCTGGTCTTTATGGCTATACTGAGGCAGAAAAAGTGTTGCGAGTAGGTTTGGCTACCCGTGCATACTTGTTTAAATACACCACTGCTGACGAAACCACAATCCGTATGACTCGTGACAACGATAATGCATACGTTGACCTCGACGAACGTTCCGACATGGCTAACGCATGGGGTGCTGACTTCTTCTACTCTATTCACTCTGATGCTGGCTCTCCATCTAAGAACTCTACAGTATTCCTTTTTGGTGGTTGGAAATCTAATGGCAACTATGTAGAGAAAACTCCTAACGGTGGTAAGCGCATGGGCGACATCATGTGCCCGAACCTCACCGGCGTGATGTACAACACCGAAACTCGTGGCAACTACTACGACCGCGTGTTCTACAATGGGGATGTTGACACTCACGAAAACCAATACCCATACCTTTCAGTTAACCGCCGTACCAACATGGCTTCAATCTTGAGCGAAGGTGGTTATCACACTTTGCCTATGCAACAGGCATTGAACATCAATGAAAGCTACAAGCGCTTGGAAGGCTTTGCTACCGCTCGTTCTATCATGGAATTCCGCGGTCTTGCTCGCCCTGAAAAGATTATGCTTGCCGGTGTTGTTACCAACTCTGAAAATGGTCAACCTATCAACAATGTTTCAGTAACAGTTAATGGTAAAACCATTGTTACTGACTCATACGAATCAATCTTCCACAAATACGTAAAGAATCCTAACCTCGTTCACAACGGTTTCTTCTTGTTTGAAGACGACCTGGTGCCTGGTCAAGAAGTTGAAGTGACTTACAAGGCTAACGGCTATCCAGAAGCTTCACAAAAGGTGACTCTCAAGAGCGACCCACAAGGACTGGCCGGTGACAACGTAACTTGGGCTAACATTTCTCTCACATCAAATGCTCCTGCACAAGTTTCAGGCGTTAGCGTAACTAACCCAACCGCTGTAAGCACTCTGGAAGACATCGTGTTCACATTCTCTCGTAATATGGACAGAGCTTCTGTTGAAAGAGCATTCTCTATCAACAATGCAGGTGTTGTGGTTCTCTCTTGGGACAACGATTACACTCTCCGCGTGAAACCAAAAGATTTGTTGGATGATATGGATTACACTATCACAATTGATGGTTCAATCGCTAAGAACTCTCAAACCAACCAATTCCTTGATGGCGATAAGGACGGTGCAGAAGGTGGCAACTATGTGTTTAGCTTCACCACTAAACCAGCCGACGTTGAAGCTCCATACATCACAAGCACAACTCCTGCTGAAAACTCAACTATGCTTTACACTATGCGTCCAGTTATCCGCGTTGAATTCAACGAACCACTTCAATGGAACGAAGACGACGTGACTGGTGACGAAATCGTAGTGACCAACAAGGAAGGAGTTGTTCTTACAGGTCGCCTCACTCACGCAGTAGTAGGTGGTGCATCAGTTCTCCACTTCTATCTTGACAACGATTTGGAACTTGACAAGTGCTACAAGGTGGCAGTTAAGGGTGGTTTCAAAGACCTCTCAGGTAACGTGAGCAAGGGTATTGTATTCAAATTCTTGTCAGAATACCGCACAGTGAAGTCAAGTGGTGTAATCGACGCTACTGACAATCCTAACGACTGGTTCTCACCAGGTGGTTCAGGCTCATCTAAGGGCTTCACTCAATTGGAAGACCAATCAATGGTGACAAGCAATCTCGTGAGCAACCCAAGCCAAGCTTCTTCATTCAAGATTCACTATCAATTCGATCCTGACACTCAACACCCATACTGGGGACTTCGCTGCTACAAGAAGAATGGTGCAAAATACTACAACGATGGCAAAGACGCAATCATTCAAGCCTATGTATATGGCGACGGTTCTGGCAACTGGGCAGGTCATGGCGTTCGCGACCGTTCAGATGCAGCATCTGTTAAGCGTCACACCAAGCACCAAATGAACCGTGGTTGGGAAATGGTTACATGGGATGTTAACCACGAAGAAAACGAAATCGTTTCTGGTGAAAAGACATTGGTGGCTGGTCTCTGGCAATACGATGCATTCTGGATTTGGCGTGGTCATGTTGAAGACTTCGCAGACGAAGATCCTGACCAACCTTCACAAGCATGGACTGGTGATGTTTACTTCGATGAACTGAAATACGTTCACTACAACACTGAAGAACAACATGCTACTCTTGACGATATCATCATCACTTCTGTTGACGAAATCGCCACCAGCAACATCACTATTTCTAACGACGGCAACGCTATCAACATCAATGCTCCTGAAGCTATTGGTAAGGTATTCGTTTACGCAGTGAATGGTGTAACCGTAGCTAATGTTGCTCCTGCTGCAACAAGCGCAACAATCTCTACTGCAAACTTGGCACCTGGTGCTTATGTAGTGAAGGTTGTTACCAACGGCAAGACTGAAGCTAAGCGCATCCTCGTTAAGTAAAAAGTCTTAATGACACATAACTAAAAAACGACCGCCAAATAGGTGGTCGTTTTTTTAATTTACCTTTTATAGATGTCTTGTAAAATCAAACCTGCAAGAGTGAATCCGAAAATGGCGGTTATGTGAGCGAGGGTGCCATTCACTTGTTTCTTTTTTGCGTTTAGTTCATCGCTTGCCATGTCGGCATCATTTTTCACATAAGATGTTGGGGACGTTTGTTCATTGTTTTCTCCAAGGTTTGATAAAACCTCTTCGCTATACACGCATTGAATTTTCTTGCCAGGCTTCTGCTTGGCGCGCTTCATCTTTTTCCGAAGCACCGCTCCTAATGGGCAACCCCTCACCTTCCAAAACTCAGCCACCTTAATGGCTGTTGGGTCAATTTTAAGAGCCGCGCCCATTGAGGAAAACACTTTTCCGTCAACAGGCAACTCCTGCTGTGGCTTTTCACCATCTTTCATTCCCCATGAGCCGTTTGTGGCGTTGAGTAAAAGGGCGCATTTATCTCGAAGCGAGTCGATGCAATCCACAATATAATCGTAGTTCTCAAGATGGAACAGATGATTGGTTTCTTGGGTATATACTTCTTGCATGGCAGTGATTTGCGCATCGGGATTAATGTCCAACAAACGCTGTTTCAGCACATCCACCTTCACCATCGAAATCGTTTTAGTGGTAGCCATTAGTTGTCTATTCACATTCGACTCTGCCACTCTGTCGCAATCCACAATGGTGAGGTATTTGATTCCAGAACGCACCAAACTTTCAGCGCACCATGACCCCACGCCACCTACACCAAAAATAATCACGCGCTTGCTTTGAATCTGATCCATCGTTTGATCACCGACCAGCAATTTCACCCTATTAAAAATATCCATGCCGAAATATTGAATTAAATAAAAAAGCTTGAAATCTGAAATCAGAATTTCAAGCTCGTTTTAGAAATGGTAGTGATACTGGGAATCGAACCCAGATTACAAGATTGAGAATCTTGCGTCCTAACCGTTAGACGATACCACCATTTTGTTTTGCTTTGCAAAGTTAGTATAAATTCTCAAAACTGCAAAATTTTTGCGAAAATTATTGCTTTTTCGTAATTTTGCATAAAATTACAGATACATTATATGGCAAATCTTCTTCAAGTTGAAAATCTCACAAAATCATTTGGCGTAAACTCCCTATTCGATGATATAAATTTCACCATCAACGAAGGCGACAAGGTGGGTTTGATAGCGAAAAATGGCACAGGTAAATCTACACTCCTTTCCATTATTGCTGGCGACGACACGCCTGACGACGGCAAATTGATTTTCAAGAATGATGTAACCATTGGATATCTGAAACAGTTACCTCAATTTGAACCACACTTGTCGGTGATGGACACCTGTCTCATTGGCGACGACGACCAATCAAAAGCCATTCGTCAATACGAGAATGCCTTAATCGAGGGCAACAACGAGGAAATGACCAAAGCCATTCAGGCGATGGATTTAGCATCGGCATGGGATTATGAAGAGCGATTCAAGCAGATTTTGTCGCAACTGAAGATTGACGACTTCAAACAGCGCATATCAGAGTTGTCGGGTGGTCAAATCAAACGAGTGGCACTGGCGAAGATTCTTATCAGCAATCCACAATTTTTGATACTCGATGAGCCCACCAACCACCTCGACATAGATATGATTGAGTGGCTTGAAGCGTATTTATCAAGGAGCAGAATGACCATTCTGATGGTGACACATGACCGTTACTTCCTCGATAAAATCTGCTCAAAGATACTTGAACTTGACCAAAAGAGCATTTACGGCTACGATGGTAACTACAATTATTATTTGGAAAAACGTGCAGAACGAATCGACGCGCAAAATGCGGCGGTTGAGAAAGCACGCAATTTGCTTCGCACCGAAATTGAATGGATGCGCCGCCAGCCACAGGCTCGTGCCCATAAGGCGCAATATCGCATTGACGCATTCTATGACTTGAAAGAGCGCGCACAAAGCCGCAACGACAAAGGCGACGTGGAACTCAACGTGAAAGCAGGATATATTGGAAAGAAAATATTCGTTGCACACCATGTGTCAAAGTCTTTCGATGGCAAGGTGATACTTAACGATTTCAACTACATATTCTCAAGATATGAGAAATTGGGCATCGTGGGTGATAATGGAGTAGGTAAATCCACTTTTATCAAATTGCTGCTCGATAGGATACAACCCGATTCGGGCTACTTTGAAATTGGCGAAACGGTGAAATTTGGTTATTACAGCCAAGAGGGCATTCATTTCGATGAGGGCAAAAAAGTGATTGATGCCATTCGCGATGTGGCTGAACACATCTACTTTGATGAAAAGCACCATTATTCAGCATCGCAATTTCTCCAACTTTTCTTGTTCTCCCCTACCGACCAGCAAAAATTGATAGAAAAACTCAGCGGAGGTGAAAAAAGAAGGCTCTATTTGGCAATGGTGCTCATGAGCAAACCAAATTTCCTGATTCTCGATGAGCCTACCAACGATTTAGATATCCAAACGCTGGAAATTCTTGAAGACTATTTGAGCAAATTTAGTGGTTGCTTGATTGTGATTAGCCACGACCGCTTTTTCATGGATAGATGCGTGGACCACACATTCGTGTTTATGGGTGATGGTGTGATTAAGGATTTCCCTGGCAATTATAGCGAGTATCGTGCGTGGAAAGAGGCTCACGAAAAAGAAGAAGCCACAGTGCAAAAACAGAAAGCAGAGTCAAAGCCAGCGAAGCCACGAAACAACAATAGAGACAATTCACAAAAACTCACCTTTAAGGAGAAAAGAGAGTTTGAAGAACTCACAGAATCCATCGAAAGGCTCACTAAAGAGAAAGAAGAACTTTTCAACCTCTTTAACAGCGGTGAGCAAATCGATGATGTGGCAACGAAAGCCAGCAGATTTGAGGAAGTGAAAGACTTGCTCGATGAGATGGAACTTAGATGGCTTGAACTTAGCGAAAAGAATTCCTAATGACCGATTTGGATTAAAAAAACTGGGGTTTTTACAAGCCCCAGTTTTTAATAATCAGTATATTTTACGGTGATTAGCCACATCTTGATGTTCCGCAATTAGTGCAAATCAAGCAGCCTTCCTGATATACGAGCGATTCCTGACCGCAATTTGGGCAGGTTTGACCGCTTGCTTTCTCTCCATTTGGCAGATATTTTTTTAGTGCTCTTTCCACGCCCACTTTCCAGGTGTTGATGGATTGATTGTCAAGTTCCAAACTACCTACAAGTTTGAGCACCTGTGCGATAGGCATACGGTATCTCAATACGCCCGAAATCAACTTCGCATAGTTCCAGAATTCAGGGTTGAACTTTTCAGAAAGTCCTTCAATGGTGGTTTTGAAGCCACGCTTATTCACGAACTGGAAGTCGTAGCGTTTCTGACCGTTTTCGTCAATCACCTTAATAATCTTACCCTTGCTCACTGATTTTGGACAGAAAATACCTTCGTCATCATCAGCAATACCAGTAAAGATTTCATAAGGCTTGCCATCAATCAAGCCAATGAATGCAATCCATTTCTCCTTATTGTTTTGGAATCGCACCACATCGGCATCAAGTTCGATTGGGCGCTTATGTGTAACAAAGCCGTTTTCATCTGCTGGACTTGGAGCTGCATTTTCGATAGTTTTCTTTTTCTCATTTTTAAGAGAAACCAGCACACCGGAACGAGAGCCATCGCGATACACGGTGCAACCCTTGCAGCCCGATTTCCATGCTTCCACATAAAGTTTGTTCACCATATCTTCCGACACGTCGTTAGGCAAATTAATGGTGACGCTGATAGAGTGGTCAACCCACTTCTGAACAGCACCTTGCATTTTCACTTTATTGAGCCAGTCCACATCGTTAGAAGTGGCTTTATAATAAGGTGATTTTGCAACAATCTCATCAATCTGCTCTTGGGTGTAGTTGTCTTTCACCTCAATACCGTTGATATTCATCCATGTGATGAATTTAGGGTGATAAACTACATATTCCTCAAATGCGTCGCCCGACTCATCCACGAAATCTACGCGCACCTCCTTATCGTTGGCATTCACCTTGCGGCGGCGCTTATAAACTGGCAAGAATACCGGTTCAATGCCAGAAGTAGTTTGGGTGAGAATACTTGTTGTGCCTGTTGGGGCAATGGTCAAGCAAGCAATATTGCGACGACCGTATTTCAGCATCAAGTCATAAAGTTCAGAATCAGCCTCTTTCAAGCGATTCATGAAAGGATTGTTGGCTTCACGCTTGTAGTCAAATACTGGGAATGCACCTCGTTCACTTGCCAACATCACCGAACTTCTATAAGCAGCAAGTGCCAATGTCTTATGCACTTCAACAGAGAATTTTGTGGCTTCCTCTGTGCCATAGGTAAGCCCCATTGCGGCAATCATATCGCCCTCTGCGGTGGTGCCCACGCCTGTTCTACGACCCTGCGAAGTTTTATCCTTGATTTTCTTCCAAAGATTAAGTTCGGTTGCCTTCACTTCGTCTGTTTCAGGATCAGCCTCAATTTTAGCGATGATGGTTTCAATTTTCTCCATCTCGAGGTCGATGATGTCGTCCATCATTCGTTGGGCATACATCACATGCTCCTTAAATTTGCTGAAATTGAATTTAGCGTTTGGAGTGAATGGATTTTCAACGTAGGAATAGAGGTTGATTGCCAACAGTCGGCAACTGTCGTAAGGACACAATGGAATTTCGCCACAAGGATTGGTTGAAACCGTCTTGAAGCCAAGGTCGGCATAGCAGTCGGGCAATGATTCACGAATAATCGTATCCCAGAAAAGCACGCCAGGCTCTGCGCTCTGCCAAGCATTGTGAATGATTTTGTTCCAGAATGTGGTGGCGTTGATCTTTTGAGTATATTTAGGCTTCTCTGCGTGGATAGGATATTGTTGGGTGTATTCCTTTCCCTCGATAGCTGCCTGCATGAATGCATCATCAATTTTCAGCGACACATTTGCACCAGTGATTTTACCTTCTGTCATTTTTGCATCAACGAATGCTTCAGAGTCAGGATGCTTCACGCTCACAGTAAGCATCAATGCGCCACGGCGACCATCTTGCGCCACTTCACGAGTGGAATTGGAATAACGCTCCATAAATGGTACCAAACCAGTGGAAGTGAGTGCTGAATTTTTCACCTCAGCGCCCTTTGGGCGAAGATGCGACAAGTCGTGCCCCACTCCGCCACGACGCTTCATCAGTTGCACTTGTTCTTCGTCAATCTTGATGATGCCGCCATAACTGTCGGGCTCACCCTTCAAACCAATCACAAAGCAGTTTGACAGAGAACCCACTTGCAGATTATTGCCAATACCTGCCATTGGGCTGCCTTGAGGAACCAAATAGCGGAAATGGCTCATCAAGTCGAACAGCAGTTGCTCATCCATCGGGTTTTTATATTTTCTCTCAATACGAGCAATCTCACGGGCGATTCTGCGGTGCATATCGTCGGGAGTAAGTTCAAAATAGTTGCCCTGAGAGTCTTTCAGAGCATACTTAGTTGCCCATACTCTCGCAGCGAGTTCATCGCCCTCAAAATATTTTTTCGAAGCCTCGAAAGCCTCATTATAGGTGTATGTCATAATTTTAGATTAAATAATAATTTATTACCAAATAGAAACTCGGTCTTCTTCTGCTCTGAACATTGCATCGCCTGCCTTGATGCCAAATGCGTTGAAGAATGTTTCCAAGTTGCGAAGTGCAACATTCACACGGTTTTTGCCAAGTGAGTGTGGGTCAACCTTTGTGCGACGCAAAATTTCTTCCTTAGTGATATTTGCTGCCCAAACATTGGCATAACTCAAGTAGAAGCGTTGGTCAGGAGTGAATCCATCGATAAGAGTGTTGCCCTTACCTTGCTCGGTTTTCTTGAATGCTGCGTAAGCCACACGCAATCCACCGTGGTCAGCAATATTTTCACCCATGGTGAATGTGCCATTAGCGTGAACATCGTCGGCAACGATTTCTGCGCTGTATTGTGCGCCAAGTTTGTCAGCCAACTTTTGGAACTCTTTTGCATCTTCTTCAGTCCACCAGTCAACCATATTACCATTTTGGTCAAAGTTTCTGCCTTGGTCGTCAAATCCGTGAGTCATTTCGTGACCAATTACTACACCGATTGCACCATAGTTGCAAGCATCGTCGGCATCAGGATCAAAATATGGGCGTTGGAGAATACCTGCAGGGAAGCAAATCTCGTTGGTAGACGGGTCGTAGTAAGCATTCACTGTTTGTGGAGTCATTTGCCATCTATCCTTATCCACAGGCTGACCTAATTGAGAATAGCTAAATTGAGCGTCAAACTTCTTCAATGCCAACACATTTTCCCAATAGCTTAATTCTGGGTTTACTGCAACTGCACTATAATCGCGCCATTTGTCGGGATAACCAATCTTCACAGTGAAGCTGTTCAATTTCACAAGAGCATTCACCTTGGTCTTAGGACTCATCCATGTGAGTGAGGCTATACGCTCGCCAAGTGCAATGCGCAAATTATCAACGAGCTGTTTCATTTTCTTCTTCGACTCTGCAGGGAAATATTTTTCCACATATAATTGTCCCACGCCTTCGCCGAGGAGGGTGTTAGGCACATTAAGTGATCTTTTCCATCGTGGTTGCATCACTTGCTTGCCCGACAACGCTCTTGAATAAACATCGAAATTTGCTTCGTTGAAAGCGTCGCTCAGATATGGAGCAGCAGCATCCATATACTTAAATATCAAGTATTCCTTAATTTCCTTTTCTTTGAGTGTGGAAATCAATTCATCAACTTTCTTCATGAAATCAAGTTGGCTGACACATACACGATTCACATTATTCAATCCAAGGCCAGAGAAATATGATTTCCAGTTGAAGTTTGGATATTTGGCTTGAAGTTCTTCAAGTGTGAAAATATTGTATTGCTTGCTATAGTCGCGTTGTTCTTCACGAGTCATAGCGGCTTTTGCCAATTCTTTTTCAATTTTAAGAACTGTTTCGGCTGCTTTCTTTGCATCGTTTTTCTTGTAACCGATGAAAGTGAAAAGTTTGTTGGCATAGGTTAAGTATGCCGCACGCACCTTCTTTGTGTTGGCATCTTCGTCGAGATAATAATCTCTGTCGCCCAAGCCCATGCCTGATTGCTGAATATACATGAGGTTGACATCTGAGTTTTTCAAGTCAGCCATCACGCCTGAATCAAAGAATGGCGTAGCAATACCCATGTGCATGAATGCCACCATTTCAGGCAATGTGGCCTTCTTCACACCCTTCACAAAATCAATATCTTTCATAAGTGGTTTTGCGCCTTCACTGTTCAATCGGGTGCTATCCATACCCATATTGAAAATGTCGCCCACCTTTTGAGCCATCGTTCCTTTAGCATTTTGCTGTTTACTAAGGTTCAGAACGAGTTCTTTCAGTTGCTCACGGCTACTTTCTGCCATTTGGTCGAATGTGCCGAAGCGAGCATACTGTGGGTCGAGTGGGTGTGCTTTCATCCAGCCGCCACATGCATATTGGTAAAAATCAGTACCAGGAGTAGTGGTCAAATCCAGATTGTTGCGATTCACACCTTTGTCTAAACTACCGGCACTAACCATTAATGCCGACATTAACGCCATTGATAAGATGATTGATTTTTTCATAATAATATGTTATTAATCGTTGTTTTGTAATGTTTCAAACTCTTCATTTGCCGTCTCCCATTCCATCATCGCATTTTCAAGAGCCTCGTTAAGTTCTTGATGTTTGGTGTAAATACTTTGGTCGGTATTGGCGCCCGACGACAACAGGTTTTCTATCTCTTTTATTTCTGATTCGTAAGTGTTGATTTTCGTTTCCAACTCCTTGATGCGCTTTTCAGCGTGTCGGATTCGCTTTTGCGCCTCCTTTTGCTCAAGATATGAGAGTTTGGATTGGCTCACTTCTTCAGTTTTTGCTGGAGAATCTTTTTGTGGAGCGTCGTTTTTTTCAAGTTCTTGCAGCGAACTCAGTTTCTTGTATTCAAGAAATTCGTAAATGCCACACAGGTGTTCTTTCACCAAGCCGTTGCCAAACTCATACACCTTATCCACAAGCCCATCGAGGAAGTCACGGTCGTGCGATACCACAATCACAGTTCCGTCAAACTCTTTAATCGCCTCTTTAAGAATATCCTTGGTGCGGATATCCAAATGGTTGGTAGGTTCGTCGAGAATCAGGAGGTTCACAGGTTGCAACAGTAATTGAATCATAGCCAAGCGGCTTCTTTCGCCACCTGAAAGCACTTTCACTTTTTTCTCACTGGCAGCACCGCCAAACATAAAAGCACCAAGTATGTCGTTGATTCGGGTGCGAATCTCGCCTGTGGCGGCATAATCAATCGTGTCGTGCACAGTTAAATTCTCATCAAGCAGCATCGCCTGATTTTGCGCAAAATATCCGATTTCCACATTATGGCCGATTTTGAGTTCGCCATCGAATGGGATTTCGTGCATAATACACTTCACGAGCGTAGATTTACCAGCACCGTTTTTACCTACGAATGCCACTTTCTCACCACGCTTAATGGTGAAAGTGCAATCGTGAAACACATTGTGGTCGCCATACGATTTCGACAAATCATTGGCAATAACCGGATAGTCGCCCGAACGTGGCGCAGGTGGAAATTTTAATCGCAAATGCGAATTGTCAACCTCATCAATCTCAATGCGCTCTATTTTTTCAAGTTGCTTGATTCGGCTCTGCACTTGTACCGACTTTGTGGGCTTATATCGGAATTTCTCGATAAATTCCTCTGTGTCGTGAATCATTTTTTGTTGATTCTCATAAGCGCGCTTTTGTTGTTCGATTCGCTCTTTGCGCAGTTCGATGAAGTGAGAATAATTCACGCTGTAGTCGTAAATTTTCCCACACGAGATTTCGATGGTGCGATTCGTGACATTATCAATAAACGCCTTATCGTGCGAAACGAGCACCAGCATATTGGCTTGAGTTTTCAAGAAATTCTCAAGCCATTGAATAGACTCAATGTCCAAATGGTTGGTAGGCTCATCGAGTAAAAGCACATCGGGGCGTTGAAGCAAAATCTTAGCCAATTCAATACGCATTCTCCACCCTCCGCTAAACTCAGAGGTGGGGCGGTCGAAGTCAGTGCGCTCAAAGCCCAAGCCAATCAAGGTTTTCTCTATCTCGGCTTCATAGTTCTCGCTCTGATACATGGCGCGCAAGTCGTTTTTGTGCGTCAGCGTATCAATCAAATCTTGATAACTTTCCGACTCGTAATCGGTGCGCTCTGCCAACTGAACACTCAGTTCGTCAATTTGCTTATCCAGTTCATCAATGTGGCTGAAGGCCTTTTGCACCTCCTCCTTAGCCGTGCAGCTGTCAGATAAATTCATGGTTTGTGGAAGATAACCAATCGTAATATCCGACGACCTCGACACTTGTCCAGAAGTGGGATTTTGAATGCCTGCAAATATTTTTAGCAATGTGGATTTACCCGCGCCATTCTTGCCCACCAACGCAATTTTGTCTTTTTTATTTACAACAAAACTCACATTGTCGAACAACACCTGGCTGCTAAACTCCACTTTTAAATTCTGTACGGAAATCATAAATGCAAAGATACAAAATTTTGATGCAACAAAGCCGATAAGTTCACATTTAAATTCATTAAAAGAAGCGGCCGTTGGCTTTAAATCATTATCTTTGCAATATGTTTGAAGATTTGAAAATATATTGCGCTCCGTTACAGGGGTTTACCGATTATATTTGGCGAAATACCCATGCGGAAATGTTTGGAGGCATCGACATATACTACACACCATTTATGCGAATGGTGAATGGAGAAATTCCGAAACGTGACATTTATGACATTTTGGCAGAAAACAACACCGCACCCATTCGTCCACAGATAATAACCTGTGCGCCAACCGATGCCGTGCTGATGGCAACGAAGGTGAAAGAGATGGGCTATCATTACATCGACATTAATATGGGGTGCCCCCACCCTCCCATCGCGCTGAAGAAAAAAGGTTCGGGGATTCTTGCTTACCCTGATGAATGTAAACAAACGCTTACTGCATTAGCCCAAATTCCTGATATGGAATATTCCATTAAAATGCGGTTGGGCTACGACGATGCGCACCAATGGAAATCAATATTGCCGCTATTCGAAAGCATTAATCCAAAAGAAATAGTGCTTCACCCACGAATCGGAAAACAATTATATAAAGGTGACATCAATTTTGAACAATTCATGGAATTTGCACAAAGTTGTCGATATCCTCTTATCTACAATGGCGACATTCAATCCATTGAGCAAATTCATGCCATAAAAGAAAAATGCCCGAATTTATCGGGGGTGATGATTGGCAGAAAATTGCTTGCGAAGCCCGATTTATTTGAAACAGAGAAATCAGCAGAGAAAATCAGGCACTTCCATGATTTGCTATTGAAACGATATAGCAAAAAACTTACTGGTGGCGAACATCAAATACTCTCAAAAATGAAAACTTTATGGGAATTTTTGTTGCCCGATGGCGATAAGAAGGCTCGAAAGTTGATTAAGAAAAGTAATAATTTAACTAAATATAACGAAGCTGTAAATCTGATATTTAGGAACAATGACTTCAAGTAAAGTTATCACATGTTCATATAGAAATCTTTACACAATCCGATATATTGCTCTGAATATTGTCCATCGCTATTTTGAACAAATAATTCAGAGCATCGCTTATCGGAATTATGCTTCGAAATCTCCCACAAACACCTTTTCGGTTCTTTGCCTGGCTTTGTGTATATCACAACTTTTTGATGGACATACGCCCCGACTTCGGCACAAGATTTTGTGATTTCTTCCTCTGCATCAGTAGGCGAAATCAAACATAGTTTACCTTTATCGGAAAGTAAAGAAATGGCTTTATGGATTAATTGCTCGAAACTCAACTCCACCGTGTGACGCGCATTTTGCCTGCTCTTATCGGGAGCAAGCACGCCATTGTTGAAAAATGGTGGGTTCGACACAATCAAGTCATATTTTTTATCGCAAATGAATTGCTTGAAATCGGACATGAAAGGATGAATCTTGTCGCTCCACGGGGAGTTATCAGCATTGATTTTTGCTTCTTCAATAGCGTCCTCGTCGATATCGATGCAATCAATTTCACAATCAGCATTTCGCTGGGCTATCATTAAAGCAATCAGCCCACAACCAGTGCCGACATCAAGAACGCTTTTCGCCTCGCGCACATCGCACCATGCCCCAAGCAGAACTCCATCGGTACCCACTTTCATGGCGGTTTTGTCGTTTAAAACAGCGAATTGCTTGAAGCGAAAAGTATTCTCTCTTGTCATAAATCACTATTATAAATATTAATATTCATCCCACGACTTGATCTCAATGTCATCAACAGTGAGATCGCAGAATGCGCGGATATACGCACTTGCAAGTCGGGCATTGGTGATGAGTGGCACATTTAAATCAACTGCTGCACGGCGAATCTTATAGCCGTTTGTCAGTTCATTACTGGTGAGGTTCTTAGGAATATTCACCACAAAATCAATCTGCTTTCTATGCAGCAAATCGAGTGCTTGTGGCTCTTTATCTGCCTCGCTTGGCCAATGCACCAAAATTGCAGGTATGCCATTATCATTCAAATAACGGTGCGTGCCGGCAGTGGCGTATAATTGATAGCCTTTTTTATGGAGTCTGTGTGCAGATTCAAGCAAGTCGGCTTTTTGTTTTGCTGAACCAGTGCTCAGCAGCACGCCTTTTTTAGGAATACGATGCCCAACTGAAAGCATAGAAGTCATCAGTGCCTCAGAAGTGCTTTCACCCAAGCAACCAACCTCGCCAGTTGACGACATATCCACACCCAATACAGGATCGGCGCCTTGCAGACGTGAGAATGAGAATTGCGAAGCTTTAATACCCACATAATCGAGGTCAAACACATTGCTGTTTGGCTTCTCCACAGGAATACCGAGCATCACCTTTGTTGCCAAGTCGATAAAGTTGATTTTAGAAACTTTCGACACGAATGGGAAACTACGTGATGCGCGCAAATTACATTCAATCACCTTAATCTCATTGTTTTTGGCGAGATATTGAATGTTAAACGGACCGCTGATGTGAAGTGCCTTGGCAATCTTGCTACTAATTTTCTTGATACGGCGAATCGTTTCCACATATAGTTTTTGTGGAGGAAATTGAATGGTGGCATCGCCAGAGTGAACACCGGCAAACTCGATATGCTCACTGATGGCATACAACTTAATTTCGCCATCTTGCGCCACACTATCCCACTCTATTTCCTTTGCATTTTGAATGAATGCGCTCACCACCACAGGGTGTTCCTTCGACACGTTGGCGGCAAGTTGCAAGAAGCGTTCGAGTTCCTCATCGTTTGAGCACACATTCATTGCCGCACCAGAAAGCACATACGACGGACGCACAAGCACTGGATAGCCCACATCTTCAATAAAACTGTGAATGTCGTCCATTGAAGTCAATTCACGCCATGCTGGCTGGTCGATACCCAATTCATCGAGCATAGCAGAGAATTTGTGGCGATCTTCTGCGTGGTCAATGTCAATGGCTTGTGTGCCCAAAATCTTCACTTTTTGAGCGTCGAGTTTCATTGCCAAATTGTTAGGAATCTGTCCACCAGTAGAAAGAATTGTGCCGTGAGGTGTTTCCAAATCAATGATGTCCATCACCCTTTCGAAAGTGAGTTCATCGAAATACAGGCGATCGCACATATCATAGTCGGTGGAAACGGTTTCGGGGTTATAGTTAATCATCACCGAACGCCAGCCCTCACGCTTCACAGTGAGCAGCGCATTCACACTACACCAGTCAAATTCCACAGAACTACCAATGCGGTAGGCACCAGAACCAACCACCACCACAGATTTGCCATCGTTTTCATAAGCAATATCGTGTGTGGTGCCGTTGTAGGTCATATACAAATAGTTGGTTTGAGCAGGATATTCAGCCGCCAGAGTATCGATTTGCTTAACCACAGGCTTGATGCCATATTCATTTCTCAAGGCACGAACTTTCAGGTTGGCTTCGTGACCATTTCCTAAATTTTGCTTCAATACAGCTTTGGCAATTTGGAAATCGCTGAATCCTTGCTGTTTTGCGAGTTTAAGCAAATCTTGTGGAATATCCTTAATATGGTTGAGCGACTCCAGTTCAGTGGCAGTTTGATACAAATTGCGGAGTTTGTAAAGGAACCACTTGTCGATTTTGGTAAGTTCGTGAATTTTATCCACATCATAGCCCTTGCGGAAAGCGCTTTCAATCACGAAAATACGGCTGTCGGTAGGTTCCTTCAAAGCATTTTCAATATTGGCAATGCGCATGGGTGAGTTTTCGATAAAGCCGTGTTTGCCTTGACCAATCATGCGCAAACCCTTTTGAATCACTTCCTCAAATGTGCGACCGATAGCCATCACTTCGCCCACCGATTTCATTGATGAACCAATCTCACGCTTCACACCGTGGAACTTACCCAAATCCCAACGGGGAATTTTACACACTATATAATCAAGTGCTGGTTCAAAGAAGGCACTCGTAACTTTAGTGACCGAATTTTTCAAGTCAAACAAGCCGTAGCCTAAGCCCAGTTTTGCTGCCACAAAAGCAAGTGGATAGCCTGTGGCTTTTGATGCCAATGCCGACGAGCGACTCAATCGGGCATTCACTTCAATCACGCGATAGTCCATCGATGATGGGTCGTAGGCGTATTGCACATTACATTCACCCACAATTCCAATATGGCGAATAATTTTGATGGCAAGCGCACGGAGTTTGTGATAGTCGGCATTATTTAAAGTCTGTGATGGCGCAACCACGATACTTTCGCCTGTGTGAATACCGAGAGGGTCGAAATTCTCCATATTACATACGGTAATACAGTTGTCGTAACGGTCACGAACCACTTCATATTCTATCTCTTTCCAGCCTTTGAGCGACTTTTCTACAAGCACTTGTGGTGAAAACGACAGTGCTTTTTCCACCAAGCTGGTGAGTTCTTCCTCGTTGTCGCAAAAACCGCTACCAAGACCACCAAGAGCGTAAGCAGCACGAACAATCACAGGATAGCCCACCTCGCGAGCAGCACGAATAGCATCATCGATGTTATCCACAGCCTCGCTCTTGATGGTTTTCACATCTATCTCGTCAAGCTGCTGTATAAATAATTCTCGGTCTTCAGTATTCATAATCGCTTCTACTGGAGTGCCGAGAACCTTCACATTATATTTCTCTAAAACCTTGTTTTGGAAAAGTTGAACACCGCAATTCAATGCAGTTTGACCGCCAAACGAAAGAAGAATGCCGTCGGGGCGTTCCTTTTCAATCACCTTTTCCACAAAATATGGTGTGACTGGAAGGAAATAAATCTTATCGGCAAATTCATCGCTGGTCTGTACGGTAGCAATATTTGGGTTAATAAGAACTGTGGTTATTTTTTCTTCCTTGAGGGCTTTAAGCGCTTGCGAGCCTGAATAGTCGAATTCGCCAGCCTCGCCAATTTTCAAGGCTCCAGAACCCAAAATCAATACTTTTTTAATATTATTCTGTTCCATAACTCAAGTCCTTATTTTAATAAATCCATAAAAATGTCGAATACAAATTCCGTGTCGGTAGGACCACCACATGCTTCGGGGTGGAACTGGGTGGAGAAGAATGGTTTGGTCTTGTGCTTGATGCCTTCGTTGGTACCATCGTTCATGTTCACGAAATATGGTTCCCAATCTGCGCTGAGCGAAGTGGTATCAACTGCGAAACCATGATTTTGCGACGACACGAAGCAATGATTGGTGCCCACTTCACGCACTGGTTGGTTTTGACCACGGTGGCCATATTTCAGCTTATAGACCTTAGCACCTGCCGCTTTCGACAATAATTGGTTGCCCATGCAAATACCACATATAGGTTTTCCTATCTCAAATGCTTTTTTAATGTTTGCAACGGTAGCTTCTGCAAAATCAGGATTACCAGGACCATTTGATATAAACAGGCCATCATAATCGATTGTGGTGAAATCGTAATCCCACGGAACTCTTATCACATGCGCACCACGGCGGAGCAAGCAGCGGATAATATTGTTTTTCACACCGCAATCCACCAGCACCACATTTTTAGCGTTGCCGATGCCGTATTCTATCACCTCTTTGCAACTTGCCTTCCCTACCAGATTCTCTTTGTTAGGGTCATAAAAATCAATGTTGGAGCAACCATCTACAATGATCTTCCCCAACATCGAACCTTTATCCCTCAAAATTTTAGTCAATGCTCTTGTGTCGATACCACAAATGCCAACCACATTTTCTTCAATCAGCCAATCACTCAGACTGGAAACAGATTGCCAGTGACTATACTCAGTGGAGTAATCTTGGCAGACAATGGCTTGCGGGTGAATACTCTCACTTTCGAGATATGCACTCATGCCATCAAACTCTTCTTTACGAGAAGGTACGCCATAATTACCAATAAGGGGGAATGTGGAAACAAGAATCTGACCTAAATAAGACGGGTCGGTAAGGCTTTCGGGGTAGCCTGTCATACCAGTGTTAAACACTACTTCGCCGGAGCAAGATTTAGTAGCTCCAAACGAAAATCCTTCAAATTTGGTGCCATCCTCAAGGATAAGAGTGGCCTTTTTTAGTGTTGTCATCAATTTAATATGGTTTATATTTATTGACGGTTTTCATAAAAAAGCCAGAAAACCATACAAAATTACTCAAAACGTAAGATTTGCGCAATAAAATGACATATTTTCTGCAAACTTTTTTCTTTAGAGCAAAAGTGATAATCATTAATTTATAATCTTTTCGTAACTTTGTAAAAAATTTTGATGATATATACATGTCAGATTCTACATTACTCAACCGTCTCGAAGGGCTTGACGCTCGCTATGAAGAAATAGGAACACTTATCACCGACCCTTCAGTGATTGCCGACCAGAGACGCTATGTGAAATTAACTAAGGAATACAAGCATCTCGAAGACCTTTTGAATGCCGCTAATAAGTACAAGAAATTATTGGCGGATATCGAAGATGCTAAGTTTTTAATAGCAAACGAATCGGATCCCGACATTCGTGAAATGGCAAAAGAAGAACTTGATGCCAACGAGCCTCAAATTCCGAAAATGGAAGAGGAAATCAAGTTGCTTTTAATTCCAGAAGACCCAGAAGACTCTAAAAATGTGGTGCTCGAACTTCGTGGCGGAACCGGTGGCGATGAAGCCGCCATTTTCGCTGGCGATTTGGCACGCATGTACACCCGCTACTGCGAACAGAAAGGCTGGTCGGTGCAAGTATCGAGCAGCAGCGAAGGTGCAGCAGGTGGCTTCAAGGAAATAGTGATGAGTATTAAGGGCGATAATGTGTACGGCACCTTGAAATACGAATCGGGAGTGCACCGTGTACAACGTGTGCCTGCTACCGAAACTCAAGGACGTGTTCACACCAGTGCGGCATCAGTGGCTGTATTGCCTGAGGCTGAGCCTTTCGATGTGCAAATCAACGAGGGCGAAATCAAATGGGACACTTTCCGAAGCGGTGGTGCAGGTGGTCAGAACGTGAACAAGGTGAACTCCGGTGTGCGTCTGCGCTATATGTGGACCAACCCCAACACCAATGAGCAACAGGAAATTCTGATTGAGTGTACCGAAACACGCGACCAACCAAAGAATAAGGAACGCGCGCTTGCACGCTTGCGTACATTCATCTACGACAACGAACACAAAAAATATATGGACGACATCGCAAGCCGCCGCAAAACCCTCGTTTCAACAGGCGACCGCTCTGCGAAAATCCGCACATATAATTATCCACAAGGACGTATCACCGACCACCGTATCGGTTACACTATATATAATCTCCCTGCTTTCATGGACGGCGATATTCAAGACTGTATCGACCACCTGATTGTGGCTGAAAACGCAGAAAAACTTAAAGAAGCCGAATTATAAGATATGAACAGACAAGAACTATTTAACCAGATTAAAGACAAACGCAGCTTTCTGTGCGTAGGTTTGGACCCCGACTTGGATAAAATGCCAAAGTCGCTGAACGGCGATTTGTTCGCTTTCAACAAGGCAATTATCGATGCCACAGCCCAGTATGCCGTAGCCTTCAAGCCAAATTTGGCATTCTACGAAGTGCAAGGCGTGAAAGGTCTGCAAGCATTTGAAGACACTGTAAAGTACATTCGTGAACGCTATCCCGAAATCATGATTATCGCCGATGCCAAACGTGGCGATATTGGCAACACCAGCAAGATGTATGCCAAAAGTTTTTTCGAGACGATGAATGTGGACGCGCTCACAGTGGCTCCTTACATGGGCGAAGACAGCGTTACCCCATTCCTCACCTATGAGGGCAAATGGGTAGTGGTTTTGGCGCTTACTTCCAACAAAGGTTCATTAGACTTCCAGCACATCAAAGACGAGGAAGGCACTCCTTTGTTTAAGCGTGTGCTTGCCACAACACAAAAGTGGGGAAATGCCGACAATATGATGTATGTGTGCGGTGCCACACAGGCAGAAATGTTTACACAGATTCGCGAGATTGCACCTGACAACTTCTTGCTCGTTCCAGGCGTAGGCGCACAAGGCGGCAGCCTTGAGAATGTGGCAAAATACGGTATGAACAAGCAATGTGGATTGCTGGTGAATTCATCACGCGGCATTATCCACGCTTCACATGACGATGATTACGCTCAAGTGGCGGCGCAGAAAGCCCAAGAGCTTCAATCTCAAATGTCGGAATTACTTAAAAGTATTCTTTAATCCACAACATTAAAGATTTTTTTCAGTAATTAATATCTTATTACCCAACTTTTTTATAATTTTGCAACAAATATCACACAGCAGAGTTGATAACCAAAAAGCAAACTTATTAATTTTAAACATACAATAGTAAAAAAATGGCAAACATTAATGATTACAATTTCGCTGGTAAAAAAGCGATTGTTCGTGTTGACTTCAATGTGCCTTTGAATGAAAAAGGCGAAATCACCGACGACACCCGTATCCGCGGTGCCCTCCCTACTCTCAAGAAAATTTTGGCTGACGGCGGTAGCCTTATCATCATGTCGCACATGGGCAAGCCAAAGGGCAAAGTGAAGCCAGAACTTTCTCTCGGTCAAATCGTAGATGCAGTTTCTGCCGCTCTCGGTGTAAAGGTTGCTTTCGCTCCCGACTGCGCTAAGGCTTCTGAAGCCGCTGCAGCTCTCAAGCCAGGCGAAGCCCTTCTTCTCGAAAACCTTCGATTCTACCCAGAAGAAGAAGGCAAGCCTGTAGGAATCGATAAAGCAGATCCTGCTTACGACGAAGCTAAGAAGGAAATGAAGGCTAAGCAAAAAGAATTTGCAAAGACCCTCGCAAGCTATGCCGACGTATATGTAAACGACGCATTCGGTACCGCTCACCGCAAGCACGCTTCTACCGCTGTTATCGCTGACTACTTCGATGCCGACAACAAGATGGTAGGTTTCTTGATGGAAAAGGAACTCAACGCTGTTGACAACATTCTCAACAACATTAAGCGTCCATTCACCGCTATCATGGGTGGTTCTAAGGTATCAACCAAGATTGGTATTATCGAAAACTTGATGGAAAAAGTTGACAACCTCATTCTTTGCGGTGGTATGACTTACACTTTCATGAAGGCTCTCGGTGGCACCGTAGGTGATTCAATCTGCGAAAACGACAAGTTGCAACTCGCTCTCGACATCATCGACAAAGCTAAGGCTAAAGGAGTGAACCTTGTGCTTGCTGAAGATTGCGTTTGCGCTGACAGTTTCAGCAACGACGCTAACACTCAAGTTTGCTCGGCTAAGGAAATTCCTGCTGGTTGGGAAGGTCTTGACATCGGTCCTAAGAGCCGCGTTAAGTTTGCTGACGCAATCAAGAACGCAAAGACTATCCTTTGGAATGGTCCTGCTGGCGTGTTTGAATTCGACAACTTCGCTGTTGGTTCAAAGGCAATCGCCGACGCAATAGTAGAAGCAACCAAGAATGGTGCTTTCTCACTCGTAGGTGGTGGCGACTCAGTGGCTTGCGTCAACAAGTTTGGTTATGCCGACCAAGTTTCTTACGTATCAACTGGTGGTGGTGCTCTTCTCGAAGCTATCGAAGGCAAAGTTCTTCCAGGTGTGGCAGCTATCAAAGGTGAATAATTAGTTCACAAAATATAATTATGAAGCAGCACTGCGAAAAAATCGCGGTGCTGCTTTCTTTACACCTTATTTATTGGTTTAGCCCTCCCACAATTACCACAATTAACGGAATTTATACTATAAAAACATCGCTTATTATGGAATTAATTCAATAATTCTTTATAACTTTGTATGTTTTTAAAGACGATAATCTTCTGATGAAGTAAAACAACTATTAAGTTACTATATAATTTATTTTTAAAGCTATGGCAGAAAAAAGAGAAAAATTGTTCGACATGTTTTCTCCTGTGTCTCCTGAAGAATGGAGAGCAAAGGCCGAAGTTGACCTGAAAGGTGCTGACTTCGATAAGAAAATGATTTGGCGAACTAATGAAGGTTTCAATGTTCAGCCACTTTACCGTGGAGTGGACATCAAGGACTTCAAAACAATTGATTCACTCCCAAGTGAGTATCCTTATGTTCGTGGTACACGTACTAACAACGATTGGCAAACCCGCCAAAACATCGATGCTACCGACGTGAAAGAAGCAAATGCTAAGGCACTCGACGTTCTCAACAAGGGTATTACCTCTTTAGGTTTCAAAATGGGTGAAAATCTCGATCTCGACACTCTTCTTGAAGGTGTTTACACCGAATACGCCCAAGTAAACTTCATCGTTTGCCCTAAGCACGTTGTAGAATTTGCTAAGGCTCTCGTAGCATACCTCGAAAAGAAGGGTACTGCCGACAAGTTTGTTGGTTCTATCGACTTCAACCCTTACAAGGCTGCATTCAAGAAAGGCAAGAAGCTCTCTGACGACATGACTCAGGTAGCTGCTGAACTTCTCAAGGTTGTGGCTCCAGTTAAGGGACTTCGTGTTCTCTCTGTAGATAGCGAAATGCTTTGCAACGCTGGTGCATACATTTACCAAGAACTCGGTTACGCGCTCTCTTGGGGTAACGAATGGATGGCACAGTTGACCGAAGCAGGTTTCACCGCCGACGAAGTGGCAAACCGCATCAAGTTCAACATGGGCGTTTCAACAGTATATTTCATGGAATTGGCAAAATTCCGTGCAGCACGTATGCTTTGGGCTCAAATCGTGAAGCAATACAACCCTGCTTGCGACTGCGCTTGCAAGATGGTAGTGAACGCAACCACTTCACGTTACAGCCAAACTTTGTTTGACTCATACGTAAACATGCTCCGTTCACAAACTCAGGCTATGTCGGCAGCTCTCGCATCAGTTGACGAAATCACCGTCACTCCATTCGACGCTCCTTACAAGAAGTCTGACGAATTTAGCGAACGTATCGCACGCAACCAGCAACTCCTCCTCAAGGAAGAAAGTCACCTCGATAAGGTGGTTGACCCTGCTGGTGGTTCATACTATGTCGAAGAACTCACCATGTCGCTCGCACAAGTGGCTTGGAAGTTGTTCCTCGAAACCGAAGATAAGGGTGGCTTCAAGGCTGCTGTTGAAAGCTATGATGTGACAAACGCTATCAACGAATCTGCTAACGCACGTTTCGACAAGGTGGCTAAACGTCGTGAACAGCTTCTCGGTACCAACCAATTCCCTAACTTCACCGAAGTATCTGATGGCAAGAAGGCTCTCACTTGCTGCTGCGGTTGCAGCTGCGCTCCTGAAGAAGGTGCTCCTGTACTTAACAGCAAGCGTTTGGCAAGCCAATTCGAAGACCTCCGTCAATCTACCGAAGATGCAGCCAACACTCCAGTTGTGTTCATGCTCACTATCGGTAATTTGGCAATGCGTCTGGCTCGCGCTCAATTCAGCGACAACTTCTTCGGCTGCGCTGGTTACAAGTTGATCGACAACAACGGCTTCAAGACCGTAGAAGAAGGCGTAGAAGCTGCTATGGCTGCTAAGGCTGATGTTGTAGTTCTCTGCTCAAGCGACGCTGAGTATCCTGAATTAATCCCTGGCGCTCTTAAGGCTCTCGATGGCCGCGCAGAATTCGTTCTCGCTGGTCCTGAAACCGACGAATTTAAGGCTATGGGTGTAACCAACTTTATTAACGTTCGCACCAATGTTCTTTCAACATTGAAGGCTTTCAATGCTAAACTTTTAAAATAATCACAACAATGAGACCAAATTTTAAAAATATAGATATCGCAAATGAGGCTTTCAATGTAGAACACAAGCCTCTCAAACTGGCTGAGCCTTGGAAAAACGCCGAGTTGCTCGATATTAAGCCAGTATATACTCGCCAAGACCTTGAAGGTCTGGAACACCTTGATTTCGTTGCTGGTATTCCTCCATTCCTTGGTGGCCCTTACAGCTTGATGTACCCATTCCGTCCTTGGACTGTACGTCAGTACGCTGGTTTCTCTACCGCAGCTGAATCTAACGCATTCTACCGCCGTAACTTGGCTTCTGGTCAGAAAGGTCTGTCAGTAGCATTCGACCTTCCAACCCACCGCGGTTACAACGCCGACAACCAACGCGTAGTTGGTGACGTGGGTAAGGCTGGTGTGTCTATCTGCTCAGTTGAAGACATGAAGGTGCTTTTCGATGGTATTCCATTGAACAAGATGTCAGTGTCTATGACCATGAACGGTGCAGTGCTTCCAATTCTCGCATTCTACATCGTAGCAGGTTTGGAACAAGGCGCTAAGCTCGAAGAAATGGCTGGAACTATCCAAAACGATATTTTGAAGGAATTCATGGTGCGTAACACCTATATCTATCCTCCAAAATTCTCTATGGACATCATCGCAAGCATTTTCGAGTACACCTCACAAAATATGCCTAAGTTCAACAGTATCTCTATCTCTGGTTACCACATCCAAGAAGCTGGTGCAACCGCTGATATTGAACTTGCTTACACTCTTGCCGACGGTATGGACTACATCCGCACAGGTGTGAACGCTGGTCTTTCTGTTGACGCTTTCGCTCCACGTTTGTCATTCTTCTGGGGTATCTCAATGAACTTCTTCACAGAAGTAGCTAAGATGCGTGCTGGTCGTCTGCTTTGGGCAAAGATTGTAAAGAGCTTCGGTGCTCAAAACCCAAAATCAATGTCGCTCCGTACACACAGCCAGACTTCAGGTTGGTCACTTACTGCACAAGACCCATTCAACAACGTAGGTCGTACTTGTATTGAAGCTATGGCCGCTGCTCAAGGCCACACTCAATCACTCCACACCAACGCACTTGATGAGGCTATCGCACTTCCAACCGACTTCTCTGCTCGTATTGCACGTAACACCCAGATCTTTATCCAACAAGAAACATTCATCACCAAGGCTATCGACCCATGGGCTGGTTCTTACTACGTAGAAAAGCTCACTGATGAACTCGTGCACAAGGCATGGGCACACATCGAAGAAATCGAAAAACTCGGTGGTATGGCTAAGGCTATTGAAACCGGTGTGCCAAAAATGCGTATTGAAGAAGCAGCTGCTCGTACTCAAGCTCGTATTGACTCTGGTCGTCAAACCATTATCGGCGTTAACAAATACGTACTTGAAAAAGAAGCTCCAATCGATATTCTTGAAATTGACAACACTGAAGTGCGCAACGAACAAGTTGCTGGTCTTCAAAAGCTCTACAAAGAGCGTGACAACGACAAGGTTAAGGCCGACCTCGACGCTCTTACTAACTGCGTAAAGACTGGTGAAGGCAACCTCCTTGCTCTCGCTGTACAAGCTGCTAAGGACCGTGCTTCACTCGGTGAAATTTCTGATGCTTGCGAAAAAATCGTAGGCCGTTATAAAGCAAAAGTTAATGTGATTTCAGGCGTGTACTCTACAGAAGCAAACAACAACTCTGACCTCGAAAAGGCTCGCGAACTTACCACTAAGTTTGCACAAAAATATGGTCGTCAACCACGTATTATGATTGCTAAAATGGGTCAAGACGGTCACGACCGTGGTGCAAAGGTTTGTGCTACTGGTTATGCCGACTGTGGTTACGACGTGGATATGGGACCTTTGTTCCAAACTCCAGAAGAATCAGCTAAGCAAGCAGTTGAAAACGACGTTAACATCCTCGGCGTTTCTTCACTTGCTGCTGGCCACAAGACTTTGATTCCTGCTGTAATTGCAGAATTGAAGAAACTTGGCCGTGAAGACATCATGGTAACCGCTGGTGGTGTAATTCCTGTGCAGGACTACGACTTCCTCTACAAGGCTGGTGTGGCCGCTATCTACGGTCCTGGTACTTCAGTGATGAAGTCAGCTATCAACATGATGGAAATCCTTCTTAACGAAGAATAATATTCACTTCATATCATTCTTTAAAAAGTCCGCACAACGCTGTGCGGACTTTTTTCATTCCTATTTACTAATTAATCCTTGAAAAATTAGTAACTTTGTAAGACTATAGTGACAATTTGAAAAACATGATTGATCGCCAAACTGTTGAGAAAATTCTTGATGCCGCAGATATTGTTGATGTGGTAAGTGATTACGTTGCCCTCAAAAAAAGAGGTGCCAACTGGGTAGGTTTATGCCCATTTCACAACGACCGTAAGCCATCATTTTATGTTACCCGAACTAAAGGTTTTTGCAAGTGCTTCAGTTGTGGCGAAGGTGGTAGTCCCGTGAACTTTATCATGAAGATAGAGAACATGAGCTATCCCGAAGCGCTGCGATACCTTGCAAAAAAATACCACATCGAAATTCAAGAAAAAGAAATCACTGATGAAGAACGCCAACAGCAATCCGAGCAGGAAAGTATGTTCGTTATCAATGAATTTGCCATGGGTTTCTTTGAAAAGCAACTCCACGAAACACAAGAAGGCGTGGACGTGGGACTTAGCTACTTCCGAGAAAGAGGGTTCAGCGACGAATCAATCCACAATTTTCATTTAGGATATAGCCCCGACAAGTCCACCGCTTTGCATGATGCGGCGGTGAAAGCCGGTTATAATGAGGAACTGCTCATAAAAGTGGGGCTTTGTGGTAAAGACGACAGAGGACACTGGTACGACAAATTTAAAAGCAGGGTGATTTTCCCTATCTTCACCAAGTCGGGAAAAGTGGTGGCATTTGGCGGCAGAACGCTACACAATCACCACGCAAAATACATCAACTCCCCAGAATCTGCTATCTACCACAAGCGCAAAACCATCTACGGTCTGGCGCAAGCGAAGCGTGAAATCGCCAAGCTTGACAAATGCTTTATTGTGGAAGGTTATGCCGATGTAATCTCTATGCACCAAGCAGGATTCAAAAATGTGATTGCCACCTCTGGCACGGCACTCACCAAAGAGCACATTTATACCATTCGTAATCTCACGAACAACGTGACTGAACTGTTTGACGGTGATGAGGCCGGCATCAAGGCGGCAATTAAGGGCGTGGACATGTTGCTCAAGCAAGACCTGAATATCAAAGTTTTGGTACTCCCCTCACCCGAAGACCCCGACAGTTTCGCACAAAACCATAGCGCATCAGAAATCACTGAATACATCAATCAAAACGAACAAGACTTCATTGATTTCAAAACCGATGTGCTTCTGAAAGACTGTGAACGCGACCCAATAGCAAGAGCCAAGGCAATAGAATCGGTATTACGCTCTGTAGCAAACATTCCAAACCAAATCACTCGCAACGTTTACGCCCAAGTGTGTGTAAACAAGTTCCACCTTTCAGAAAGTGTGATTGTCACCCAAATAGAAAGATACAGGGCGCAAATCAAAGAGGAAGATTGGAAAAACGAAGAAAGAGAACGTAAACAACGAGAACTTGATGCAAAAAGAAAGGCTGAAGCTGCAACAACTGCTGTGGAAGTTTCTGGGCAAGGTGATCCACTTCCACCTCCTCCCTTCGATGTAAATATACCTCCAGCAAGTTATCCACAAGAGGGTTCTGCTACGCAACCACCTGTGCCTCAACCTGCGCCATCATTTCAGCAACAACCATCCGCGCACGAAAGTGCATTGCAGAAATGCGAATATGAGGTGATACAATACATGGTGAAATATGGCTGCTCATTCATTTTTGAATATGAGCAAATCACGGTTATTGAATGGCTCACAAAAGAGATCACCGACGACAATCACCACTTCACTGTTCCGGTATATCAAAAGCTATTCAAACTCTGCCAAGAACTGTTAAGCGATTTCGCCGTAGCGTTCAGCAATTATATGCAATCGGTGGAGGAAAGGAAGCAACCCTTATACATGCAAGAGATGGAGAAAATCCGCTCATCATTTGTTGGGAACGTGGAAGATATAGAGAGAATGGAAGAAGAAGCTAAGCAAGCCATCGACGTCAAATTTGAAAATGAAATTTCGGAATATCGTCAGGATTTCATTTTCAAGCATTTGAGTTCACACCCCGACGACGATGTTCGCGAGATTGTGAATGAGATTTGCCTTCCAAAGCACAGCCTCAGCAAAATCCACGCAGAGATGTTCTCTCAGCACATGGATTCGCAAAGGCTGTTGGCATTGGTTTCTGCATCGCTCTTCAACTGGAAGCTAACCATCATTGAAATAAAGATTTCACAATTGGAAACCGAGCTGAAATCAGCAACAATCGATCGACAATTTGAGATTCTCAAAAAGATACAAGAATTAACAACATACAGAAAAGAGCTGGCAAAATTGACAGGCGAGCGCGTTGTCAATCCTAAAAATTTGAATTAATAGAAAACTATCAATATTTTTCTTATCTTTGCATAATATTGACTTACAAACTATAATTACTGATAAAATGAAAAGGTTACGTTATGTACTCACTTTTATGTGCATTCTTTTGTGCGCATCGCTATCAGCAAAAGTAAAATTGAATCTTCCAACAAAGGTGCTGGGAGGTGAATCTTATTATTTATATAAAGTAAAAGGTAAAGAAACTCTTAACGGCATTTCGCACAAACTCGGAATCCCTGTTGAAGACATTATTCTTTACAACCCTTCTGCGGCGCAAGGCGTAACTAAAAAACAGTTGCTGTTTTTCCCTGTTGCTGATTTCACCGACAACAAGAAAGGCGCTGTCACAGTCGCTAAACAGAAAGTGGTGCATCAAGTGAAAAAAGGACAAAGCCTTTACGGCATTGCCCGAATTTATAACGTGACGGTTGACGACATCGTGGCTGCCAACCCAAACTGCTATAACAACCTCAAAGAAGGCGACGACATCATCATCCCTGTAAACCAACAAGGAAGCGTCACAACAGCAACTACCACAGCGGGCACTCGTACCACAGGCAATGCAGTTTTCCACACTATCCAAAAGGGAGAATCAATGTATAGCGTGGCTAAGCAGTACAACACCACTATTGAAAACCTGCTTGCCATCAACCCCGGTATTTATCCAAACAACTTTATCGAGGGTGATGTAATCAAAATTATCCCCAATACACCCACCAACATCACTATCCAAAAAGATGTGAAGCAGATGATGAGTTATGTGGCTGCGAAGAACGACACCTACGAATCAATCGCTAAGGCGAACAACGTAAGCGTTGAAGAACTGAAAGCCGCTAACCCTGACATGAAGAAAGTGAAAAAAGGCAAGACTGTGTATATTCCAAAAGAATGTATCACTACCAGAACTGTGAATAGCACCGATGCAACAGCGAAGCAACTGGAGCGAACCTACGCCAACCAGCTTGGCGACATTTTCCAAAAGGCATACAAGGCTAAAGTTGACGGAGTAATCAACATCGCCATCATTCTGCCATTCCAACTTCAAAAGCAAAACCCACCACGCCAAGCCTTCCTTTACACCGATTTCTACAACGGATTCTTATTGGCAGTGGACTCAATCGGCAAAAACGCAAACAAGAAAGTAAATATCAACGTATACGACACTCAGAACAATTTGAATGTCACCGACAGCATTCTTGCATTAGACGTAATGAAAAAAATGGACGTGATTATCGCTCCATCCGAACCCAAGCAACTTGAAAGATGCAACGAATTTGGCAAGAAAAACAATGTGTGCATCATCAACTGCTTCTCTTCAAAGAACGAGGACTATGCGTCGAACCCAATGATTATCCAGCTGAATATGCCAGCATCGTTTTTGGCATCGGCAGTGAACGAAATGATTTCAACTAAATTCAAAGACTACGAGGTGGTGTTCTTGAGAGACACCAGCGGTGAAGATGCAGAAATCATTTCATATGTAAAGCAGCATATTAAATCGCACAACATCAAGTCGCACACTATCAACGTTATTAACCCCTTGGATTTTGAAACCGTTTCCTCATTCATGGATCCAGGCACAAACTATTTGTTTATCCCTACATCTTCAACAAAGCAGTTCTTCACCAAAATCTCCGATGCTCTTGTTGAGGCAAAGGAAAAACGCTTTGACTGTGAAATCAGTTTGCTCGGACACCCTGAATACCTTGCTTCAAAGGGAATGAAAGCCTCTTTACAAAAAATTGACAGCTATGTGTATTCACGATTCTTCATCGCAAACGATAAAAGAGGTGCCGACATCAAGAATAAGTTTAAGGCTACCTACGGAGAATACATGATTCCCACTACTCCATCACTGGGCATACTTGGCTTCGACCTTGGCTCATATATCATCTCCACATTAGCAAACGAGGGCTCATTTGCCACCTCACAGAAATACTTCGACGGCGTGCAGATGGACATTGAATTGCAACGCAGCAGCAACTGGAGCGGATATATCAACAAGTGCGTTGAGCTCGTACATTTTAATGGCAGTAAAGCCACAGAAAGTATCATTAAATAATGCGAATAACTAATAAAATCATATTATTAATTTCAGCACTTTTAGCCCCAATCGCAATTTCGGCACAAAACCATTATGAGCCAAACATTGCGATTGGCGCGAAGGGTGGCTACACCATGTCGAAATTGGCATTTAATCCATCTGTGCCACAAAATATGCAAGGCGGATTGATGATAGGTGCCACATTCCGATATGCAGAGGAGAAGAATTTCGGATTGATTGCAGAATTCAACATTGAGCAGCGCGGCTGGAAAGAGAAGTATGAAGGCACATCATTTCAGTTCAACAAGCAACTCACCTACATTCAAATCCCTGTGCTCACGCACATCTACTTCAGCAGCAATCATTTCAAGGGATTTTTCAATGCAGGTCCAGAAATTGGATATATGATTGCAACCAAAACCAGCTCCAATTTTGATTACAACAACATTGCGAATGTGCCTGACTTCCCCACACAAAACAGGTATAACGACCAGCTCACATTGCCCATAAAGAACAAATTTGATTATGGCATTTCGGCTGGCGCAGGTGTTGAGTGGATAATGAACAGAAAGCACTCCTTCAACTTGGAAGGCAGATTCTATTACGGATTGAACAACGTGTTCTCCAGCAAGAAGACAGACCCATTTTCGGGTTCAAATTCCATGTCGATTATGCTGACACTCGGCTACTACTACCGCATAAAATAAATGGCCGATTAGGGTTTAGCTATGGAGGATTTTATAAATCAATTCTTTAAACAAATCATAAGGGTCTTGGCGTGAGCCTTGACCTTTACTTTTCACATCACACTCGCGAATATACGAGATGATGTTCACGCAAGAGCGTTTGCTGAAAGATGATGCCGCCTCGGCGAGTTTCTTAACACGGAATGGAGAACGAATATTCACTTGCTCCATCAAGCCTGCCTCTGAACGGTCCTTAGCCGTTTGAATCAGCAGAATATTGGTAAAGAAATTAAACAAACTGCCCAGCACAGGAATAAGCGGATTGTTTTTCGGATTTTTCTGAAAATAATCCACAATGCGGAATGCCTTCAGTTGGTTTCTACTAACAATGGCATCTTCCAATTCAAAAATATTAAACTCTTTACTGTAGCCAATGTTTCTTTCAATCAAATCGGGCGTAATCGTGTTTTTGGCATCGGTCAACAATTTCAGTTTGTCGATTTCACCGAAAAGGCGCGACAAATCAGAGCCAATGTGCTCAGCGAGCATCGACACCGATTTTTCTTCAATATTCACATTGATTGAGCGACAATATTCACGCACAAGTTTTGGCACTTCGTAGTCCCGTACCTTGTTCGACGTATATACCACACCCTTTGTCTTTTTCAGTTCCTTTGTGAAATCATTGGCTTTGATGGAGCCTCCTTTATAGCAAATCACAAGAATGGTGCTATCCAATGGCTTTTGGGCATAGAACTGGAGCATATTGATTTCGGAAGCGTGCTTGTTGCCCGCTTTGCCCACATTCTGCGCTTCCCTCAGCACCACCACCTGATATTGCGACATGGCAGGATATTGCTTACATGCGGCAATCACATTGCGCATTTCCACGTCCACACCGTAGCATAATGTGAGGTTAAAAGCCTTCTCGTCTTCGGTGAGCGCATTATCCACAATCATGCCACACAGCTTATCGATATAATAAGGTTCTTCACCCTGGAGCACATAGATTGGGCGAAACTGCTTCTGCTCGATTTCTCTTTTGAGCGAAAAATATGTGATTTCTTCTTTTTTTGGAGGCATTGTATAACTGATATTACCCGATTTTTTGTTAAATTTACAATCAATTTACGATATGTGCAAATCAAATTTGACGATGAAACTCAACCTTCCTCATTATCAATTTAATATAAAAAAGAATGACAAAGGGGCGTTGGTGATTTTCGACCATCTTCGCCAACGATTCATCACGCTCACTCCCGAAGAGTGGGTGCGTCAGAATTTTGTGCGCTTTCTGATTGAAGAAAAACAATTCCCCACGGCGTTGATGGGAAATGAAGTGTCGCTCTTGCAAAACGGCATCAAGCGCCGATGCGACACCCTCGTTGCCGACATTGAGGGAAACCCATTCGTGATAGTGGAGTATAAAGCTCCGTCGATTCCAATCACACAAAGCGTGTTTGACCAGATTGTGAGATACAACATGGTGATGAAAGCGAAATGCCTTATCGTGTCGAACGGCTTGCAACATTACTGTTGCAAAATCGACTATGAAAACAATTCATATTCATTCCTTAGAGATATTCCAAATTATTCTGAAATATAAAAACTGACACTCATTTTGGATAATTATTTGTCAAAACTTAACCCACAACAGAGGGATGCTGTCACATACTGCGACGGCCCACAACTCGTAATTGCTGGTGCCGGTTCGGGTAAGACACGCGTTCTCACCTATAAAATCATACACCTGCTCAACAACGGCTACAAGCCACACCAGATATTGGCACTCACATTCACCAACAAAGCGGCTAAAGAAATGCGTGAGCGCATCTCACTGCTCGTGGGCAATGAAGTGGCGGCGAAATTGTGGATGGGCACTTTCCACTCCATTTTTGCAAAAATTTTGAGATTCAATGCGTCGCATATCGGTTTCAAAAGCGACTTCACCATCTACGACACTTACGATTCCACATCACTCATCAAGCACATTATCAAAGAGAAAGAACTTGATGAGAAGCAATATAAGGCATCAGCAGTACTCAACCGCATTTCCATGATGAAAAATGCGCTCTACTCTCCTGCCGACTATGCGCGCACAAGTGAGTTCACTAAGGAAGATGAAGCGCTCCAACGCCCCAAAATGGCGGAAATATATCTCCAATATTGGGAACGCTGCCGCATAGCTGGCGCAATGGATTTTGACGATTTGCTTTTTTACACAAACATTCTTTTCCGTGACCACCCCGATGTGCTGAAGCAATATCAAGAGTTTTTCAAAACGGTGCTTATCGACGAGTATCAAGACACGAACTTTGCGCAAGACAATATCGTGTATCAATTAGCGAAAAATCACCAATCCATATTCGCTGTGGGCGACGATGCACAAAGCATCTACTCGTTCCGTGGCGCGAATATCAATAATATTCTTTCACTCACTAAAAGATACCCAAAACTGAAGATATTCCGACTTGAGCAGAACTACCGTTCGACACAGAATATCACACTTGCAGCAAATTCTCTGATTGAAAAAAACACCTCACAAATCAAGAAATCGCTTTTCTCAGAGAATCCAGTAGGTTCAAAAATTAAGATTAAGCAATTTCAAAGCGATTATGATGAGGCTTTTTACATAGCCAACACCATACTTGGTCTGAAACAGCGTATGTCGTATAGTTGGAACGACTTTGCTGTGCTCTACCGCACCAATGCACAATCACGCATTTTGGAGCGTGCTTTTTCTTCGGGCGGTGCAAAAGACACCCATGGCAACACACGAATGCCTATCCCCTACCGCATTTACGGCGGCACCGCCTTTTATCAAAGAAAGGAAGTGAAAGACGCTGTGGCATATTTTCGCTTAGTGTTGAATCCCAACGACGACGAGGCACTAAGGCGTGTGATCAATTATCCAAAACGCAGTATTGGGCAAACCACCATCAACAAACTCCAAGCAGCGGCCAACGAGTTTAACCTCAGTATTTGGGGCGTATTGACAAAAACTGGGCTGTGCGGAGTGAAACTGAATAAAGGCACACTATCAAAACTGAGTGAATTTGAATCTTTAATCAGCACATTGATAGAACGCAATTCAGAAACTGCCAATGCGCACGAAATGGTGAAAGAAATCATTGGTCAATCGGGATTGATTGAAGTGCTTGCCAACGACAACACTCCTGAAAATGTGAGCCGTGTGCAGAACTTGGAGGAATTGGTGGCAAGTGCTGAAATGTTTGTTAAAAACCAACTGGAAATGGAGGGCGGCAACACTTCGCTGTGCGACTTTATGACTGATGTATCGCTCGCCACCGATCAAGACAAGGACACAGATCACGCAAACGCCGTAACGCTTATGACCGTTCACGCAGCAAAAGGTTTGGAATTCTCGAATGTGGTTATTTTCGGCGCTGAAAACGATTTCTTTCCATCTACCAAAAGCAAAGACTCATTGGCTGGAATAGAAGAAGAAAGGCGATTGATGTATGTGGCTATCACCAGAGCGAAGGAAAACTGCATCATCACCCACGCGTCGCAGCACACGATAAATGGCAAATTAACACCAGCAAATCCAAGTCCGTTCATTGAAGAAATCGACAGCAAATACGTGGAGAAAATCGGCAGACCTTCATTTATGGAGCAGGACCGACCATCAAGCCGATCAAGCGGGCATTTTGTCAATACTTTTGCTTCGTCAAGCCCGAACGAAACGAAAGCAAAAGTAAGTGTTATGCCCACAAAACTCACGCCTATCAATCAGGCTGTGACGAAACAGGGGCACACACCATCGGCAGCAAGTTCACAAGGTGGTTACACCACCCATACTGTTGCTGAATTGCATGTTGGGCAACCTATTTTGCACCAGCGATTTGGCTATGGCACTATTAAACAAATCGTCACATCTTCCGACCACAAGATAATCGTTGATTTTGAAGATTTAGGAGTTAAAAATTTACTTTTAGGTTACGCAAAATTTAAAATCCAATAAAATGAACACCCCATATTATATCGTTTACGAGGAAAAACTTCGCAAAAATCTTGATTTAATCACACGAGTGATGAATGAAGCTGGTGTGAAAATCATCATGGCATTTAAGGCAAATGCGCTCTGGAAAACATTCCCCATTTTCCGAGAATACGGCATCGAAACAACGGCAAGTTCAGTCAATGAAATGCTATTGGCAAACGATGAGATGAAATGCAAAGCCCACGCCTATTGCCCTGTTTACACCGACACCACCATCAAGCAATTTATTGAAGGGTGTTCGCACATCACATTCAACTCCATTGCACAATACTTGAAGCATAAGCAGACGATTGAAAACTCTGGTAAAGACATTAGTTGCGGATTGAGAATCAACCCCATGTGCTCTGTTATTGAAACCGACATTTACAATCCCTGCTGCCCCGGTTCAAGATTTGGCATCACAAAAGAGGAAATCAATGAATTGCCCGAAGGCATTGAAGGATTTCATTTCCATGCCCTTTGCGAGTCCACTTCCTACGATTTGAGTAAAGTGCTTGATGCTGTGGAAGAGCAATTCGGTGAATATTTGCCAAAACTGAAATGGCTGAATATGGGTGGGGGTCACCTCATGACACGAGCAGACTACGATGTGGAGCACCTCATCAAACTTTTACAAAATTTCAAGGCAAAGCACCCTAATCTTGACATCATCTTAGAGCCAGGCAGTGCATTCTGCTGGCAGACTGGCGATTTGGAAGCCACTGTGGTTGATGTGGTGGAAAACAATGGCATTAAAACTGCCATCGTTGATGTTTCGTTTGCCTGTCACATGCCCGACTGTTTGGAAATGCCATACAAACCTGCAATCAAGCAAGCCTTGGAAAAGGTTGACACCAATTATCCTACATATAGGATTGGTGGCAACTCGTGCTTGAGTGGCGACTTTGTGGGTGATTGGAGTTTTGAAAAGGAACTAAAAGAGGGCGACCGCCTCACATTCTTAGACATGAACCACTACACCACAGTGAAAACCAACATGTTCAACGGCATTCAGCACCCCTCTATCGCCTTAAAGCACTTAGACGGGCGAATTGAGGTTCTTCGTGAGTTCACCTACGAAGATTACAAAAATCGTATGTCTTAATCGTTAAAGGTTGTGGCTAAGGCTTCGGCGCATCGTTCGCCATCGATGGCACTCGACACGATGCCTCCTGCATAACCAGCACCTTCGCCACATGGATACAGCCCTTTCACAGTAATATGTGAGAGGGTTTCTCTATCTCTTGGGATGCGTACTGGTGAAGATGTGCGAGTTTCCACACCAATCACGATTGCCTCGTTGGTCAAAAATCCCTTTGCCGCATTACCGAACACCTTGAACGCTTTGCGTAATCTGTCGCCAATGAACTTAGGCAACCACTGGTCGAGGCGTGAGGGTTGCAACCCTGCAGGGAATGATGACGGTGGAATTAGTTTCGATGGTTTTCCTTCCACAAAATCTTTCATGCGCTGTGCACCTGCCACTTGCGAACATTTGGCTTGCTCAAAACATGTACGCTCCAAATCCTCCTGATAGTGCATCATTGCTAATTCTTGATATTGCTGATATTTTTCAGGCAAGTCTTCGGGATGTATTTCCACAACCATACCCGAATTCGACCAATATGTGCCACGATTTGAAGGCGACATACCATTTACCACCAGTTGCCCTGGGCTGCTTGCCGCTGGCACAACCACGCCACCAGGGCACATGCAGAACGAATACACACCTCTGCCATCAACTTGCGTGACAAAACTATATTCTGCCGCTGGTAAATATTCACCTCTACCCTGCTTTGAGTGGTACTGGATTTGGTCGATTAAATGTTGTGGGTGCTCAAGTCGCACACCTATGGCTATGCCTTTTGCCTCAAGTTGAATATTTTCCTCTTTCAGCATAGCATACACATCACGCGCAGAGTGGCCTGTAGCCAAAATCACTGGCCCGCTATATTGTGAGCCGTCGGCACATTCCACGCCCACCACTTCGCCATCTTTAAGCGTGAGTTTAGTGACCAATGTGCCAAAATGAACCTCACCACCACAATCTAAAATTGTATGACGAATTTTCTCTATAATCAAAGGCAATTTATCGCTACCGATGTGAGGGTGCGCATCAATCAAAATATTCTCCGATGCCCCGTGCTGGTGCAAGATACCCAAAATCCTATCCACAGAGCCACGCTTTTTGCTTCTGGTGTATAACTTACCATCGCTATATGCACCTGCGCCACCTTCACCGAAACTGTAGTTACTGTTAGGGTCGATAATGCCCTCGCGAGAAATTTTAGCAATATCCACACGACGGTCAACCACATTTTTCCCTCGTTCGAGCAAAATAGGCTTAATACCCAATTCTATCAAACGAAGAGCGGCAAACAAACCGCCAGGACCTGCACCCACCACAATAGCCTGACGAGTGCCATCCACTTTCTTATATTCAATAGGTGGTATTAAATGTGAATTATTGACAGGCTCATCAATATAAGCACGCACTTTAAGATTCACCATCACACGCTGCTTGCGCGCGTCGATTGAGCGTTTAAGGATTCTTACGCCTTTGATTCTGGTGTGGCTAATGTGACGCTCACTCGCAATGAAATGAACGATTTCTTCATTGTAATACGCAACTTTTGGTGATACTCTTATTTGCAGTTCTTCAATCATAACACATTTAATTTTGTGCAAAATTAGTGATTAATAATGAAAATAGCGTAATTTTGCACTATAAACGACAATGAATATTGTGAATATGCAAAACAATAATATAGGTGTACTTTTTGATTTAGATGGTGTAATTCTTGATACCGAGGGTATTTATACCGAATTTTGGGATCAAATTGAAGAAAAATTCCCGACAGGCGTGAAAGATTTCAGCAAAGTAATCAAAGGTTGCTGTCTGGAAGACATTCTCAACAGTTATTTCCCAAAAGAAAACCATGCTAAAATTATTGAAATTCTTAATGATTTTCAAAAAACCATGCAGTATCGCTATTTCCCATACGCTATTGAATGGGTGAAGACTCTTTACAATGCTGGTATTCCTATGTGCATTGTCACCAGTAGCGACCAGGAAAAGATGAATGCCGTGTATGAGCAGCACCCCGAATTTCGTGGCTATTTCAAAGCCGTGATTGTGGGCGAAATGGTGGAAAATGCAAAACCTGCACCCGACTGCTTCTTGCTCGGTGCAAAACTATTGAACATAGACATCAACAACTGCTATATTTTTGAGGATTCCATCAATGGACTAAAAGCCGCTCTCGCTTCGGGTGGACATGTGATTGCACTATCTACAACCAATCCTGCCAGCGTGCTCGGCGATGCAAAACTGATTATTCCTGATTTTAAGGATTTCACCATTGAAAAAATGCTCAAATCATAATTAGAGAAAATGAAAATCGAACTCGCAGTAATCGGGAAAACCTCAATCGGCTATTTGAAACAAGGCATTGATGAATACATCAAGCGCCTCAAGCACTATGTGCCCTTTGAAATCAAATATATCGACGACATTAAAAACACCAAAAACATTTCAGAGGACCAACAAAAGCGAACTGAAGGGACAAAAATTCTCTCGCTGCTCGACAAATCAGATTATGTGGTGCTGCTTGATGAGCACGGCAAAGAATACACATCGATGCAATATTCAAGTTACATTCAAAAGCGAATGTTGAGCGGAGCCAAAAAGGTGGTGTTTGTGATTGGAGGACCATACGGATTTTCACAAGAGGTGTACGACCGAGCAAACGACAAAATTTCATTCTCAAAAATGACATTCAATCACGAAATGATTCGCCTGATTTTTACAGAGCAATTATATCGCGCCTACACCATCATCAACCACGAGCCATATCACCACGAATAATGCTTAAACCCAAATCGGCCGATTTGGGTTTAATCGTCCCACAGCAAATCGCAAGTGATGTTGTCGGAAATCATGATGTGGTTTTCTGGAATATAGTATCGTCCATTCTCATTAATTAAAGAGCCTTCGCTGACCAGCGGTTTAGTTTTTTCGATAAAGAATTGATAATATTCTTCATCAAAGCGATGCATCAACTCATCAGCGTCGATTCCGTCGGCAGTTCTTAATCGGAGCATCACATACTCATCATATTTTCCCGCTTGGGTGATATTCTCCACCTCAACGCATAGTTTTCCTTCGCCCAGAGCATCAAGATACTTTTTAAGGTTTGAGGGATTATATCGCCGTACTGTACCATCAAAACTGTGAGCCGCCACACCTAATCCCAAATAAGGGGTGAGATTCCAATAACTGGAGTTGTGGCGCGAGTGGAAGCCCGGCAAAGCGAAGTTAGAAATTTCATAATGTGTATAGCCGTTTGATTTGAGTTGTGCCACCAAATAATCATACATAGCAGCCACCACATCATCGTCCACCTCCGTAATTTTACCCAGCGAACGCATCACCGAGAGCCGAGTGCCATCCTCATACATTAATGTATAGGCAGAAATATGCTGCACCGATAGCGAAATGGCAGTATCTACATTATTTTGCCATATTTCAAAATTCTGCCCAGGTATGCCATATATCAAGTCGATACTGATATTATCGATTCCTGCTTCCTTTATTATATGAATAGCATCGGTAGCCTGCTTTGCTGTATGGCGACGATTGATGAAGCGCAAATCCTCATCACTAAAACTCTGAACACCCATACTTACACGATTTATGCCAAACGATTTTGCCTGCTGGATGTAATCAGCCGTAACATCATCGGGGTTCACTTCAATCGTAAATTCCTCTACATCGGAAAAATCAAACACTTTTTTCAATCCATTCACTAATTTTGATAATTGCGTGATTGAGAGAAGCGACGGAGTGCCACCACCGAGGTAAACAGTGGTGATGGTTTCAGAGTTTAATTCATTTTTTCGCTGAGCAGCCTCAACGAGCTGCGCGTCTATATATTTATCAATCAAGTGTTTATTGTTCGCCATGGAATAAAAATCGCAATAGATGCACTTCGATTCACAAAATGGAATATGTATGTATAAACCTGCCATATATCACAAAGATAGTAAAAGATTGATGCATTAGATTGCTTCTTGAGTGATTTTTTTGGCAAAATATTTAGATTATTATTAGAAAAACACTATATTTGTAACTGAAAACATTGGAAGTGGCATTTTTGCTGAATATCTTTCAATGTTGACCAAAACTAAGTAATACATTAACAAATTTAATTCACTAATACATGAAGGTTTATAAAACTAATGAGATTAAAAACATCTCACTTCTTGGTAGCAAAGGCTCTGGAAAAACCACACTCGCCGAGTCTATGCTTTACGAGTGTGGAGTAATCAACCGTCGCGGCTCTATTGCCAACAACAATACTGTTTGCGACTATTTCCCTGTGGAAAAAGAATATGGCTATTCTGTTTTCTCAACAGTATTCTATGCTGAGTTCAATAACAAGAAATTGAATGTTATTGACTGCCCAGGCATGGACGACTTCGTGGGAAATGCTGTGACAGCACTTAACATTACTGATGCCGGCGTTATCGTTGTAAACAGCCAATATGGCGTTGAGGTTGGCACTCAAAATATCTACAGAACAGCCGCAAAAATCAACAAGCCTGTGATTTTCGCCCTCAACAAGATGGACGCAGAAAACGTTGACTACGACAATCTGATCAACCAACTTAAAGAGGCTTTCGGCAACAAGGTGGTTCCTATTCAATTCCCAGTGGCTACAGGTCCTGACTTCAACTCTATCGTTGACGTGCTCATCATGAAGCAACTCACTTGGGGTCCTGAAGGTGGCGCTCCAACAATCACCGACATCGCTCCTGAATATCAAGACCGCGCAGCCGAAATGAACCAAGCATTGGTGGAAATGGCAGCAGAAAACGACGAAACCCTTATGGATAAATTCTTCGAGCAAGGCGCACTCAGCGAAGACGAAATGCGTGAAGGTATCCGCAAGGGGCTTACCGACCGTAGCATTTGCCCAGTGTTCTGCGTAAGCGCACTGAAAGATATGGGTGTTCGCCGCATGATGGAATTCCTTGGCAACGTTGTGCCATTCGTTAACGAAGTTAAAGCGCCAGTGAATACCGAAGGCGTAGAAATCAAGCCTGACGCAAATGGCCCACTCAGCGTGTTCTTCTTCAAGACCACTGTTGAGCCACACATTGGTGAAGTTTCTTATTTCAAGGTAATGTCGGGCACACTCAAGGCTGGTATGGACTTGAACAACATGGACCGTGGTTCAAAGGAACGCCTCGCACAGATTTCTGTGGTTTGCGGTCAAATCAAGACTCCAGTAGAAGCCCTCGAAGCTGGTGATATTGGTGCCGCAGTGAAACTGAAAGATGTAAGAACAGGCAACACACTTAACGACAAGGGTGTGGAATACAGATTTGATTTCATCAAATATCCAGCTCCAAAATATCAACGTGCTATCCGTCCTGTAAACGAAAGCGAAATTGAAAAATTGGGTGCCATTCTTAACCGTATGCACGAAGAAGACCCAACTTGGAAGATTGAGCAATCTAAAGAATTGAAGCAAACTATCGTTTCTGGTCAAGGTGAATTCCACCTCCGCACTTTGAAATGGCGTATCGAAAACAACGAAAAGGTACAAATTGAATATCTCGAACCAAAGATTCCTTATCGTGAAACCATCACAAAGGTGGCACGCGCCGACTATCGTCACAAAAAGCAATCTGGTGGTTCTGGTCAATTCGGTGAAGTTCACCTGATTGTAGAAGCCTACAAAGAAGGTATGGAAGAACCTGGAACTTACAAGTTCGGCAACCAAGAATTCAAGATGAGCGTGAAAGACAAACAAGAAATCGCTCTCGAATGGGGTGGCAAGATTGTAATCTACAACTGTATCGTTGGTGGTGCTATCGACGCTCGCTTTATCCCTGCAATCGTGAAGGGTATTATGGACCGCATGGAACAAGGCCCTGTGACCGGATCTTACGCTCGCGACGTTCGCGTTTGTATCTACGACGGTAAGATGCACCCAGTGGATAGTAATGAAATTTCATTCCGTCTGGCAGCTCGCCACGCATTCAGCGAAGCATTCAACGCAGCAAGTCCAAAGGTGCTTGAACCAGTTTACGATGCTGAAGTGCTGATGCCAGCCGACTGCATGGGTGACGTGATGAGTGACCTCCAAGGCCGCCGCGCTATCATCATGGGTATGGAAGAAGCCAACGGTCTGCAAAAGATCAACGCCAAGGTTCCATTGAAGGAAATGGCAAGTTACTCTACCGCATTGAGTTCTATCACTGGTGGTCGCGCTTCATTCACCATGAAGTTTGCAAGCTACGAACTCGTTCCAACAGATATCCAAGAAAAACTCCACAAGGAATACTTGGAAGCAAGTAAAGACGACGAATAATCGTTTCACCAAATACATTTCGGTCAATGCTCAACCATGGGCATTGACCTTTTTTATGAACTATGTGCAGAAACTCATTTATTGGGTGGGATAATTTTTGTAACTTTACAGAATAAACAAACACATCAATTCTGAATAGTAAAATAACGAACGACGGAATATGAAATTTAGCGATATTATAGGCAACAATTCAGCAAAGGAGAGAATCCGCCAAATGATTGACAGCGATAAATTCCCACACGCCCTACTCATTCACGGGTTGCCGGGAATCCCAAAACTGTCGTTAGCGAGAGCTGCCGCACAGTATCTTCAATGCACCAACCGCATCGATGGCGAACCCTGCGGCACATGCCCCTCATGCCTACAGCATCAGTCATTCAACCACGCCGACACTTACTATTCATACCCGATTGTGAAGATTGGTGAGAATCCAACCAGCAACGACTTCATCAACGAGTGGAAGGAATTTCTGAATGAGAACGAGGTTGAGGATTTCCAAAAATGGACGAAATATTTGTCGAAAGAGAATGCCCAACCCATCATTTACCAATCAGAAAGCGACCGAATCATTCGCGATTTGAGCCTTGCTGCCTACACATCGAAATACAAGGTGCTGATTATGTGGCTTCCGGAAAAGATGCACGAATCATGCGCCAACAAGTTGCTCAAACTCATTGAAGAGCCAAGCGACGACACCAAATTCATTCTCGTGAGCGATGATGAAAAGTCAATACTAAAGACCATTTTCTCACGCACACAGCGCATCGAGTTGAAGCGTCCATCTACAGCCGACATCACCTCTTACATCTGCCGCCGATTCAATGCCGACCCCGAATCGGCAAGATTGGCTGCTGTGGCAGCTGATGGCGACATTGCTCAAGCCGAGCGCAACATGCAGCTCGATAGCGAAACCAAGCAGTTTCACCAAGACTTCATGCAGCTGATGCGAATGGCATACATTCGAAATCTGAAGGAACTGAAAGTGTGGAGTGAGCATATCGCCGACTACAAGCGAGAAAAAGCAAGAAGATTTCTGAACTATGCCTCACGCATGGTACGAGAAAACTTCATTTACAATCTACATCACCCTGAACTAAACTATCAAACAGCTGAAGAAAAAACGTTCAGCATAAAGTTTGCTCCCTATATCAACGAATATAATGTAGAAAAGCTCATCAACGAATTTGATACTGCAGAAAAAGATATTAAAATGAATGGCAATATCAAGCTCGTGCTGTTTGATATGGCAATCAAAATAACAATTTTAATCAAAGTTTAAAACACCCTTCATCATGAACAAACCTGAACACGACAACACACGCACTCCATTTTTGATGCAAATCGCACAGCATTACTCAGCATCGTTTGACAATGTTGACGATTTTTGCTTTGTGTTTCCAAACCGAAGAAGTGGGCAATTCTTTTTGAAATATTTCGAGGAATGCAGCAGCAAAAACTGTATGCACCCCAACGTGACCACAATTTCGGATTTTGTAGACGACAATTCCGATTACACATTAGCTACTCCCACCGAACTTATTTTCAACCTATACTTGGCATATTGCGAAGTGACCAAGAACAAGGATTACGAGTTCGACAAATTCATACACTGGGGTAACATATTAGTGACAGACTTCAACGACGTTGACCAATATATGGTCGATGCAAAGCAACTGTTCAGCAACATATCTGACTGGAAAGAAATTTCCACCGATTATCTTCCTGATGAACTCAAAGCCGAACTCAGAAGATATTTAAACATGAAGCTTGAGGATTCCGACGGTGAGACGTTCTGGAAAAACCTAAATCCACAACAGGAAAAGCAAGTAACAGAAAAGTTCACCAGCCTCTGGAAAATTCTCTATCCTCTTTATCAGAAATACAATGAACTGCTGGAGCAGAAGAATTTGACATACACAGGCAAAATGCTCCGTGAGTTTGTGCTCAAATTAAAAGACCATGCGATTGAGGACTTCCCATTTGAGAAATACGTATTCGTGGGCTTCAACTTGCTTTCAACCAGCGAAATGATGATTTTCGACTCATTCAAGAAAAAAGGAATAGCCGAATTTCATTGGGACGACGCATCGCCAGCGCTCAAAAATTCTGCCAACAAAGGGCATAGGCATCTTGCGCTGCTCTCCAATAGATATAAATCATCGTTCAAACTCGAAAACATCAGCGATTTTCCCAAGAATATCAATGTGGTGGGCATTCCCTCGCATATCGGGCAAACGAAATACGCTTTCACTTTGGTGGAGAAACTCATTCAAGACGGCGAAGTGAAAGACCGCAACAACGGAATCGACACGGCAATCGTACTTCCTGACGAAGGATTGTTCACAAACCTCACAAATTCCGTCCCTGCCAACATCAAAAATATCAATGCCACACTGGGCTTGTCGCTTCGCAACAGCGACATATCATCGCTTATCCGCAACATATCTAAGGTGCACAAAAATGCGTACCGACCAGGTGGTGAGGAACATTTCAAATTCTTAAAGGAATTTGTAAAGGAGATTTTGTCGCACCCCATCATCAAATCGCTCTATCCTAAAGATGTGACCGAAATCAATAATCACATCAACCTCAGCAACGATTTTTACGTCGGCGAAGAATATTTGCGCCAAACGAAATTAGGCACCATCTTCACCACCATCAGCGACACGAAGGATAAAAATGAAGTTATACAGTTTATCAACAGATTAATCAGCCTGTGTAACGACATCAACAGCCATTACGCAAACCATGTGGAAGAGGACGGCACCACACAACTCTCGCTTCAAAGCACTTTCGCACTACAATATATCGACATATTAAACGAAACGAAGGCATTAATCCAAGGCTACGGAATACCGATGTGCGAATCGTCGGTCTTCTACCTGTTCGACAAGTTGGCTTCGCTTTATACCGTGCCATTTGAGGGCGAGCCACTATCGGGCTTACAAATTATGGGTATGCTCGAAACGCGAAATCTCGACTTCGACAATCTAATTATTTTGTCGATGAACGAACGAGTGTTCCCACGAAAGTTCTTCAAAAGTTCGTTCATTCCACCCAATATGCGCCGCTACTATTTGATGTCAACAATCGACGAGCAAGAGTCGATGAGCGCATATTACTTCTACAGATTAATTACAAGGGCAAAAAACCTGTTCCTGATTTACGACACAAGTTCTACAGGAATTGGTAGCAGTGAATATTCACGATTTATCAGCCAACTTGAAAAAGTGTATGGGTGCCGCATGCACTTCCATAACATCAATTTACAGGTTAGGCCAGAATCGCCTTTGACCATATCAGTGGAAAAGAGCGACGAAATTCTCAAAAAAATCAAGAGATACACAGCCGATGATGATTTGAGAAAAAAACTATCGGCAAGTTCAATCAAGACGCTTATCAAGTGTCCGCTGAAATTCTACCTCAACCATATCGAGGGTTTAGACGATGAAAATGAGGAATCTCAATTCATGGACTATGCCACATTCGGTACAATCGTTCACGACACACTCCAAGCGTTCTACTATCCAGAAGAAGGCAAAAAGAACATTGTGACGAAAAAGCAAATAAAAGATTTCAAAGATAAAAAACTGGAGCGTGAACTGATAAGACAGGTCAACAAGACATATCTGCACAAGGAAAACCTTGATGAGGAACTTATCGGCGAAACGGCTATCACAATGAAAGCACTTCACTATTATGCAGAACAGGTGCTTGAATACGATATGGGACTGCTGGAAAATGATGAGGATTTCTTGGCAATTTACGAGTGTGAAATTCCGCACGAGGTGAGTTTGACTATAGGCGACAACACATTTAATTTCACTTATAAAGTTGACCGTATCGACCGAATCAACGATAAGGGTGAACTGCGAATTATCGACTACAAAACCGGCAAAGACAATGTGAAATTCAAAAACATCGGCGATGTGGTTTCGAATAAAGATAGTGGACATTATTTGGCTATTATGCAGCTATTCCTCTACTGCTATGCGCTGAAAAGCGACGCTAACATTACCAACTTTGATGTGAGCGTGGGGCTTCAACCCATCATCTACAAAATTAAGGATATGGGCACATCGGGCATCACCCACGATACAAATATGATTACAAACCTATTCAGTGATGAGAACTCTGGCATCTACAATGAATTTCTTGCAGAAATGGCAGGTGTGATTAATGATTTCTTTGATAAAAAAGTGCCATTCACGCAATGCGAAAATGATAAGAAAGCAGAATGTAAGTATTGTAGATTCATTGAGTTTTGCAGAAGATAATGACCTGATATTTTGCATATTTCAAAAAAAAGCAGTAATTTTGCACCGCTTTTAAGTCCCGTGTGATGGGAAATTAAGAAGCATCTTAATTTTTAGTAACACAATTTTTTAAAATGAAAACTTTTCAATTAAACGCAGAGCCAAGAACTGACCTTGGCAAGAAAGCCGCTAAGGCTATCCGTAAGGAAAACAAAATTCCTGTAGTACTCAACGGTGGTAAGCTCATCCAATTCGCTAAGAACGAAGCTGGTGAATGGATTTGCAACGAAAAGCTTGAAGCTGGTCAAAAAGCAGTTTTAACCACTAACGAAGGTAAGGGTGTTATCACTACCGACCTCACCGTTACAAAGGCAGATGTAAGAAAACTCATCTACACTCCAGAGATTTACGTAATCGAATTGAACATTAACGGTACTGCTTGCAAGGCTGTTCTCAAGGATATTCAATTCCACCCACTCACTGACGAAATTCTCCACATCGACCTTCTCCAAGTTTACGACAACAAGCCTGTTGTTATGGAAGTTCCTGTTAAGCTTGATGGTCACGCAGTCGGTGTTAAGGCTGGTGGTAAGTTGTATCTCAACCTTAAGAAGGTTAAGGTTAAAGGTCTCTACAACAACATTCCTGAACGTTTGGTTCTCGATGTTACCGACATCAACATCGGTCAATCAATCAAGGTTGGCAAACTCCAGTTCGACAACTTTGAACTCGTAAGCGCTAAGGACCTCGTGATTGCTGGTGTTCGTGCTACTCGTGGTTCAGCAGCTAAGGCTCAAACTGAAGACGCAGAATAATCAAACCGCCTTAGATGAAGTATCTAATTGTTGGATTGGGTAACATTGGTGCAGAGTACCAAGGAACCCGCCACAACATAGGATTTACAATATTGGATGCCTTCGCTAAGGCATCCAATATTTCTTTCACTACTCAGCGTCACGGTGATGTGGCTCAAATGAGATTGAAAAACAAGCAACTCGTTTTACTCAAGCCTTCCACCTATATGAATTTGAGTGGTGAGGCTGTTCGCTATTGGATGCAAAAAGAAAACATCAGCCTGGAAAATGTGCTTATTATCGTCGACGACATTGCTTTGCCTTTCGGAGCAATTCGCCTCAGAGGAAAGGGTGCCGACGGTGGACACAATGGTTTGAAAAGCATCGCCCAATGCGTGCAGTCGTCCAACTATACCCGACTCCGGTTTGGTGTAGGTTCGGATTTCCCAAAAGGTATGCAAGTTGACTACGTGCTCGGACATCCGTCGGATGAAGATTTGCAGATATTGCCAGAGCGCACCGAAGTTGCTATCGAGGCAATCAAAGCGTTTTGCCTTTCAGGATTGAGTTTTGCAATGACAAATTTCAACAACAAGTAATGAGTGAAGTAAGAATCGATAAATGGTTGTGGGCTACACGAGTTTTCAAAACCCGAACCATTGCCACCGATGCCTGCAAATTGGGGCGCGTGACTATCGACGGAATGAATGTGAAGCCTTCACGAGTTGTGAAGGTGGGCGAAAAGATTTCCGTTAAAAAGCCGCCCATCACCTTCACTTTTGAAGTTTTGGCATTGCTCAACAACCGAGTGAGCGCAAAACTCGTTCCGAATTATCTGAAAAATATCACCACTCCTGACCAATACGAATTATTGGAAATGGCAAGAATCAGTGGATTTGTAAAGCGACAGAAGGGTCTGGGACGACCAACGAAGAAAGATGGTCGCGAAATGAAAGAATTCACCGAGGAAGCATATTTTGGATTTGATGATTGGGACGATGAAAATCCGTTGTGGACAGAAGAAGATGAAGCAAAACTAAACAACCAAAAATAAAATAAACACCAAGAACTGAATTTGTGCTTGGTGTTTATTTTTTGTTAAATCCCAGAATGCTTAACAGCAGATGGATTATAGATTTTACTGAAAAAAGTTAGTATGTTTGAAGCTTTACAGTTGTATTTGTTTTATTTTCACTTTTATGACTAACAAAACTAATAAAAGTTTAAACGCAAACACGCATTTAACAGTCATTAACATCAACCAAAAATAAACTTGAAGGCTTCTTCTACCCTACCCACTTCCAAGATGCGGATTTTATCGTTTTTAGCCACTCCTTTCATATTGCTTTTAGGTACGAGAATGGTTTTAAAGCCCATTTTTTGTGCTTCAGAAATACGCTGGTCAATTCGTGTGATTTGACGAATCTCGCCAGAAAGTCCAACCTCGCCAGCAAAACAAACATCTTTCGCAATTAGCGTGTCGAAATTGCTTGATAATATGGCGCAAACCACCGCCAAGTCTAAAGCAGGATCATTGACTTTCAGTCCACCTGCAATATTCAAGAACACGTCTTTTTGAGCGAGTTTAAAACCAACTCTCTTTTCCAATACTGCCAACAGCATATTCATTCGTCGAGGGTCAAAACCTGTGACCGAACGCTGTGCCGTACCGTATGCAGCAGTGCTGACAAGCGCTTGCGTATCAATCAAAAATGGACGTGCACCATCAACTGTAACACCGATAGCAGAGCCAGAAAGAGCCTCATCACTCTCATTGAGGAGCATCATACTTGGATTGGTCACTTCCTTCAGACCATCTTCCTTCATTTCATAGATACCGATTTCACTTGTATTGCCAAAGCGGTTTTTAATGCCACGAAGTATGCGATACAGATAATGTCGGTCGCCCTCAAACTGAATCACGGCATCGACAATGTGCTCAAGCACCTTTGGTCCTGCAATACTTCCCTCTTTATTGATGTGACCAATCAAAATCACTGGTGTGTTGGTTTCTTTGGCATATCTCAAGAATGCAGCAGCACATTCTCTCACTTGACTCACACTGCCGGCCGCCGACTCAAGCAAGTCGCTCGCTATGGTCTGAATAGAATCTACAATCAGCAAATCAGGCTTGTCATTTTTCAGGCATGTGAAAATGTTTTCAAGCGAAGTTTCACAAAGGAGGAAACACTCGCAATCCATTTTTCCGCCGGCTATTCTATCAGCCCTCATTCTTAATTGCTGTGCACTTTCCTCGCCCGAAACGTAAAGCACTTTTCTTGAACGAATGCGTAGCACATTTTGCAAAACTAAGGTGGATTTACCAATGCCGGGCTCACCACCCAAAAGTATAATGGAACCAGGTACCAAACCACCACCAAGCACACGGTTCAGTTCGTTACTTGGCAATTTGATTCGGGGATATTCTTCCGATTTAATTTGGCTGATTTTCACAGGTGTCAGCACCTTTTTGCCAGCCCCAGTACCGAGAACTTCATTTTTTCCTTTAGGGGTTATGATTTCTTCAACATAGGTGTTCCATTCACCGCAGGAGGGGCATTTACCCACCCATTTCGATGACTCTGCACCACAATTTTTGCAAAAGAATGCCGATTTAACCTGTTTAGCCATAATTACTTATTTTTTAAAACCGAACGACGGAATTCGCTGATCACAACAGCAGTAGCCACGCCCACATTAAGCGATTCGCTCGTTTTGCCACTGTTCCACGATGGAATAAGCAAGCGCTTGGTCACCAATTTTGCCACTTTCTGACCAATACCTTGACCCTCGTTACCAAACACCACAAAGCCCTTGTTGTCCAATTCGCTTTGATAGATGTTATCGCCATCAAGGAATGTGCCCCACACAGGCAAGTCATTATATTCTTCAAGCAAATTAGGAACATCGCAATAGTGCACTTTCACGCGTGAAATAGCACCCATTGTGGCTTGCACCACTTTGTGGTTATACACATCCACAGTGCCAATACTTGCGAAAATATTCTTGATGCCATACCAATCAGCCAAACGAATGATTGTTCCAAGGTTTCCTGGGTCTTGGACATTATCAAGCACAATGTTCAGCCCATCTCTCACCTCTTTTTCATCAATCGCTTTTTTGGGCATTTCATACACGGCAATAACATCACTTGGATTAGAGAACTGCGACATTTTAGCCATCTGCTGGTTATTAGCCAACACAATTTTGTCGTGCATCGTGGCATTTGCCAACCTGTCGTGCCATGCACGGGTGCAAATCAGCCATTTGCAGTTAAAATAATCCCAAGTGTCGCGCACACATTTGGTGCCTTCTGCAACAAAGAGTCGTTCATCGTCTCTGTATTTCTTTACAGCAAGCGAGCGAACAACCTTGATAATGCCATTATTAATATCTTGCATACACTTAATCGTTAAGTAGTTTCAACAACAGTTTTATACCTTCGTTAGTAGCTCTGTTGATTACGCGCTCTCTATCACCGGGAAAATGGAAACATTGGCTCACCACATTGTCGGCTGCTTTTGCTGCAATCCATACTGTGCCAACAGGTTTCCCTGGTTCTGCACCACCAGGACCAGCTATGCCACTTGTGGAAATAGCGCAATCGGTGTTCATGACTTTGCACACACCACTCACCATCTGCTGCACCACAGGTTCGCTCACCACACCATGCACATCAATATCTGCTGACGAAACATTCAGCACATTGATTTTCACCTCGTTGGCATACGAAACCACAGAACCTTTAAAATAACTGCTACTACCAGCAATTCGGGTAATTTCATGTGCGATATTACCACCTGTGCAACTTTCTGCAGAGGCTACAGTCATACCTTTCTCTAAAAGTTTTTTGCCGAGAATTTGGGCAAGAGGCATATCTTCATCGCAAATAATCTTATCGCCAACGAGTGCGTGCAACTTTGCCGAGAACTTATCCATATTAGCCGAAAGAAGACTTTCATCTTCACATGCGCCAGTCAATCGCAGGCGAATCAAGCCGGGTGTGGGCAAATATGCAAGGTGCATGTATTCGGGCAATTCCTTCTCAAAATCATCGAGCTGCATAGCAAGCAGTGATTCTATAATATCAATCACGATAAAGGTGCGATACTGAAGGTGCATATTGTCGTGAGTTTTCTTAACAAGTTTCGGAATCAGCACCTTCTTCATCATGTGCTGCATTTCAAACGGAACACCAGGCATCGACACCAACACCTTTTCGTCCTTTTCAAACCACAGGATAGGTGCTGTACCCACTTCGTTTTGCACCACTTCGCAACTGCTTGGCACATAGGCTTGATTTCGGGTGTATTCGTTGAGTTTGAGATGACGCTTTTCCACCACTTCAAGCACATTCGCCAAAGTGGCATCGTCAAAAATCAGTTCGCCTCCGAAATAGTCACAAAGCGTAGTTTTGGTAATGTCGTCTTTTGTGGGACCAAGTCCACCAGTAGCCAACACCACATCGCATTCCTCAAAAGCTATATCTATTGCCTTTTTAATCGCATCGGCATTATCGGGAACCACTTGCACTTTCTGCAATTCCCAACCATAAACCGACATTTCACGGGCAATCCATCCAGAATTAGTGTCGGTAACCTGCCCAATCAAAAGTTCGTCACCAATGGCGATAATTGAATACTTCATTTTGCTGAATCTTTTTAGATTGTTACTCTTGCAAAAGGAGGTTCTGTAATATCACAGAACTTCTTATCCAAATATTTATAATAACCAGCCACGGCAATCATTGCAGCATTGTCGGTGGTATAAGAGCGCTTAGGAATAAACGCCTTGATATGGCGGCGGTCAGCGTACTCCTGAACGGCATCGCGAATACCTGAGTTTGCCGAAACACCACCTGCAATAGCGATGGTTTTAATGCCTGTGTCCTTAATCGCTTTCGAGAATTTATCCATCAAAGTATCGATGATGGTCTTTTGAAGCGAAGCAGCCAAGTCGTTCTTGTTTTCCTCGATAAAGTTAGGGTTCAACTTCATTTCATCACGGAGGGTGTAGAGGAACGAGGTTTTCAAACCACTGAAACTGTAGTTATAGCCAGGAATGTGTGGCTTTGAAAATTTGAATTTAGTAGCATCGCCTTCGTGAGCCATTCTATCAATGATGGGACCGCCCGGATAAGGCAAGCCCATAGACTTTGCGCACTTGTCAAAAGCCTCACCAGCGGCATCATCGATGGTTTGGCCCAAAATCTCCATTTCTGAATAAGAAGTGACTTTCACAATTTGTGAATTGCCACCCGAAATCAGCAAACAAAGGAATGGAAACTCTGGCACCTCGGTGTTTTCGTCGTCTTTAATAAAATGCGAAAGCACATGACCGTGTAAGTGGTTCACATCCACCAATGGAATATCTAAGCCCAATGCCAATCCTTTAGAGAACGATGTGCCCACATGGAGCGAGCCTGGCAAGCCTGGTCCGCGGGTGAACGCTATGGCATTGATGTCAGATTTATTAATTCCCGCTTGGCGAATGGCTTCGCTCACCACAGGCACAATGTTTTGCTGGTGCGCGCGTGAAGCCAATTCAGGAACCACTCCACCATAATTTTCATGAACTTTCTGACTGGCAATCACATTTGATTTCAATACGCCATCAACGATGATTGCAGCAGAAGTGTCGTCACAAGATGATTCAATTCCAAGAATAATTGTACTCATATCTTTTTGAAAATTTAAAATCTAAAACCTACGATTGCATTCAAGTCGTGGTTGGCATTAAACACGCTATTGTGCTTAGTTAAATACCAATGCCCCTCTGTGAAAAGATGCAACCCATAAAAAAACCTTTTCCTATTCAGCACCAATCCCATTTTCGCACGATAATCGCACGACCAGAAATCAAATTCACCATCAGGCGAACCCGGTGTTGAACGGCGATAGCCAAACCCCGGCACGGCTGTGATGTTGAAGAGCCAATTTCGACCTAACACCCAGTTGTAGCCATATCCGAAAAGTGCGCTATAACCTTTATATTTATATGACAAATCATCACATATTTTTTCGTTGGGGAAATGCTCTCTCAAGTCGTTAAAGTTCATGGTCACATCTTCGTTGAAAATATGAATCCCTGCAATAAATGAGCCCGAACTTTTTTGTTGATATTTCGAGAAACAATATGCCGCCGCTTGGGAATAATGCCTATTGTTGAATATATAGTATAAATTCGTACCTTTCAATGTGCTTGATACTCCCTTGAATTTATAGCCTCTAATGTCTTGATGAGGGATATCACCAAATCTATGAATATAGTATGGGTAATCACCCTTATAGTTGTAGAGACTTAAATAGAGTCGGGAGCATGTGAATGAAAAATCAAACTTTTTATTCTTCACCTTATTACCCGAAATCAAGTCGTTGATGTTCATCATATAACTCACACTCACAGCCATAAACGACAATTGGGCACCAAACGACGAGGTCATATTAGAATACATGCCCACCGGCATTTTGTCTTCCGAAATATGGCCGATGCACGAACTTAGCCAGTTGTTGTTTTTGAGCATCAATTTCCAGTTCTTGCCTGTGCTCACCACATAGGTGGAGTCGTAACCGTTAAATGTATGGTCACCCCAACGATACACCTTCACGCAGAAATCAAGAAACGATGGATAAATGATAGTGGTGTCGTTCATATCAACTTTTCCATGCTGTAAAGCGCGTTTCCAATAGGTGCTGTCGCGAGTTGTGTCGAAGGGCTCAGCCATTTTCAGTTTAATCTGCTGAATCTTATTCTTTAGATTAATTCTTGGCTCTGCTTTAAGAAAAGTGGAACCAAAACTTAGCAGCATAATCAATATGACAAAATACCTACGAATCATTTCACAGTCACAGAATCAGAACCGACAATGGGTTTTGCCGACACCGAATCCTGTTGTAAGTTTCTTTTTTGTTTCTTCCTATGTAGGAAATCAAACAAGTTATCAAAGTCGTGCTTGAACACAATACCCACCCCTTGTGTGGTCATCGCATTTCTTGAATAGAGGTTTTGGTCGTTGAAGTGATTATAAGCTTTAAGCAACCATGACCCCTTCGCGTTCAAGAGATATTCCAAGTCGAAATCACCAATGAAGTTGGAGTTTTTAGTGTTATAGGTGTTGTCGCGATAACCGAAATTACCATTGAAGCGCAATCGGTTGTTCAACAACTGGCTCGACAACGCCAAGTCAAATTCCGTGTCGGTGAAGTCGCCCTTGTTAGTGCGGAAATTAGGTGCGATAGTCCAATTTTCATTCAGCTGCCCCAACAAACTACTCAACTGTGAAGAAATGGTGGACGACGCAATTGATGTCCATTCATTGTTCTTATTTGTGCCATTCATATACTCAGGGGTATAGAATCTATTCAGCGCAAGCAGATAGATGATTTGTCGGTTCATCATATCGTCGGTGCTAACAATACTCTTGATTTTTCTATACGCCTCAGAAGTAAGCGTCGGGAATTCCAAGTCGAATGAGATATCGGGGTGACTAATCACGCCATTTGCTTTCAGCAGCGCATGAACAGGCACACTGGTTCGATTCAGTTCCCTATCATCAGCAAAACTCTCATCAAGGTCGCGAATATTGGCATTCAGCGAATAGATGGCTTGAATATCGAGAGAAGCATTATATGGGTCGCCTTGGAATGAAATCGTGCTACCGTCCTTAATCGTAAAATCTTTTACAATGATATCTTGAAGTGTGAAGTTGTAGGTGCCTTTTTCCAAAGAATATTTGCCATACATTTCCAACTTCTCATCCGTGTTGTCGTACTTCATTTGCAAATTGCCCCTACCAGTGGCTTTAATCTTATCACCACCCACAGGGTCCATCACCAAATACATTTGCAAATCTGGCGTGATGTCGCCTTGTAGGTCAATCAGATATTTTGTTGGGTCGGACGAATCTGCCTTCTTGATTTTTTGAGTGAACTGCTTCACAATTTCGGGAATAGTGTCGATTTCGGGAACCGTATCTTTTGGTCCATAAAGTTCGTTCCTGTCACGATAGGTAATGAATTTATACTCATTAGCCACCTGATTATCCGACATCACAAATGTGAATTTGCTTCGTGGTGCCGACTCCATATTTACTTTAATATTGACAAATCCCGGCTCACCCTCCACAAATGCGGAGCCATTGCCGTAAATAGTGCCATACCAAATAGGATTGTTTGAGGCATTGGTATCGTAGCATAGCAAGTCTTTTGCATCGGTCACAACAAAGTTGAACGACGCATTATGGAATTGCTCATGCTTTACCCAACCAGAAAGTTTGCCACTGTGTCCGTCTCTGTCTTTGATTTTCACATCGCTGAATTGAATCAAGCCTGGCGTCATGTGAATTGAATCAGTACAGTAGTAATATACATTAGAGAAATCCAATTTCAATTTCAAATCCTCTGCATAAATGTCGCCATACAGGTCAATGGTCTTGAAATTACCGAACAGCACGGCATGACCGGATGCGTATCCATCAATATCACTCGTGAACGCCGACATAAACGGTTTCATAAATTTCACATTTGCCTTAGTCACATTGAAGTCAAGATACAGCGAATCTGCCATCGGAAAAATGGCTCCGTTGATGAATGATTGATGGCCATTCTTTTGCGACAAGGTAGCATTAATTGCTATGCCCTTATCCTCATTATTCCAATGGCTCTCAATATCAGCATCGCCCATATCTGCCTTGTTGTAACGCAAATTATCGACATGCAGATTAGGTGTCAGCAGTTTTGGTGACTTAGTAAACACTTCACTTGCATAGAACACGCCAGTGGCTTTACCGCCAAAATCCACATTATTGATATGCAGCGTTTCAAAAATATAATCAAGGTCGATGTTTTTGAGTTCCAATTTCACTTCATCGTCAGGATTTTTTGAAGCAGCACCTTCAATGTCGATAAACTGCCCTTCCCTGAATACATGAATGCCATCGATGGTCACTGCGCCATTTGCATAATCAAATGCGCCTTGCTTCACATACCAAACCGTATCGTTCGCCACCACTTGCGAGGGATTGATGTCGGTATGTACGGCTATCGACTTATCTTCGTTTTTCGACAACACCACCGATGTTAAAATATTGCCGTGGAAATCTCTATCACGGTTGAATTTCCAACCCAAATCCGTGTCGATGCGTCCGTTGGCAGCCAAAGCGTTTAAGTCAATAGCAATTTTACTATCCTTTGAAGGGAATAGCGTCTTCACATTAGTCACGAAAGCATTTGAAGTACTGTCGTAATATGCAGTAAGCGACGTTCCTTCAATCAGTTTTTTGCCCTGCTGAATATAGGGAATGCTCACATTCACGAAAATATCCTTTTCGCTCATATTCACATTACCATCAACAGTTGCTTTATAGAGCAATTTCACTGGCAACTTCAACAGTTCCTCAAGTTTCTCACTCGGATGAACAGTGAGATTAAATTTGAAGTCGTTGTTCGATTTTTTCAACGGTTTCACCGTGTTTGGATCCACCAGATTTGGAAGAACCTGCGAAACCAAATTCTTAAAGGCTGGAACCAGTGTTTTGAAGTCGAATTTACCGTAAAGTTGACCATTCACAATATCGGAATCAAATCGCACCACTTGCGGAGTCGACACGTTGTCGGCTGTTAACGAAATAGAGTTAAACGACATCGACTTGCCCTTTGCATCGGTAAGTGAAATGTTGTCTAAAGTGGCAAAACCATTGATATTGTCGAGCGAATTGCCATCAATGGAAGTGTGCAGGTTAAATGAAAACTCACTCAAATTGCCATTATACAACTTCATTTTTGCCAGATTCACATTGGCAGCCGACATATCAACCTCAAACTTTGACTTCGCGCCACTCAGCAGCACATTGCCTGTGGCATGAATCATGCCATTAGGGTCGTTAACCGATAAAGTGCCTTTGAAATTGTTGGCACCGCCCACGATATCCGACACTATATTCTGGAAACGGTAACCTTTGAAATCAATGTATTTAATATCGCCCTTCACGGCTAAATCCTCAATCTTTTTCTTGTGGATTCTTGCCCTCACATGCGCGTCAGCAGACAACGAGCCAATCAAATCGCTCTTTGAAATCAGTTTGCCAACATTAAATTGAGGCGTGTTGAAATCTGCATCGATGTCAAACTTATCATTCGCCATGTTGAGTGTGGTTTTCAAAACCATATCGCCAACAGCAGAACTGAATTTGCCATTAAAATTGATGTGCTTAACGCTACCCGACACAGCAGCGTCGAGTTTGAAATCACCAAGATTATTGATAATGCTATTCACATTTGGCTTAAGTTTCACCAAATAGTTCGTAATCTTGTTGATTTCTTTTCCCGTGACACTCAATTTCACACGAGGCACATTAAACGATAGTTTGTCCTTGTCTTTAAGATTGGTAACCACGCCATTAATATCGAGGCTAAAGTCTCCGCTATTATTATTGAGTTTGAACTGCGATACTTTAAGATTATCCAAATCGCCATTAATTCTGCACGACAATTTGAAATCCTCGTCGAAATGAGAGAATGCTGGCACAAACGCCTTGAAGTCAATCAAATTAATCTTTGCATTCTTCAGTGAAATATTCAGTGGAGCCGTTTTCACAGCATTACCGATATGCTTCAATGAATCGTAAGTGAACACTTGCTGATTTAACGCCAAATCTGTATGTGGCAATTCCACTTTTAAATCAGAAATCACAGTGCTATGGGCAGTGATTGCCAATTTTGTGGAAATCTGTTTCACCACAAAGCCCGAAGTTTCACCAAACGACAATCTTTTAACATCAATCAAAAAATCATCGTTTTTAAGTCGTGGAATATCCACGTCAGCACAAAGGTTGATGATACCAACATGGTTCGCATCAAATTTGTTCTGCTTTCTCGGTTCACTCAGCAAGTCGTAACGCAGGTCGGTATTGCGAATCACAATGTTGCGTATTGCCAAATCAAACTTGGTTGGTTCCTTCTTTTTCTTTGGTTTGAATGCATCGATAATGAATTGAAGATTTGTAGGACTATCCTTGTCTGCCTTTGTGATATGACCATGAAGACCAAGCAGTTCAGCATAATTCACCTCTATTCGCTTATCGGCAAGCAGTTTCTGCATATTCAAACCAGCACCAAGCACATCAATTTGAATTAAGTCACCTCCCTTTTGGTCGGGAATAACCACATCATAAAGCACAACTTGATTGAAAGGCTTGATGGAAAGTTCACCAATTTGAACATTGGTTTTCAAGAACTTGCTCAATTCCTTCTCTCCCTCTGCTTTAATCATTTGCTGAATGGAAGGAATGCACAGCAAGATATATAACAACGCATAGAGCGTAACCACCGTCACCAGGAAGAAGACGATGATACTACGCACCACGTTATATGTGTGTCTAATGACTGGACGCATTTTTTATAGTCAGTTATTCTGGCAATGTTTCACATTCCTTGATCCAAATGGCAGAAGCGGTGTCGCTTGGCATTCTCCAATCGCCACGAGGCGAGAGACTAACAGTGCCCACTTTTGGTCCATCAGGAAGACATGAACGCTTGAATTGTTGTGAGAAGAAGCGCCACATAAACTTTGTGAGCCATTTCTTCACCGTTTTATTGTCGTACTCATCACCGAATGCAGTCTTGGCAAGCATGAAAATCTTGCGTGGAGTATAGCCATAACGCAACATATAATACAGGAAGAAATCATGCAGTTCGTAAGGGCCAATCAGATTTTCTGTTTTTTGCTGGATTTCGCCATCTGATGCTGCCGGTGTCAGTTCGGGGCTAATCGGCGTATTGAGCACATCAAGCAATGTTTCGTAAATCAAAACTCCCTGAGGAGTGGAAGTGCCCACAGATGTGGCAAACCACATAACAAGATGCTTTGCAAGAGTTTTTGGAATACTTGCATTCACGTTGTACATCGACATGTGATCGCCATTATAAGTAGCCCAGCCCAACGCCAATTCTGATAGGTCGCCAGTGCCAAGCACAAGTGCATTGAATTTATTTGACAAATCCATCAAAATCTGCGTTCGTTCACGAGCTTGACCATTCTCGTAAGTGACATCGTGAACATTAATATCATGATGAATATCTTTAAAGTGCTGCTTCACAGCATCAGCGATTGGAATTTCCATCACAGTCACACCCAAAGCATTCATCATAGAAAGGGCATTGTTATATGTTCTGCCAGTAGTGCCGAAGCCCGGCATTGTCACGCCGTAAATGTTCTTTCGGTCGTAGCCAAGTCGGTCGAAAGCTCTGACAGCCACAAGGAGTGCCAAAGTGGAGTCCAAACCACCAGAAATGCCCACTACCAAACTATTGATATGCGTGAATTGCAGGCGACGCATCAACCCCTCAGTTTGAATATTCACAATCTCTTCGCATCGTGAATTACGATGGTCTTCGTAAGGCACAAAAGGAAGTGTTTTGAGCGTTCGGGAAAGTGGCGTTTCGTCGTAATTGAGCGTTTTGGGCCATGTGAGCGGAATAAGGCGCATTGGACGACTGAACTGTAGCATGTTGTCGTTATAACTGCCATTGATGCGACGCTCGTTATTCAACGCCTCAATATCCACATCCGCAAAAGTGATTTGTGGATCGAGTTCGAAACGCTTACATTCACTGAGAATTGATCCGTTTTCAGCAATAATGGCATTGCCGGCAAACACTAAATCGGTAGAAGATTCGCCAAAACCAGCCGATGAATAAATATATGCAGTGGTGCAACTATCGGATTGATGCTTGATCAAATCACGCAAATATTGGTGCTTGCCAATTAGTTCATTTGAAGCCGAAAGGTTTACAATCACATTTGCGCCATTGATTGCATAAATCGAACTTGGTGGAATGGGAACCCATAAATCTTCACAAAGATCAACACCCACTTTCACCTTACCAGCATTGAAAATGAGATTGGCACCAAAAGGCACAACTTCGCCATTAATAGTGATTTCTGTTGCTGTCTTGGTCACATTATAACTCGTGAACCAACGCTTTTCGTAAAATTCTTTATAATTCGGTAAATAAGTTTTTGGCACAGCGCCGAGAATCTTGCCACCCTGAATACACACTGCGCAATTATAAAGATGCCCATCACAGCGAAGTGGCGCGCCAATAAACACTACGATATCGGAATTGATAGTGGATTGCTGAATTTGCTGAATTCCTTCTTCGGCAGCGTCGAGCAACTGTTCGTTGCCAAACAAATCTGCACAAGTGTAAGCAGTAACACAAAGTTCGGGCAGCACCAACATCTGCGCATCGCACTGCTTGGCTTGCTCAATACTGCTCAATATACTTTTCACATTAAAGTCGACATCGGCAACATTAACAGATGGGACTGCCGACGCAACTCTAATATATCCATAATCAGTCTTATTTTGTATGTACATAATTTACCAAATTATTAACTTACAAAATTACTCAAAAATGGCGATATGATAGGTATAAGTTGAGACAAAAAAAGAGTAAGAACTATTGCCAAAATGCAAAAAAATCGGTTTCGATAAACTCAAAACCGATTTTTCATATATCATGTTGGGAAAATTATCAGCAATGGCAACCTTCAATGTTAAAACCACGAAGGAAATCGGCAGTCGGCATCCTGCGTTTACCAGCCATTTGAAGCGACAATATCTCGATTTTTGCATCTGCACATGCCACCCAAAGGCGTTTGCCGTCAGTTGTCAGGTTGCCAGGCACAAGATTAGCAGATGGTGCTTCAGGTTCGCCTGTTTCAAATATTTTCACAGCATAAACCTTGCCTTCAGCATCAACAATCTCAGTCCACGCGGCTGGATATGGCGATAAGCCACGCACATGGTTATACACCTTTTCAGCACACCAATTCCAATCAATGCGACATGTGTCCTTGAAGATTTTTGGCGCAGGAGTTGGCTTTTCCCCGGCAGTAAGCATTTCCGATTGAGGAATAGGCTTCACTGTGCCTGCAATAATTGCATCAACAGTTTCAATCACCATACCTGCACCCATCATCATCAGTCCGTCGTGAATTGTTTCAACATTGTCTTTACGGCCAATGGGAAGTGATTTTTGTTGAATCACGTCGCCTGTATCAATCTCGTGTTTCAGGAAGAATGTGGTTACACCAGTTTCAGTTTCGCCGTTCATCACAGCCCAGTTAATTGGCGCTGCGCCACGATATTTTGGGAGCAAAGAGGCGTGAAGATTGAATGTGCCCAGGGGAGGCATGGTCCACACCACTTCAGGAAGCATTCGGAATGCGATGACAATAAACAAGTCCGCGTTCAAACTGCGAAGTTCGTTCACAAATTCTTCATCTTTCAATTTCACTGGCTGCATCAAATGCAAACCTTTTTCAACGGCATATTTCTTCACATCACTCTGGAGGAGATGATGACCACGACCTGCTGGCTTGTCAGGCATAGTGACTACACCCACCACGTTATATCCACCTTCCACAAGGCGTTTCAGACTCTCCACAGCAAAATCAGGAGTTCCGAAAAACACTATCTTTAAATCTTTCTTTTCCATCTTCAAAAATATGCTCAAGTTATTTTATACTAAACAATTAACATCAATCGTAACTGTAGTGCTTCAGCACCTGACGATATGAATTAAATATCTTTGACTTCGACACAAATCCCACATAACGCCCTTCTTCCACCACCGGCAGATTCCATGCGCCTGTATTATCAAACATCTTCATCACTTGGTCCATAGGCGTGCCGAGTTCCACCTTTGCTGGGGGCATCGACATGAAACGCTTCACATGCATACGCCTATACAAGTCAGGGCGGAACATGATGTTGCGAATGTCATCAAGAAGCACAATACCAAGCAGTTGACCATCGTCGTCGGTAACAGGAAACAAGTTACGTTTGCTCTTCGAAATCACATCTACCATTTCCTTCAGACTCATATCGGGGTGAACTGGAATAAAATCGGTTTCAATCACACTGTCCATCTTCAGCAGGGTAAGCACGGTCTTGTCTTTTTGGTGAGTGAGCAATTCGCCCTGGAGTGCCAAACGCTTGGTGTAGATGCTATAGTTTGAGAATATGCGTGATGTGCCGTAAGAAATGGCAGCCACAATCAGCAATGGCAAAAACAGCGAATAGCCACCAGTCATTTCTGCCGTAAGGAAGATTGCCATCAAAGGTGCGTGCATTACGCCAGCCATCACACCAGCCATGCCCACAAGAGCAAAATTCTTGGTGGAGAGTGGCATTGTAGGGTCAACAATACCCAGCGAATTGACTGCATAGGCGAAAAGGAAACCAGCCATACATCCCACATACAATGATGGAGCAAACGTTCCACCCACACCGCCACCACCATTAGTGGCACTGGTGGCAAACACTTTCATGAAGCAAAGTGCCCCAACCAGCAAGAGCGTTGCACCTACACTGCTACGCATTCCGTAGAAAAGGCTATTGTTGAAGATTTGCTCTACATGCCCATTCAGCAAAAAGTTGATGGATTCGTAACCTTCACCAAAAAGTGGAGGAAACACGAAGATAAGCACACTCAAGAGTATTGAACCTAAAAAGAAACGATAGCGAGGACGTGAAATGCGCCCAAACATGCGCTCCATCACTTCAATCATCTTGGTGAAATAAACCGAAACCAAACCACAGAACACGCCGAGGAGCACAACATAAGGAATACGTGAGGTATAAAACATTTCACTCTGTGTGAAGAAGAATTCCACATTATAGCCCGTGAAAACATAAGCCACAGTCGCACCAGCCACCGATGCCATAATCAGTGGCATAACCGAGCCAGCTGTCAAATCAAGCATCAGCACCTCCACCGTAAACAGCACACCAGCAATTGGTGCCTTAAAGATGCCGGCAATACCTGCAGCCGCACCACAACCAACGAGCATCATCAGCATGTGAGGCGAGAGTCGGAAGGCTTGGCCAAGGTTTGAACCGATAGCCGCCCCCGTAAATACAATAGGACCCTCGGCTCCGACCGAACCACCACAACCGATAGTAACGGATGAGGATGCCAACGAGGCATACATGTTATAGAATTTCAATCGACTCTTCTTTTGAGCGATGGCATATAGCACACGCGTCACACCATGCGAAATATTGTCACGCACCACATAACGCACATAAATGCCAGTCAAGAAAATACCGATAATTGGGAACACCAAATAGTAATAGTTGGCTTGCGAAGCCTCCGTAACGCTATTCACCAGTCCAGAGATTGTGCCAATCAAAAATTTGAGAAGCACGGCTGCAAGACCAGAAGCCACACCAATAATAATAGCCAATATCACAACAAAACTTTTCTCTGGTATATGGTCTTCCCTCCATCGGAGAAGTTTCATATACCAACCTTCACTGTTGCGACTGGCTTTTTCCACAATAGTATCTTCGTTATATTGTTCCATTACAATCCTCTTCCCTTAAATACAATTCTTACTGTGTAGGCAATGATTTTAAAATCGTTGATAATCGACATGTTGTCGAGATAGAGCAAATCGTAACGCAAACGTTCTATCATTTCATCAACATTTTTCGCATATCCGAATTTTACCTGTCCAAGAGAAGTGATACCCGGACGCACCTTGTGAATCAGAGAGTAAGATGGCTCACGCTCAAGTATCTGTTTAGCATAAAACATACGCTCTGGGCGTGGGCCTACCATCGCCATATCGCCTTTCAGTACATTCCAAAACTGTGGTAGTTCATCAATACGATACTTGCGCAGTATGCGACCCAATTTCGTGACACGAGGGTCGCTATCGCTCGACAATTGTGGTTTACCTTCTTTTTCTGCGCCATCAACCATCGTGCGGAATTTAATAATACGAAATGGCTTATTATGTATGCCCAAACGCTCTTGAAAAAAGAAAATCGGACCTTTTGAATCGAATTTAATCAGCACCGCCACAAATAGATAAACAGGAAGCAACATTATCAAAGCAATCAGTGAAAAAAGCACATCAAGCATTCGCTTCATATTCTTGGTGCCAGCGTCAATGTTGCCATTCGACACATCAACCAATGGGTCGCCAGAGAAATCATCGAGGCGTGTGCGCGACAGCGTATTAAATCGCTCTGGCGTCACTTTTATGGGCAAGTCATAGGCAAACAGACGGTTGATTGTGCCCAACACCACCTTATTATCTTGATTAGTTGGCACCACTATCAGTTCTTTCACTTCTTCTTCCTCGCATACCTTAGCAATATCGTCAAATGTATATACTGGCAAATGTATATCTTTTACGCGATTTTCGCCCGGCACATCCACATAGCCCACCACATGATAGCCTGTGGACTGGCGCATTTTGTTGAGTTTTTCTACGAAGGCATACGCTGCCGCACCAGCACCCACAACCAACGTGTTGAATCGCCATCTCCTGTTTTTAATATTAGAAGATGTGCGCGCCGTAATAGCCAACCTGAGAAAATAGGTGAGAAAAAAAAGCAAAGCAAGCAGCACGAGGATAATCTCATAGTTGAAGCTGCGATTATCATTCATCATGTCGTTGATCAATGCTATAAAGAATGCTAACAACGTATTGATGACGGCAGTTTTAAAAGTTGTCATCAATTCGCTAAGGCGTGATTTGCGAAACACTTCGTTGTAGTAACCCGACAGGCAATAAACACCCATCATCATCAAGGGAAAAGCAATTTGCCCGATAATGATGGTAGAACTCGACATGAAATCACCTAATGTGCTGTAACCCCTAACGCCACCAAGGTGGAAACGCAAACAGTTGTAGGTGAACCACGCCATATTGGCTGAGAAAAAATCAGCCAACACATATTTAATTCGTTGTGTTTTTTCGCTAATCAAAATTGTAGTGTTTTATAGATAATGCCACTATCGGAGAATCTTGAAAGTACCATCGCTACCAAGCAAAATGATGTTTGATGCGTCGGCTGGTTTGTTGTCGTCTTGACGATATTTCACCACATAATCCACACCGTCAACTATCTCCTTTGTAACCTCTGAAAAAATCTTTGGCGAAGGCTCTCCGCTCACATTGGCGCTGGTTGACACAATCGGACGACCAAACTTCTCACAAAGTTCATGCGAAAATTTCTCATTCGACACACGAATACCGAGGCTATCATTGTCGCCCAACAGATTAGGTGCCACATTAAATGCGCCTTCATACACAATGGTCAGCGGTTTGACTGCCACATGAATAAGTTCGGAAGCCATTTCTGGCACATCAACCACATAGTGGTCGAGGTGTTCCTCGCTGTCGAGCAGTACAATCAAAGCCTTGTTATCTGCACGTTTTTTAAGTTCATACACTTTTTGCACAGCCTTAGCATTAGTGGCATCGCAACCGATACCCCATATAGTGTCGGTAGGGTAAAGAATCAACCCACCCTTTTTCAGCACCTCAATACACTTTTGTATATCTTCTTTCATCAATTCTCGAAATCTTAATTTAACAAACAGCAGTAAACACACGCTGTTTTAATTCTAATTAACAAAGGTAATGAAAACGCCACGATTATAAAAACAAATCATCAACTTTTCAACCTCAAAAAATCTAAAATTTAACTCATATTAAATGAATAGTGAATTGAGATACCAAAATTAATGACTAACTTTGCTTCATAAATAATAGAAAATATGAAAACAAACTGTATTAAATATATAGGGGTGGCAATTCTACTCGCCACAGCAACAATGGCATTTGCAAAAGGCGGAGTGATTTATACTGGAGAACTTGCGAAGCATGTGAAGGGATATAGTGGACCAACTCCTCTCAAAATCACAGTAGAAAAAGGGAGAATCACAAAAATTGAAGCCGAAACCAGTAAGGAATCGCCAAGATACTATAGAATGGCGCAAAAGAAGGTTTTTCCTCAATACATTGGGAAAACCGTGGATGAGGCCATCAATCTCAAGCCTGATGGTGCAACTGGTGCTACCTACTCATCTAAAGCCATTGTTGAGAACATTAAATTAGGACTGAGCAATTACAAGAAATCAGCAAAAAGCACTTCAACCAAGAAATCAAAGAAGAAAAGATAAAATCTGCTAATTCAATTACTTATTGAGTTTTAGTTTTATAATGTCATCAATATTTGTGGTGTATTGCTTGCTAATGTATTCGCATTTCAAATGCCATTTTTCACTGTAGCCTTGCACCGCCATTCGTATAGCATTATGTCCGTTTTTAAGGTTAATCTCATCTATCGCCCGACTGAGTTGGGCTTGTTTTTCACGGTCAAAAGTGTCGAAAAGATTACCTTGAATGGGCGACGAATCCACTATGTTCCACACCAGCACACCGGCTTTTTTATAATTGAATTTACCATCGCCCTTCCATGCCGAGCGAAGCATACCCACCGCATAGCCTACGATTTCGTTTAAATCCGAAGTGGGCACAAGTGGATAATATGTTTGATAAATGTAATCGGTGAGTAAATCTGGTCGAAATCTATTAGTGTAAGCAAATATTGAAATGGCTTTACAAACCGTGTTTTCTCTTCGCATTTTCGAACTGCATCGTGCTGCGAAATTTGCAAGTGCTTCTTCCACATCAGCACGGTTAGTCAGTCCTCCATCTGGAAAACTATGACTCGTGCAAATGCTTTGTTTATGAGGCAGTTCATCTATACATATACAACTTTCGCCACGCAACTCTCTCCATGTTCTCACACCAGTAATAGTGAGCATTCGTTGCACCCAACTTTCAGTTTTCTGTGTCAAATCCCAGGCAGTTTTCACACCATAATATTTGAGTTTATCAACTGAACGCCGACCAATTCCCCACACATCTTCAATAGGGAAAAGTTTTAGGGCTTTTTCTCGTTTTTCCTCTGAATCTATCAGGCAGCAACCCTCATAACCAGGGTAATGCTTTGCAAACTTGCTGCACATTTTCGCAAGTGTTTTAGTGGGAGCAACGCCAAGCGAAATGGGAATTCCAGTTCCTTTAGTCACCTCACGCACAATGCGTTTACCATAATTCGTGATGTATTCAGAGTCGCCTAAATCACTTAAATCGATAAATGCTTCATCAATGCTGTAAATATCCACATTTGGAGTGTATCTGCCAAGCATAGTGTGAACTCTGCGGCTCATATCGCCATACAAATTATAGTTAGAAGAAAACACTGCAACTTTGGCTTGCTCTAATTGCTCTTTCACTTGGTAAAAAGCCGCTCCCATGCTTATTCCCAAGCGCTTAGCCTCTTCGCTGCGTGCAATCACACAACCGTCATTGTTCGACAAAACCACAACTGGCTTGCCTACAAGATCGGGGTGAAACACCCTCTCGCAGGAACAGTAAAAATTATTACAGTCGGCAAGTCCGTACAGTTGCATAATTTGTAAAGAAGTGAAATTTTATTCGTGAAAACGGCGAATACAGAAAGTCATCACACCCCAAACCATAAAATTATTTTCTTCAGTGACTTTTATCGGTTTGAAATCGGCATTGGCAGGCATCAGCCATGCGCAGCCTGCGTTGGTATCTAAATGAAAACGCTTTAATGTGAACTCTCCATCGATAAAGGCAGCAACTATGTCGCCTTCAGAAGCCTCAATACTTTTATCAATTACCACGAGGTCTCCATCGCAAATTCCTGCTTCGCACATGGAATTGCCTTCTACACGGGCATAAAAGGTGGTTTCGTTATCACGAACGAGAATTTTTCCCAAGTTAATGGCTTCAGAAGTGTAATCTTGGGCAGGACTTGGAAATCCTGCTCGTAAACAGCCACCAAAAGGCACATCAACTAAAGCCTCGGCATTTGCCGAAAACATTTGCAACCTGATTTCTTGGTCTAAATTTGTCATAATTAAGTGATTGTGTGTGCTCATCAATTATTGATACAAAGATAAGAATTTTTCAAATTTTACGCAAAATTTGAGCAATTATAGGGATATATACAAAAAAGAGAGCGGCAGATTGCTCTGTCGCTCTCCGTAGGGGGCGGTTACCTACT
>SAMEA104315420__coassemble_110_pt1 | contig 103125 bp, 98 predicted proteins | sample SAMEA104315420__metabat2_low_PE_049 | metagenome-assembled genome bin SAMEA104315420 (sample SAMEA104315420) | gut metagenome | biome: Monkey gut; feature: monkey-associated habitat; material: faeces | place: China | collected 2013
GCCACCGACCTCGTAAGAGGGCGGCGTTGGTGATGTGGTGTGGCTGATTCAAGCCTCAGGTTGAAATCAGATATGCCACAGCACTAACGACAGGTGCGAAGCACAGGCATCGCCAAAAGGCTGTTTTTTATGTTTTTTGTTTTAGTTTTCCCCGGCATTTATCCACTGAAGCGTTTTCTTTTCCTACTGGGGTATGGGGGATTAGTAGGCGTAGGTGAGGAGGGGGAAGCGGCGCGAGAGGCGGAGAAGCAGTAGGGTGGTGACGAGGCAGAGCGCCACTATCACGAAATAGGTGGCGACTGGCGAGAAGATGCCTTTGCCAGTGAGGAACCACACGAAGATGAAATGGGAAAAATAAGTGATGGTGCTGAAGTTGCGCAGCGTTTTGTAGGGCAGGTGCCAGTTCACCTCGTGGCGCAGCGTCCACACCACGATGGCGGCGGCGGAGGGAATGAGCATAAAGTAGCAGTCGTCGAACCGCGCCTTGTGTCCAGCCACCTCCAGCCACGCGCCCACCATGCAAAGCAGTAGCACGGCGGTGGAGGCAAGGCTGCCGAATTTTGCGATTCGGTTCTCGTATTCGGCAATGAGTTTGCCCATGCAGCAAAACACTATGGCAGGCATGAAACTATTGTGATACAGTCCTATCACATTGAAAGCCACATTGGTGGCGTGTTGCACGGAGTGGGGCATGTAGGCGTGGTAGTTGGTGGTGAGTGTCACAGGCACATACACCGCCAGCCCAATCCCGAATATCGCCCACGATGATAGGTGTTTGCCCAGCCAGTGCACCAGCGGTATGCAAATGATAAGTGCCATGATGAACCACGAGCCCGAAAAAGTGGAATTGAGGAAGAAACCGCAAATGAAATGCGAGAGCGACTCCAAAACGCTCCTGTCGTGGCTGAAAAACACGCCGTCGATGGTGAAATACGCTTCCACCACAAACCAAAACGCATACAGCCACCCCATGCGCCTAACGTAGTGCTTCAGCTGCGCGCCGTCGGGCTTTTTCCGAAAGAAAAAGAACGCGCTCACCACGAAAAACACAGGCACAGCCATTCGGGAGAACAGACTGATATAGAGCGGATAGGTTTTGCCCACAAACGGCCGGGCGTGAATAGCCACCACCAGCAGGGCTGCCACCACTTTCAGAATGTCGATAGAATGATATGTGCGAGATGCGGGCGCAGACATGGTGCTATCTCTCTCTTACACTTCAAACATTGCCGCAGGGTTGAAGCCCTTGCACACTCCGTCTTTCACATAGCCCACTTGGTTGGTGTGCATGGTGCATTTGCCCACCTTCATGCCGTTGGCACCGTTGTAGTGCGTGTGTCCAAACACCCAGTGGTCGATGTCGCTGTTTTCGATATAGCACTCCATCGGCACCACAAACGCCTCCGACAGTCCATTCGACTCATAGATAGGGTCTTCTACCATCATGGGGCAGTGATGGCTCACCACCACCTTTTTTTGCGCTGTCGATTCAGCCAAAGCCCTGGTCAACCAATCCACACACAGTTTGTGAAGTTTCGCATAGTCGTGCGCAAGCAGGAAGCGGTGGCCGTGGCGAATGCGGTAGCAGTCCACCATTGATTGCTGCACCTTCATCTCGCTCTGTGGCGAAACGTGGGTCCACAGCGTGGTGAAAAACAGTTCCACATCGTCGATTCTCACGCTATGGTTGTTGCAGAAGGTGACATTGTGGCGAATCGGGAAAAAGAAATCACCCAGCGTGCGAGTGATGTCAACGCCATTGTAATACTCATGGTTGCCAGGCACAAGGAAAGTGTGCTGGAAGTTCGCCGAACACCAGTCGATAAACGGATGAGTCTCTAAATTCTCGCTCCCGAACAGAAGCATATCGCCCGACAGCACAAGAATGTCGCCCACCACAGTGAGAGGATTTTGGCTAAGCCACTTAGAGTTGTCGGGAAACTCCAAATGAATGTCGCTTGCGTATTGGATCTTCATATCTGCAAATTTACCAAAAATGTTATAATCCACCAACACCCCACCCCCACAAAAAGCAAACACAAATCCCCCCACCATTGGTTTGTGATGGCGGTTACTGGTTAGCGGTTAGCGGTTAGGGTGCTCCAATTGCTCTGATGAACGCACGGCATCAATAATCGGTGCAAATGGGATTTTAATGGATTCTGTGGGAAATTTCTGGGGGCCTCCAGAAATATTTCTGGGGGCATAGATTATGCTTTGTTGCCGAATTGTGAATGGAATCAAAAACAAAAACATGAAAAACAGCCTTGGAGCAAAGTGGAATGCTTCGCATTTGGCGGTGCGACTGTGCGCTTTGCGTCATTGGAAACGAGTTTCCATGCCGCCAACCACACAATCCCTCCGCCACCCTCTTACGAGGGCTATCCACTTTGCCCCAAGGATAAAAACCGCTCGCCGTTTCACGGCGAAAAACCCCTGATGACAACATGATTTCTTGAAAAGAGGTTGTGTCAATCTCCCAAAACGATTTTGCATGGTAGGGACGCGATACTTCGTCGCGACAAATTGTTGATATCCAATATGATACTACAATTATGGGCGGACGTGAAGTATCACGTCCCTACCGGGTTGGTTTTTCGCCGAAGGCGAGCGGTTTTTATCCTTTTGGCGATGCCGCCGCCCTCTCTGGGGAGGGCGGCGTTGGTGTTGTGGTGTGGCTGATTCAAGCCTCAGCCTCAAACCACAAACCAAAACCGTCCCTTTGGTTTGCAAAAATAATATCTTTGACTGCCATAATTTGTCAGCCATATTTATTAACTTTGCAAAATAATATGAATCAGCATGAGAATACTCCATTTATCAGACACCCACAATTGTCATCGTCGGCTAAAGGCATTGCCTGAGGCTGATGTGGTGGTACATTCCGGTGATTTCTGCATGGTCGGAAATGAGGCGGAAGCGATAGACTTTCTGAACTGGTTCTGCGACTTGCCATATCGTCAAAAAATATTCATATGTGGCAATCACGATGAATGTCTTTATGGTGCCGATGTCGACGGGTTGGATGAGAATGTGCATTATCTTTGCAACTCCGGAATCGAGATTGATGGTATCCTGTTCTATGGTGTGCCAATGTTCATGAGCGATTGTATTACTGAACGTCAAAGTCGCAACTACGATAGAATCCCCGATAAAACTGATGTGCTGATTACGCACTCTCCGGCCTATGGTATCCTTGACTATGATGATGAAATAAACTACGGTTCGCGCGAAATTTTATCAAAGATAGAAACTCTCCACCCCAAAGCTCATCTTTTCGGGCATATCCATCGCCAGCATGGTATCTTGCGCCAAGGTGACGTAGTATTCTCCAATGGCGCAATCATGAACGAAGATTATTCAAAACTAAATACCCCCAATTTAATTGAAATATAATTATGTCAATACCTTCACTTAAACGCCTTTTATGGGTAATGAACGAGATTCTCGCAGCATCGCCTGTGGGTATAACCCGTAGCGAAATCAGCGACAAATGGGCTGATTCAATCAAGAATGACCAAAAGGAAACAGAAATTTCGGAACGGACTTTTCACCGTATCAAAAATGATTTGATGGAACTGTTCGAGTGTGAGATTATCTGCAATTCCACCACAAAGAGATACACGGTTAAAATCCCGGAGTATTTTGGTTCGGATGAGCAGCTTACATTGCTCGGCATACTTCTGATGAAGGAAAAGAAGTCACGAAAAGATACAACTATCAATGAAATTCTACAAATGCTCACCGTAGGTAATGACATTCCTAATGATGATATGCGCGCAGCCCGCGACCTTTCATCAGCTTTAAGCCGATTGCCTCAACTGTACTCATCTCAATTCCTTGAACTTGCCAATCGCGGAGGAATCAATGGAGCAAATCAATCGGAAAAAGATGAATACTATTGCAACTATGTGTGCGTATGGAATGACAAGGATTTCAAGAACACGCGCCTGTGGTTGTCAATCGGATTTTATGAAAACGAAGTGGATTTCTATGTAGTAACTGATGAAGATAATCCTGAGGAACGTCAACGCAATGCATTTGACATCGGTCTTAAAGATGGAGTCCGCTATCGCGGTGGCTACTATTGGCACAAGCCTTCCGACAATAATTTGTTCTCATTGAGTTTCGACAACAAACCGAATATGGAAGAGGTGAGGAAAAGAGCCGAAATACTTCTATCCAGAATAAAAAAATTGACTCCAAGAGGTAAAAAGATTGAGCGCTGACAAAATTTGGCAGCGAATAGCCATAGTTTTGTGCTGTAAAACATATCAAGCACCTGCGATATAGCATTGCCGTTCAAAAATAATTTTGTAATTTTGCGGTAGAACATAAAAAAGTCAATCACAAAACAGACAGACTAAAACGACATACGATATTGCATAACTTGCAATGACCGCCATCCGATTCGGTTAAATCTGGTAAATCTAACAAGGAATCAGCAGATGGAAGTCAGTGGTAAGCCGTGTATCCTCCATGCGAGGGCGCAGGCTGCTTTTGCTTCAATCTTGATTCCGGGCTTACCAGAGCCTTACCGAAAGAGCGAACCAAAAGAGTGTTGTGTCCTCTTTTTTTGATGCAACCGGGAAAGCCGATGCCCGAAACCAAGTAAGCGACCTAAAATCTCATTAAAATGGCACTTTGGAAAGTAATAGTAAAAAAAGGTGGAAATGTCAACGGCATGAAACTTGAAGCCGGCATGTCGGTGGAAGTCTCTACAAAATCAACCTCCGACCCTATCAAATACGGTGACGGGATGGACGCAATCGCTGATGCGTTCAGCTCCAAATACGGTTTCGACAGCCGCAAGTTCCGCAGCATCAATATGCAGTATCAACTTGAATCAAAAGAAGTTATAATGGATGTTACAAAAGAAAATCTCAATATTCTTATAGCCAAGTTAAACGGATTTAAACATAATTATTCTAAACCCATATATAATCCGATGGAACAATTTGTGGATTATGTATCTACAAAAGAAATCGTGCATAGTAAAATTATAGCCACACTTCTGAATCCTTCCGGAGAACATGGCTTGGGTATGGACTTCCTGCTTAAATTTCTGAAAAAGATTCTCATCAAGGTTCCTAACATATCCACACCTAACAAGTTGAACGGTTTTGAACCGGACATAAGCGATGTAAAGGTTTTTACAGAAGAGACTATTCGTAACTCAAGACGAATAGACATACTTCTCATGGCTATAATAGGCGGCGTAAAACAGGCCATTATAATCGAGAATAAATTGAATGACGCGGTTTATCAACCCAATCAACTGGAAGATTACCGCAGTGAATATTCAAATTATAAAACCAACGTAGTCTGTATCCATAGAGTAGACAAGAATGAACAAAAACCGACTGGTGCAGATATAATCATTTTTGCTCATGATGTGGCAAATATGATTGATGAATCCATAAAAGGTCATCAAGGAGAGAGCATAGATAATCTCAAATCATACAGCAGCTACCTGAAGAACATAAGTAAGCAAAATATAATAATGGACAATGCAAAAATAATATTGAATTCCGATCTTACCGCTGACGATTTCAGTTTCATCCACAGTTTAGTAGACGCATATGGGCAACTTCCCCGTGCGTATGCTCAACATCTAAAAGATATGGTTACCCAATGTGGATACGCTTTAGAAGCCTCCATTCCTACTCGTTACGACAACTACTGTTATATTTGGAATGATGATTACAATAATGCCAAGCCCTTTTGGGTAGCTATCGGATTCTCGCAGGATTCGGTATCATTCTATGTAGTATCCGATGATAAACATGGTTGGACTGAAGTAGAACAATCCAAATTCGCACAGTTATTAGGGTTCGAGAAATCTTCAACAGATCAGGAAGGTACTTGGTACAAAGCGTCATCTGATTTCGTGTTGAGTTTTCAGGAACAAGGAAAACCTGATTTTGATGTCATAATGAAAAAAGTCAAAGAAATACTTGCAAAAATTCACGACACGAAGAAACCCTCCTGACAGTACTCGCTATCGGCAACGGGGCCTCCATCGTTGCCGATGGCATTCGCAAACAATACGATAATTTCGTGATGCAAATAACATCGACCCGGTGACGAAATTGGTCAAACGCGCCTTATATTAGATGGAAGGGGTCGTGCAGGTTCGAGTCCTGTCCGGGTCGCAAATGATTTTTCTCTGTTAATATAAACAATTATAGCGATGATTGGAAGTGACTTAGAAATGATGCGCAAGCGTTATGACTTTCTATCTGAACTTGTCAAAGATTATAAATCAGTAGATAATTTCTTCGAAGATAAGAAGGAGTGGTTCGACATTGTCGGAATCGAATTGACAAAAGGGGAGAATACTTTGGGTGTCAATTTCGAGCTCGGCGATGATCAGTATCAGCTTTTTTCAATTATGCAAGAGCCGGGCCAGATAATGCTGGTAGACCCAATAGTGATGTTTCAGGATGGGTGTTGTGCAAGTGCTGAAATAAATATTTTAACAAAAGAATACGTTTAATCAACCAAAATATAATGGACAATACAACTATTTGGAACGGTCATACTGTATATGGCGATGCGAAAGAAATAGACGCAGTCATTGCCGCAGACGGATTAATCAGTATTGATGAATCCGATGTCGCGTCGATGTTCACAGATGGCGGAGTAATTTATGTCTATACCTCCAAAGGAGCAACCTTAAATGAGGCGATTGACATAATTCTCAATTCTATCCATATCAAACAGGAGGATTTATCAAAACTTCTAATCCAGGTATGGGCTGGAAAGAGTTTTAAGATGTCAGATCTCACCCCCATCATAGAATTGCTGAGTAATCCCAACTCAGATATAGAATTGACATGGGGCGTGTGCATGGAGGATAATTGCTCCAATGAGGTCAAAGTGACAATCCTGGCGTCATAAAAAAATAAGAATATATCATCAAAAGACGTGGGCTGTCAACATTTGGCTGCCCACGTTGCTATCTTTGCATCGATAAATAGACATCAGCCCGGTGGCGAAATTGGTCAAACGCGCTTTGTGTGCCCCGGAAGGGGGCGTACAGGTTCGAGTCCTGCCCGGGCTGCAAAATATAAATGTTATGGAACAACCGGTTGTTTTCCTTGATTTCGATGGTGTGCTCAACACAGAGCAGTATCAGGTTCGGCTTGCTATAGAGGGTAAACCGAAAAAGGATGCGTGGGGTCCCTTATTCGACCCTCGTGCGGTTGCCAATCTGCAAAAGATAGTTGAGGCGACAGATGCCCGGATTGTTATTTCGTCTTCTTGGCGATATATCCATAAGTTAGGCAGTCTGCACATGATGTGGGAGGTGCGTGGGCTACCATGCGGGATCCATGACGTCATACCACACGAAGCGACATACATCTCGCGTGGTGAGGATATCGATTGGTATCTGGAAAAGCACGGGAGGTTGAACTATGTGATTATTGATGATGTTGATGATTTCTTCGTATCGAAACATGACCATTATGTTGAAACAAACCCTATTGTCGGCATCACTAATGCCGATGCAGAAAAAGCGATTGAAATACTGACCAAATGATAAAAAGAGGAACTACATTAGGAACCGGGCCATTAGTGACATTGTACATTACCACAAAGGAATGGACAATGGGGAATTATGTATTCTTTGAAGCCCGTTTGAAGTCTGGAACGACCATTGAGGTTGATTGGGGCGACGGTCAGACATCCATGCTTGCGTCGCTTGATACATGTTTGTCAAGAGTAGATCATTTTTACAAAGAGCGTGGTTCTGAAATGGATTATTATATCATAAACTTTTATTCGGAAGACCGCAATTCTCTGTTGGAATTATATAATGGTGTGTGCGAAGTGCATGTTGAGGCAGCCTATTTCATCCATTGCTATTCATTGGCTAAACTCCGTATTCCCTATGTAGAAGGCCCCTTTTTCGACTCTTTAGGTATTTGGGCGTGCTGTAGCCTTGAAGAACTGAATATTGACTACTTTAACGGTGAAATGCTCAACACAACCTTTGGGATGTCCATGCCGAGACTGAAAAAGCTGCAATGTAACGGTAGCACTTATCTTGAAGAAATTGATTTACGTGGCTGCAACGAGGTTGAAACATTGGTTTGCAGAAGCTGTCATCGTCTTAAGAAAATAATATTGAACAACAGCTCCAAACTGCGTAGCGTCGACTTTGACGGCACAGCACTTTATAAATACTCTATGAAATTCATATCCAAGATTATTGAAAAGAATACAACAAATGAATAGGTTCAGGCTGCAACTTCAGGAAATAGAATCAAATATCACGGCTATTGCCGGAGCAAATCTTGATAGTGATTCCAAATGGATGAGAAACAGTGAGATGTTGTGTTCTGTTAAAGGATTGCTTTCTGACCGTCAAACATTGCTGAATAAAATGTTCCAACCCACACCGGAGGCAATGCGGCATTTTAATGCCGTAAACAATAGGCTTTGCATTCTTTCGCAACAACTTCAAGAACGTATGCGGAAACTTAATGAAAAACGGTCTTTGATTATGGATTGCCCCGATTTTGATGATGATTTTGAAATTGAAGGTCGTCTGTCATTTTCATTCAACGATGAAAATTCGGTGCTTAAATTGGAGGAAGACAACTATTTTGGCTCCGATTTTACCAAGATGATATGTTTGATTGATTCGCTGATACATCACGAAGCAGACTGGCATGCTCTCGAATGTATATATTTGCAGTCACGTAATTTTGATGATAACCTGAACTGGAATAATGACTATCCTTTCATCGGGCGTGGGGAATTTAAGAATATAAAAATCTGCTATGCCGTGCATAACCTCACTGACCATTTAGGGTATTCAATTCCCGACCTGATCCGACTTAATGATTTTTGGGCAGAAGTACGCCTGACAGTCCAGAGCATTACAGAACAAGACGGCACAAGATACATTCCGTCAACTTTATAACTTCAGATATGACAGTACAAGAATTATTCAAATCTTTAGGTTTCAAGGCTATCTCTGATGCTCTCCTGCATACACATAATCGTCATGAGTTAACGGTTCATGACCTCGCAGGTTACAAGATGGCATATGACCGGTTATGCAACATGGAGTTTAACGGAGAAGGAGGGGAGGTGACATTCACCGTGACTCCAAGAGAAGAATGGGATGATTTCCATTCCTTGCCATTGCTCGCCGATAACGTAGAAGGTGATGTGTTCGAGAATATAGTAGGCAAGACCATTATAAGACCGACAAACAATCCATTCACCGATGCAGAACTCGCGGGAGCTATTCTATGGGGAGCAACTTTCTATGGATTTACTCCTAAACAGCGAGAAGAACTATTTGAGGAAGAACTTTCGCCGACCATTCCGTCACCGATTGCAATGCAAATTAAAAGACTCAATCTTAAGAAAGACCTTATGTATTGTCGGAACAGAAAGATTAGAGATGAGTTGAAGAAAGAGATGAAGTCCACATCTCCTGACTATACGTTTTCAGCGGCAACAACAATATGGCAATTTAACCAACCATCCAAAAGGAAACTTAACAGAAGTAAGCGCAAGCGAGAATACAGGATAGACAAACGGATTGAAGAACTTTGGCAACTCCATAAGATTCAATTACTCCTTGATTTGCTCAGAAATGATATAGGTGTTGTGCCTGACGGAATTTCAAACCTAATTAAATCAGCGACATCCATAAAAATAACAAGCTATGAATCGTGTCCATATACAAATTTGGACAGAGTAGACTATCTCGACGACCTTTTGCTCAATCCTGATTATCGCGTTATCGAGGAGGGATTCGTTGAAGAATCGACAGAAAGTATTTGCGTTGTTCTCACATCCACGCAACACCAATGTTCGGCAGAGGAGCAGAAACAGCTGAAATATATACTTGCAAAATATTTTGGAAAAACCAAGTGGCAACTGTTAACAGGTCACGATAACAGCCTTGAATGCCAATTGAGGATAAAAATCATCGGGTTAAAGACCATCCAATAATATCCATTTCCTAAGACCGAATTATCATATTATTTGGGTTCAGTGGAACATTCCTGAGGATAGATTATGCAATGTTGCCGAATCGTCAATGGAACCAAAAACAAAAACATAAAAAACAGCCTTGGAGCAACGTGGAATGCTTCGCATTTGGCGGTGCGACTGTGCGCTTTGCGTCATTGGAAACGAGTTTCCATGCCGCCAACCACACAATCCCTCCGCCACCCTCTCACGAGGGCTATCCACGTTGCACCAAGGATAAAAACCGCTCGCCGTTTCACGGCGAAAAACCCCTGATAATAAAATGATTTCTTAAAAGGAGGTCGTATCAAATCTCCCAAAACGATTTTGCATGGTAGGGACGCGATACATCGTGTGCGACAAATAACTGATATTCAGAACGGTATCACAATTATGGGCGGACGTGAAGTATCACGTCCCTACCGGATTGTGTTTTTTCGCCGAAGGCGAGAGGTTTTTATCCTTTTGGCGATGCCACCGACCTCGTAAGAGGGCGGCGTTAGGGTTGTGGTGTGGCTGATTCAAGCCTTGCTTGAAATCAGACATGCCACAGCACTAACGACAGGTGCGAAGCACTGGCATCGGCAAAAGGCTGTTTTTTATGTTTTTGTTTCTGTGCCCCCAGCATTTATCCACTGAACCATTATTTGTTGCCAATTTGTGACTTTACATCTAATACAACGATTTTATATCATTGATTTACAATGGTATGGATTGCATATAACCAGTTATCGCCAAACGCCTAACCCTGAAATTGAACAACCCACCCCCACGCCGAAGCCTATATAAGCCTCCCCCACTTGTACAGAGGGTGGGAGAATACAAGCATAGCGAAGGCGTTTCTGGTTGCCTTAAAATCCCTCAGAGTTGAAAATTGGCGATTTTCGTAAATAGGACTTGAAGCGAAACGCTTTCAAATTAATATGTCAGTTATGCACACCACAATTTACCATACAGGCCCAAAGCCACAAACACACGCTCAAAAGGCAAGCAGCCCCAAAAGGCACACGCACAGCCCCAAAAGGCATAAATGGCTCAAAGGCAAACAGTAAATGCAATATGCACCCACAAATTTAAAATGATTTTCCCAATTTTCCAAGAAAATTCTTAATAATCCATAAAATTAACGGTTAGGGGTTAGCGGTTAGGGGTTAGCGAGTTAGGGGGTGTCGTATCCGAGTGCTCCATTAAAACCCAATCACCCCCCTAAAAAATCAAAAAAATCGGTGGCAATAGGATTTTAATGGATTAAATAGGTGTGAAAAATCCACAAAAAATTCGTGTAAAATTTGTGCTAATTTGTGGCTGATTTTTAACCACAAATTTCACAAATTCCACGAATTATTTTTATTACCACCCCCTAACCCCGTAACCTCTAACCTCTAATTTCTAATGTCTTCTTGGTGGGGGTGGGCAATAAATGGGGGGTGGGGTGCGTTTATATCTAAATTAGGGTGGCGAATGTGCCGCTCGCTTAAGTTATGCCAATTTATGAAGAAATTTCTATACATAGCAGTTGCGATGGTTATCGGTGCGATGTCGGTGGGGCTTACGGGCTGTAAGACTGCCAAGATGCGCGATGCCGACGAGGCGTATGACCGTGGCGAATATTTCGGCGCCGAGAAGATTTATCGCAAACTCTACAATAAATATAGGAAAAAGGAAGAACGCTGGATTCGTGGTGAGGTGGCGTATAAGTTGGGCTTGTGCTACAAGCGTCTGAACCAGAGCAGTCGTGCGGCGGCTGCGTTTCAGAATGCCATTCGCTACGAATACCCCGACAGCACGCAAATCCTCTACCTTGCCCAAGCGCAGCACATGCAGGGCAACTGGAAGGAGGCACTTGCCCGCTATAAGGAATTTTTGGAACTGGTGCCCGACAGTTGGGAAGCGAAGCAGGGCATCAGAGCGTGCCAAATGGCTCCACGCTGGAAGCAGCAGGGGTCGCACTATATTGTGAAAAACGCTAAGTTTTTCAACTCGCGCCGAGCCGATTTCTGCCCGATGTTCCTCGATGTGAACGCCGACCAACTGTATTGGACCTCAAGCAACGAGAAAGCCACCGGCACGGAAAAAAGTCAAATTACCGGCACGAAAAATTCCGACATCTTCGTGTCGAAACTCAACGATAAGGGCAAATGGCAAAAGCCCGAATTGGTGGAAGGCGAACTCAACTCGGAATTTGACGAGGGCTGCACCGCTTTCAGTCCCGACGGCGGCACCATGTATCTGGCAAAGGTGGTGCGCAAGGCGGAATCGGCATCGCCAGTGGAAATATACACCTCCACACGCTCTGAGGCGAAATGGAGCGCACCAGTGAAACTGGAAATCACCGCCGACACGCTGTCGAGTTATGGCGACCCTGCCGTGAGCCCAGACGGCCGCTACCTGTATTTCACCAGCGACATGCCAGGCGGACAGGGCAAACTCGACCTGTGGCGCATCAACTTGAAAGACCGTAGAGGCACGCTCGAAAACCTTGGCGACCAAATCAATACGCCAGGCAATGAGCGATTCCCATACTGCCGCACCGACAGCATTCTCTATTTCTCAAGCGACGGCCATGCCGGCTTTGGCGGACTCGACATCTTCCGTGCCACGCTCCAGCCTTCGGGCCGCTGGTTTATCGAGAATTTGGGTAGTCCGATGAACTCGTCGGACGACGACTTCGGCATCACCTTCGGCAAGGGCGAAAGCGGCTATTTCAGTAGCAACCGTAAAGACGGCCGCGGCTACGACCACATCTACAGTTTTGAGAAGCCCGACCTGAAAATATGGATTTCGGGCTATGTGATGGACAAGGACGAGGAACCTGTGAGTGGCGCAGTTATCCGTATCGTGGGCGACGACGGCAGCAATCAGAAGGCGGCAGCCAATGCCGACGGCAGTTTCCGCTTCGACCTTCAGGGTGGCGTGAGATATGTGATGCTGGCAGGCGCCAACGGCTATCTCAACAGCCGACAGGAATTTGAGAGCGACATGACGGATGAAAATACCGAATACAGTGTGAACTTCGTGCTTGCGGCCATGCACAAACCACAAGTGATAGAAAACATATTCTACGACTTCGACAAGGCCACGCTTCGCCCCGAATCGAAGGCGGCGCTCGACTCGATGGTTACGGCACTGGTGGAAAATCCGTATGTCACCATCGAAATGGCGGCGCACACTGACCGCATCGGCACCGAGGCATACAACCAGAAGTTGAGCCAACGCCGTGCGCAGTCGGTGGTGAACTATCTGATAGCCAACGGCATCGACTCCACACGCCTGAAGCCACAGGGCTATGGCAAGAGCCGCCCCAAAGTAGTGACCAAGCGCATCCACCACCTCTATCCACAGTTTGCCGTGGGCGACACGCTCAATGTGGCGTATATCGACACGCTCTCGAAAGCCAATCAGGCGGCTGCCGACCAAGTGAATCGCCGCACCGAGTTTATGGTGCTGTCCACCAATTTCCAACCGTTTGCCGACGACTTGAAGCGTATGCAAGCCTTGCAGGACTCAATCCGCCAGGTAGAGCGCGAAAAGAAGATTCTGGAGGAAGAACAAGAGTCGGCGCGCTTGCGTGCCGAGGCAAAAGAGAAAGAAAAGCAAAAGGCTGAGGCAGAGCGCAAACAGGCTGCGAATAAAAAGTCGGAAAAGCAGATAGAACGCGAAAACGATAAGGCTGAAAAGAAGGCACGAGAGCAAGAAAAGCGTGCGAAAGAAAAGGCTAAGCGCGAAAAAAAGAAGCAGAAAGAACGCGAAAAGCGTGAAAAAGAAAAGCAGAAACTGCGCGAGAAACGTGAAAAGGAAAAGCGGAAGCAGCAAGAAAAGCGCGACCGCGAAAGGGCGAAACGCTTGGGCATTCCTTATGTGCCATCGGAGCCTAAATCGGCACCTGCACCAGCAGATGGCGAAAATGTGCCCGAAAATGTGAAGAAATCGGACGAAGGAATGAAACCCGATGACGTGAAGAAATCCGACGATGGCATGAAGCCCGACGACGTGAAGAAATCCGACAATGGCATGAAGCCCGACGACGTGAAGAAATCCGACAATGAGAAAAAGGCCGACGGCGATGAGAAGAAACCCGACGACTTGCGACGCTCGGTGAAGCACATCACCCGCGCAAAGGAAAAGCAGTGAAATGAAAAAGATTGGAATTATAAGCGATACTCACTCATATTGGGACGACCGATATGAGGAACATTTTAAGGACTGCGACGAGATTTGGCACGCAGGCGACATCGGCAACGAGCAGGTAATCGACCGCTTGGCAGCCCTTGTGCCTGTGCTTCGGGCAGTGTGGGGCAATGCCGATGGACAGAACTTGCGTCGCCGATTCAAGCAAACCGAAATCTTTGAGGTGGAGGGCGTGAAGGTGGTGATGACGCACATTGGCGGCTATCCGGGGCGATATGCGCCAGGCATCAAGCAGCGCCTCACTATCTCGCACCCGAAAATTCTGGTGTGCGGCCATAGCCACATTCTTAAAGTGATTCCCGATCGCTATTATTCGGTGCTCACCATCAATCCCGGTGCTGCTGGCACGCAGGGTTGGCAAAAGGTGCGCACGCTCATCACGCTCACGCTTGATGCCGGCGTGATTACAGGGTGCCAAGTGATAGAACTCGCGCCCGACAAAGAACACCGCTTCGGCAGAATACTCGATTAACAAATAAGGAGATATAGATTATGAAACGCTTACTCTATTGCATAACATTGGCATTGCTGCTCACAGCGTGCTACACCACAGAGGAAAACTATAAAGCCGCCTACGACAAGGCTAAAGAACGCACCCGTGAAAACATGGGCGGCACCATCTACGACATGTCGCAAGCCGAGCGTGTGCGAGCCACCGAGATTATCAACGGCGACAGTGTGCGCTTGCTCCGCTCGTATTTTAATGTGGTTGACGACAAGTATGAGAACACCAAGAAGTTTGGCGTGGTGGTGGCAGAGTTTGACCAGATTCTCAACGCCCGCAGCTACCGCGACCGCCTCAAGCAAAACGAGGGTTTCCAGAGTTATGTGGTGTACACCAACCGCGAAAAGAAATATTGCGTGGTGGCACAGGCCTACGACGAAAAAGAGTCTGCCGCCCTGTTTATCCGCAACATCAAGCAGCACATGAAAATGAAAGTGCTCGTCCCACGCCCCTATATCCTCCAGCGCCTATAAATTTTGGTATTGATATACAAGTTGTCCCGAAGAAGATGCGATGAAATTCCGTTAGGAATTTGATGTGTGTAGGCAGGTATGCAGAAAAGATGTAATGGAGCGAAGCGAAATGGAATCTTTTCGAAATGCCTGCAATAGATATGTCGGTATTATGCATTCCAGCGGAATGCGACAACATCAAATAGCCCTATAATGGCGAAATCGCATCCCGCTGGGATGCGTATTTGTTATACGATATTTGCAGGCATTTCGCTTCGGTTATGCTCCATTTCGCTTCGCTCATTTCGCATAACCTTCGCTGCATACCTGCCTACACACATCAAATCCCCATGGGATTTTTTTAGCTCATAATGGTGATACTATATTGAATATCAACTATTTGGCGCGGACGCGAAATATCGCGTCCCTACCATGCAAAATCGTTTTGGGAGATTGATACACTCTTCCCTTTTTGTTCTGGGGAGGGGGCTTTGCCCCGATATTAGCCAAATTTTTAGTATCTTTGCACCCGAAAATATAAATACGACTTGATAATGAGCTGCTTATGAACTTATTGGCAGTGACTTTTGGGAAAAGTTGATAAATAAAGAGATGTTTAAATTGATGACGCGTGTTGTGTTTGTTGTTTTAGGGTGTGTTTGTTCTGTTCTTGCTCATGGGCAGTGCTTTAGTGGCGTAATGTCCACCGAATTGCACTGGAACATGAAGCAGAAAGTGAATTGGGCAAACCAATTGAGGTTGAACTTGAGCATTCCGCTGTGGAATGGCGCAGGTTCGATTGAGGCTTCCACGCTCCACATGTTGCGCACCAACGAGACCATTATCGACGACTGGCAGGGTTTTTCCAACATTGAGGAGGAAAACACCGCTGCGGCGATTGCTGTGCTGGGCTATATGCACCAGTGGGAGAGGGCGCATTTGTTTTTTGGCGTGCGAAATGTGAATGAGGACTTTTTCACATCCGATGTCACTTCGCTCTTTTTCAACGGCTCGTGCGGCATATTTCCCACGATTGCGGCGAGTTATCCCATTGCCAACTATCCGTTTTCGGGCTTGACCGTGTATTTCGATGTGAGCAAAGGTGGCTTCACGTTCCGAAACAGCCTCTACAATGGCGTGGGCTACAACGGTTGGAGCAAGCACGACAATCCATTTTTGGTGCGTCCGAAGAAAGATGGCATTTTCAATATGTCGCAACTTGAATTTTCATATTCGGGTGGCAACTATTTTGCTGGCGTGGCAGTGCATACACGGCACTATGGCGTTGACCCCGACGGCAACCAGTGCAAGCCCGACCAATCCACAAAAAAGGCGAGTTGCGCCTGGTGGGTGTATGGCGAGCAGAAGGTGTGGCAAGCCGCCGACAAGGAAATCGCCTGCATGGCGCAGTATTCCGAGAACACCAACCGCGACAACGGTTGCTACCGCTATGCCGAGTTGGGGGTGGCTTACACCGACAGTTGCAACCAGTGCGGATTGTCGGGGCAGTACGCCCGATTCTATCAGGGTGCGGAATATTCGCTCGAACTCACATTGCGACGCAGCCTTAATAAGTGGCTCAGCGTGCAACCGTCGTTGCAGTACATCAACAACCGAAATGGCGATTTTGTGGTGCTTTGCACCCGGTTGACATGCGAATTTTGATGCTTTTTGCACGAAAATCGCAGTTTTTTTGCCAAAAACTTGCATAGTTCAGAAAATAGCTATACCTTTGCATCGCTTTTACGGAGATTCGCTAGCTCAGCTGGTAGAGCACATCCCTTTTAAGGATGGGGTCGTGGGTTCGAACCCCACGCGGATCACCACCAAGACCGCAAGCACCATCGCTTGCGGTCTTTCTTTTTATCCCCACACCACACCCACAATCAAAAGCCGCTTCTTATTTTTGGATTTCGGAATTAATTTGTACATTTGTTGTGCTCGTATGGGATTCGCTTGTTTTATTTCGCAACACTGGATGGGTTGTATCCTCTTCTATGGGCCACATCTTGTGCGCCGCCTTTGCGGCTTTGGGTGCGAATCACTAATGTTTAATCGAAGGTGTTGCAAAAGTTTTTATTATGAGAAAACTTTACATGATTGCCGCAATGGGGCTTTTTGCATCTGTTGCGATGGCTCAAGGAGTGGATGCTCCACAGTTGAAAACGCGTTACAAAGCCCACGTTGAGGCGAAAGCCGCCAACGCCCTCTGGTGCCCCGGCACGCAACTGTATTCAAGTATGAAAGACGATGCATGGCACAATGATCGCCGTTACAACACCACCTACGACTCCAACGGTAACATTATCACCGACTTCAACGAAGACCTTAATTGGACTGCGGAATCTACCACAGGTCGCTATACCAGCGAGGAATATACCTACAACGCTTATGGCAAGCGTTTGACTGGCTTGATTAAAACCGGCAACGATAAGCAATCACTTAAAGAATCGCGCAAGTTCGACTTCACTTACGACGAAGTGGTGCCAACTTTCATCACTTCTTACTCCACCTACACAATGAAAGATGGCGAATGGGTGATGGATAAGGGTTCTTACAAAATTGCTGTCACTCGCGACGAAAAAGGACGTGTAACTCAAGTGCTTCGCTCAGAATGGGACGTGATGGGATTCTATGAAGATGCCTCAAAAAATGTGATTACTTATGGTGAAGACGGTAAACCATCGCTTATCCAGAATTTTACATACGCTGAAGACTGGAACACTGGCGAAAAAGTGTGGACTGAGGGCACTTGCTATTCTGCTATCGTGTGGAAGGACTGCAACAACCAAATTCTTAACGGTGGAGCACTGTATCAGGGTGCCAACCGCATTATGAGCGCCAAACTCCTTAGTGGTGGCAAGGAAAACGGTAGCATCAGTGTGGAATACGGTCCAGGTGTGAACGATTATACCTCACTTACAGAAAGCATCGACCCTTACTGGGGCGACAAGGTGAAAACCCGCACCGAATGGCGTGAAATCAACCCTTACAACAGTTTCTCAATTCTTGAAAGAACCGAAACTTACTCTGAAGGCAGCGAGGAACCAAGCGTTAGCGGCAGTTTTGAATCAATCACCAGAGATGCCTATGGCAATTTGCTCGAAGGTTTGTTGACCACCGAATACTACGGCATGACCAATACGCTCGAGCACCAAACTGGCGTGGTGGTGTATGACGAAACCTATGGTTATCCACTTGTTTACACCGAAAGCCAAATGGACTTCTACGACGAGACGAAGCAAGTGCCATTCCTCCGCAAAGAGTTTTCAGACTATGAAAACTACCGTGAACCTACCAGCATAGGCGATGTGGCAGTTGAAAACAACGAAAACGCTCCAGTGGAATACTTCAACCTCCAAGGCGCGCGCGTGACAAATCCTTCAAAGGGCTTGTACATTCGCCGCCAAGGCAAATCCGTACAGAAAGTGGTGATTCGATAATCCGTAACCGAATCCCAACCATATACAGCAGAGGCTGCACCAATTTGATAAATGTGCAGCCTCTACTGTTATATTGTTCAATTATATTGTTCAATGGTTGGGCGGAAATCAATATTCAAATAGGCATCACGTTGATGAATGAAATGTCATTTCATAGAAAGAGCGTTTCAAGTTTTGCTGCCTCTTCTATGAGTTTCTTAGGATTATGCTTTGCCAACTTCGCAAGATTGACGAGCTTCCACTTTACGGAAGGAAAATTTTTGAAATACTCAAACTCGTAACCATTCCATTCTGGCTTGCCTTGTTCGAAACTGATAAGAAAACGTTTATCTGCTTCTGTCATCAACTCGTTGACATTAGCAATCAGCTGGGCTCTTGTTTCCTCAAAATCTTCATAGGAGAAAGGAATGTCGGTCATACCATCAAACTGATTGCGTAAGGCTTCCCGTTGGTCAATCAGTCTTGGCGCAAATGATTCATAGATGGGTCTGTCGCTGCCAAGCAAACAGAATATCAGTCCTTCCCGGCACTCCGACAATGGAATGTCCATATACTTCACGTCAAACAAATCACGTGGATGTTGGCGAGAAAGAGCAGCCGCGATTTTTCCTCCATAAAGTTGTGTGAGAGGTACGATGTTGGCTTCGCAATATAGTCCGAACTCATCTTGAGCCTTTTCGCTCAATGCCGTGGCAACTGCTTTGCCTCCAACCAAGCCTCTCTTTGTCTGGTTCACCTCGACCTTTACTTGCTTTCCGCGATACTCGCACAGAAGTTTGCTGGTGGCATAGTTTGTGACAATGTGTATTCCCATGAAAGCCTTCTTCGCCTTTTCGCTGATTGATGTCAAGTGGAGATTGATGTCTTCAATGCTGTAATGTCTGTCGGCTAAAGGAATGTAGGTTAAGTCTATATCCACAGAATAACGGGGCAAATCCTTTATAAAGAGATTGATAGCGGTGCCACCATGTACGGCAAACACGCCTTCTTCCATGATGATAGGCATCAGGCGCAAAAGTAACTCTACTTTTTGTGCATACACTCGTGTGTTGATATTGCTGTTATTCATATTCTGCAAGTTCTTTAGGTACAGTCATATTATATTTAGAGAGATACTTACCTGTCGTTACAGCCATGAGTCGTGATTTGCTTATCACTATAGAGTCAACTTTCAAGGCGTTGAACCACTGGTGGCCAGCTTTTTCAGCCATGTAAAGGAATAGGCGTTTCACTTTCTGTGAACTACATGATTCCAGCAGTTGTTGTAGCAGTTTGGGACGAAGTGTCGTGAGGCTCTCCATAATATAGTAGATGTCCAACAAAGAGGAAGATGCTTCCGGCAGGTTCAGGCATTCCAGGAAAGCCCTTTCAGGTGAAGACACCAACAAGATTTCTCCATCAACAGGCACTTGCTCCACTCCCTTTAGGTCTTCACCTAAAAAAGAGGTGGTCATATATCTGACAGTCATATCCCATTCTCTGTTTATTAGCCAAGTCGGAATCTTGTTAAACCTGTCGGTAAACAGGAATGCGGTTGGTTTACCAAGTGAAAGATAATGGGAATAGCCACGTAGTTCAAGAGCCGTGTAAGCACCAATTACACAGTGTTTGTCAAGTTGATTGTTGTATGCGGCTATGGCATTAAACAATGTTGGAGTTTTCCCTTTTAGAACATATACACCCTTTGATATTCTGTCAAGCCAACCACGCTTCATATATGCATACTGACTTTTAGCGTCAAGCTTTTGTTTCGAAAGCCACTCGCCGAACAGCAATGAAACATTTGGGTTATCTTCTATAATCTGCTGTATCTTTGTTGCCATATTCTATATTATTTAGAATTTGGTAATAAATTCTATGCAAAAATAGCAACTTTTATTGGCGCGTAAAAATGTTTTGGGTGGAAAATTGATTTGATAGGCTTATTTTGGTTCAGTGGGAAAAATACTGGGGGACTGAAACAAAAACATAAAAAAACAGCCTTTTGGCGATGCCAGTGCTTCGCACCTGTCGTTAGTGCTGTGGCATGTCTGATTTCAAGCAAGGCTTGAATCAGCCACACCACAACCCTAACGCCGCCCTCTTACGAGGTCGGTGGCATCGCCAACAGGATAAAAACCGCTCGCCTTCGGCGAAAAACCAATCTTCAGAAATAAGATTATCCGAAAACGCGAACAAAAAGAGGTCCGAATGCGTTATGCGTGGTGGAATACGATAATTTGTATTTTTTTGTCAAATAATTAATATTCAATGTGTTATATTGGTTATAGGCGGACGTGAAATATCACGTCCCTACCCAAATATTTGGTTATCGTTTTGAGTAATTTGATCCGTTTTTTTACCAAGAAATCATTTTATCATCAGGGGTTTTTCGCCGTGAAACGGCGAGCGGTTTTTATCCTTGGGGCAAAGTGGACAGCCCTCGTAAGAGGGTGGCGGAGGGATTGTGTGGTTGGCGGCATGGAAACTCGTTTCCAATGACGCAAAGCGCACAGTCGCACCGCCAAATGCGAAGCATTCCACGTTGCTCCAAGGCTGTTTTTTATGTTTTTGTTTTTGATTCCATTCACGATTCGGCAACAACGCATAATTTATCCCCACAAATTTTCAACTGAACCCTTATTTAGGGTCAATGTCTTCTGGGGGAGGAATGGTAAAGGTCGCGACTCAAGAAAAAAGCGCGACCTTTGTTTTCTTTATGCCTTGCCCTTGGGGGGCTGGGGGATTATTCGGCGGGGGTCCATTTGCAGCGGACGGGGGAGACGATGGCACCTTCTTCCTTGAGGGCTTTCATTGCTTTGTCCACTTCTTTACGGTCGAGGCCGCTGAGTTCTGCAATCTTGCCGGCGTTGAGAGGTTGTCCGGCTTGCTTCATTGTGTCTAATACTTTTTGTTTTGCTTCCATAATGTTATGTTTTTTATTGAGTAAGAATTAGTCTTTCCAGATGAGTCGGTAGAGGTTGCACCCTATGAAATTGCCCACCACGATGGCGACGTAGAATGCAAGCACGCTGAGGACGTTTTCGCAGAGGTAGTCCACTGGCACGCAGAGGTAATAGAATGCGTCGGCTATGCAGTGGGGGAATCCGCACACGATGAACAGCGGCACACCAAAGAGCAATGGCAAATTCTTGCCTTGACGGGCGAAGGTTACGGCTGTGGTCATGATAAATCCGCACCCTATAGCCAACACGCCACCTTTCAGCGGACCTGTGGCGAGGCGGCCTTCAAGAATCTTTTGCGCCGTGTCTTGCAGGTGCATGGGGCTGCATCGGGCTATCAGCGCCACGAGCAGGCAGCCAATGATGTTGCCCACCAATATGAGCAGCAGTTGCCCGGCTTCTCCCTTTTTGATAAACCCGGCGGTGCCGGTGTAGAGTTTCAAACTGTAGTTCACAACGGTAAGCAGACCGAATGCGAAAAGCACGGCTCCCGCGATTCCTTTCTCGTCGGCAAGGTAGCCGAAACCAGCAATGCCGATGCAAATGCCAGCCAAAACCGCGGAGCGAAGAATTTGTTCGATTTTCATGCGCGTAAAATAATGTAGTGATGCAAAGATAGCAAAAAACTTTCAGATTACACCGCCTGAAAAGTGATGATATGATGCGTGATTTGTGAGAATATAAAAAATGAAGTGGTATCGGTGAATTTGAGAAATTTGTTATAAAATGTTTGTGGAAAATATGGTATCTTTGTGCCAATTCTCTAATTGGCAGATGGTGCCTTTTGGCGGAATATGGTAATCGAAAGAAATAGGTGATGGAAAAAATTGATATATCAGCGGCAGTGGTTCTGCTTATTATGGCGTTTGTGCTTGTGAGCGTGAAGATTCCCAACGATGAGCGTTGGCGAGCCATTCGGCGCATGAACAGGCTGCTGTTTGCATGTTATATATGTATTGGCGTGTCGAATATCATTACAGGTGTGTGTGGCGTGGACACACAGCCCGACCCTGTGATGTGGCTGGCTATGCTGCTGGTGTCGATGTATCAGGCGTTTTTGTTTACTGGCACATGTGTCACGTTTCTTTCTCCGCAAAGGGTGGGGGTGAAGTGGCTCTCGGTCAATGCCGTGGTGATTACGCTTGTGAACATCGCCTCGTTTTGGGCATTCTTTAGCAACGAACGCTCCGCGGCGTGGATCAGCATAGTAGATGCCGTGCTCTATTCGGCGCAACTGGTGTATTATTGCTATTTGTTCAGGAAAGCATACGTTGAGAGCCGTCGGTGCCTTGAGGCGAGTTACGACGAGGATATGTCGGCACGCCTTCGGTGGATAACCATGTGCTTCATCAGTGCGCTCACGGTGGGCATTTGTGCGCTGCTGTTTGCTGTGCTGCGATTAGGAGCCACGGAGTATGCCGCCTTCACCTGCATCGCCACGGTGTATTACGTTTACCTGGTGATTTGTATGATTAATTATCGCATTCGTGCAGGCTTCATCGTGAAGGTGGTGGCTGCTGCGCCCACCGCGCAAACGGCAGAAGACAGTGCCCCTGTGGAAAGCATGGACTCGGCAGAGGAGCATCAACTGCAAACCGCTATCAAGAAGTGGGTGGATAATAAGCGATATGTGCAAGACGACCAGACGGTGGAGGAAATCGCAGCCGAACTGGGCACCTCGCACGCGATGATGAAGTGGTATTTCACCAACCGTATGCACACCACATTTCGCACTTGGCGCATAGAATTGCGCGTGGCGGAGGCGAAGAGGCTTTTAGGCGAAGCGGGCATATCTACCGCAATGGTGCATAAAATGGTGGGTATTGCCGATAAAAGCAATTTCCACAAGCATTTCCAAAAGTATGTGGGAATGACACCGCGCGAGTATCAGGAGAGCATGAAACAAGGAAAAGGATAAACCCAAATCGGTCATTAGGCCGTATGAGGATTTTTTAGATTACTTCTTGCGGTCTTTCGGCTTTTATAAGATGCCTTTTGCTTGTTTTTAATTCGTAATAGCTCGCTATCACTCATTAAAAGACAAGCAAAATTCATTCTTCTAAAACTCCGAAATACCACAAGCCCTAATGACCGATTTGGGATAAACGACCGATTTAGGATATTGGTTGAAGTTGAGGGCATAAAACCGTGGTATTTCATTGTGTCAAACGAAATACCACGGCATTTTTTTGTTTTTGGGGCATTTTCGGGGGTATTTTTGCAAGAGAAAAAATAGTTTTATTATTAATCTATTAAATGATGTACTAATGAAAAAAATCAGTTTATTAATTAGCCTTTTAGTTGGAGTTTCGCTGAATCTCTTTGCCGGCGGGAATAACGACGAACTGGTGGTTCGCTTGCTTGACGAACCCGACCTTCGTATGCCTCTCACCGAAAATACCGTGGTGAAACTTCAAAGCGTGGGTGTGAAAATCCAAAACCCTGATGAAGCACCTGAAGTGCGACTGCTCAGCAAAATGCGCTCCATCGCGTTTGAAGGTGGCGTGGTGTCGGGCATCGCAGAGGTGAAAACGTCCGCTTCACTGCCCTCATTTTCCGTGTCGGGCGATGTTTTAAGCGTGATGGGTGTGGCTGCCGGAAGCACGGTGTGCGTGTATGGTATCGACGCTCGCTTGTATGCAACCGTAAATGCCAACGAGAGTGGCATAGCGTCTGTCTCGTTGCCTTCAGATGTGAAGGTGTGTGTGGTAAAAACATTGTCAGGATCTTTTAAATTGATAAGAAAATGAAGATAGTTAGCAAAAAAACAATATTGAGACTTTTCTCGTTTGTAGTAGTGCTTTTTGCACTGGCGCCACAAGCCGTGGCTATGCCCGACTCGGTGTATGTTTGCTTAGTCAATGGTGAGGTTGAGAACCACTCTGTGGCAGCCATCGACAGTATAGCATTTCAAATTTTCAACGCTATTCCAGAGAAGGACGACTCCTTGAATGTGTGCCATAAAGATGGCAAAACCACAAGTTACGCCCTTTACATGGTGGATAGCCTCGCATTCAAAAAGCCCGCTGCGCAGCAGTCCGCACAGTGGGTGGCTGTGGACCTCGGTTTGTCGGTGAAGTGGTGCAACATGAATGTTGGTGCCAGCGCTCCAGAAGACTGTGGTGGCTATTACTCTTGGGGTGAAACGAAGCAAAAAGACTATTACGCCGACAGCACCTACTTATATACGGATGAACTGTACAATAAAAATATTGGCAAAAACATCAGTGGCACAAAATACGATGTGGCTCATGTGAAAATGGGTGGTGACTGGCGAATGCCCACTGACAAGGAATTTACCGAACTCCGTACCCGATGCACATGGAAGTGGACCACACAGAATGGCATGGAAGGCTTCGTGGTCACAGGCAGCACTGGCAACTCCATCTTTTTGCCTGCTGCAGGCGAATATTTCAAAGATAAAGTGTCGGGACAACGACGCTACGGATACTACTGGATTGCAGACATAGTTGATGGAACAAATACGAGAGCCCAAAGTTACATATTTACCAACGGAGGTCTCTATTTCGGATCATATAACAATACGAATAACCGTTTTCAGGGTCTGAGCGTTCGCCCCGTCTGCCCATAACCGCCCCCTCAATCCCGGAATCACCGCGGCGTATTTTTTAAAAAAAATCGTAAATTGGCGAGGAATAATCTCCCTTCGCCTCTAACAAAGTGATTAGGCAATACCGATTATTTCCTCTATCTTATAAAGTAAGAATAGGAAATAGTCGGTGTCGCTGTTTTTTTGATTTAAGGTTAAGCTTATGTCGTTTTTTTTTATTAGATTTGCTTTTTAAACAGAACTTAGCTTTATGGAAATAACAGAACTACAAAAAGAGGCAATTATAAATAGCGGAAAGGAATTTTTTCGCACAAGAATTATTCCGAATCACATAAGGAATTTGCAAAGGCTTAAATTAAGTAGTTTCAATATTAACCCTTTTTTGATTAACTACCTTGCTGCTTTTCTTTGTGGAGATACAGAGCCAGATTCGCTTGCGAAAGCACTTGTGTATCCTCGCATACTCGGAACTAGTCTTAACACAAGTTTTGGTCAAAATGTGCAAATTTTCATTTCACAACTTCAAGATGTTGTGGGTGGCGCATCAGGAATTGACGGTATAGATATTGAATTTGTTGATGCTATAGATGGTCGCAGAAAATATTGCCAATGCAAAGCTGGACCTCAAACAATCAACAAAGATGACATAGCAACAGTTTTGGGTCACTTTAAATACCTAATGAACAAGTCGCGTCTTGATAGAATGGGACTGCAATTCGACGACCTTGTGGTGGGTGTGCTATATGGCGAAAAGGAAAACTTGTCGCCTTTTTATAAGGCTATTGATGCTCATTATCCAGTAATATGCGGTTCTGAATTTTGGGAACGATTGACTGGTGATAAGGATTTTTATTACCGTCTTGCTAAAGCCTTTGGTGAAGTGGTGGAGGAAGATGGAATAGATGGCAGTAAACTCATTCTTCAAAAAGTAAACGAAATTGCAGATGAAATTCGTTCTAAAGGAGGGCTATAGATAAATGACATTCATATCGATTAATAATCTTGCGGCGTTGGTAGGAACCTCTAATTCTGTGGTTCAGAAATGGGCTAACAATAAAAAATTCCCAATGATAATTGACCATGGGATTTCAGGTTTTGATATGTCGGATCTTTCTTCTATACCTGAAGTCCAAGCCATGATGGAAAGCAAATGGGACTTGGAAAAAGACAGTACACCTATAAGGCAATACAATTCTGTGGAATTATTTGCAGGAGCAGGAGGCTTGGCTTTAGGTATGAGTCTTGCGGGTTTTCATCATGTTTTGCTCAACGAATTTGACACTTCGGCATGTAATACATTGAAGACAAACAAACCTAATTGGAATGTGATTGAGGGGGATGTTCGCCATATAGATTTCACACCACTAAGAGGGAAAGTAGATTTCCTTTCTGGAGGGTTCCCTTGTCAAGCGTTTTCTTATGCAGGTAAGCAAGCAGGTTTTAATGACACTCGAGGAACCTTGTTTTTTGAGTTGGCGAGGGCTGTAAAAGAGATTCGCCCACTTGTGTTTATGGGGGAGAATGTGAAAGGATTGATTTCTCATGACGAAGGAAGAACTTTTGACACAATACGCAACACAATAAAGGAACTGGGTTACACCTTGGTTGACCCTCGAGTTTTAAAGGCTATTATGTATCAAGTGCCCCAAAAACGAGAAAGATTGATACTTATTGCTATTCGTAACGATGTGGCTGACAAAGTACAGTTTCACTGGCCAACTCCATTCTATCGTGTGCTCACACTTCGCGACGCTCTTCACAAAAGCGATATTTTTGACACTGATGTTTCCGAAACGATAGGATTTTCCTATCCGGAAAAGAAAAAGCAAGTAATGGCTTTGGTGCCACAGGGAGGGAATTGGCGTGACCTTCCTGAAGACATAGCAAAAAGTTATATGGGAGGAAGTTGGCTTCTTGGTGGAGGAAAAACAGGTATGGCTCGTCGTCTGTCACTAGATGAGCCATCGCTGACACTCACTTGTTCGCCTTGCCAAAAGCAAACAGAGCGATGCCATCCAACTGAAACTCGGCCTCTTAGTGTTAGAGAATATGCACGAATTCAAACATTTCCAGACTATTGGCAATTTCAGGGGACTGTTGCTGCCCAATATAAACAAATAGGAAATGCTGTGCCTGTAAATTTGGCTTGGGCGATTGGGCGTTCTCTTATAAGATTATTGAATGACATTCAAAGAGTCCATCCATTAGAGACTGAGGACTGCACTTCAGCTGTCAGTGAAATAATGCACGAATATTCAAAATGTACATTCATTAAAGATAACACTACTCAAACATCAATAAAAAAGGATTCAACTAAACAACTGAATTTATTTAGTTTGTTTGAATTGTATGCAGATAATTCGATAGTAGATAATTCGTTTGTGCATGATGGTGCTGTGAAATATCAGACAAGTAGCAAGCTGGTGTTGCCCCAAAAGAATTGCCTTGTTTGCCTTGTGAAAAAAGACAATTTTAAGCAATTTGAAAATCAGACGGCTAAAATATACTATTCAGGCAAAAAATTTCCATCTACTGTTGCGCTTGATAAATTATTTTATTTTATGCCTTACTTAAAAGGTAAAGGAGTGAGGGATTTGTATCTCATTAAGTCTGCTCGTGTGGGCAACAGAAAAGAGGGACAAAAAGACGAAGATTTAAGCGATTTTCGGTTGGTTTTTGACATAGAGTTTGTTAAGCAGGTATTTGACGATTACCAACCGATTGGTCTTAAGATTTGGATGACATTTACCGATACCACCCTTAATGAAATCTTGCCTACGAGAACACAGTGATGTGCTTGGAAAATTCTTTTAACGTAGACCATGCCTGGAATGTTAGGTGATGCGTTGGCGAGGAATAATCTCCCTTCGCCGGTGAAATAAAATTTGTGGGAATTTGTGTAAATTTGTGGTTGATTTTGAACCACAGATGAGCACAAATTTCCACAAATTGATTTTTCGCCCGATTTTATGTAAATTTGTGGCTGATTATTTCACTTATGTTTGAATTATGGCGGTGATTAGGATTAAGGCGCTTGATGAGGCTGGGGTGGAGGTGTTTGGCACACTCACCGAGGCACAGTTGCGCAACAGGTTGGAACCTGATAAGGGAATTTTCATTGCGGAAAGCCCGAAGGTGATACACGTGGCACTCGATGCTGGGTGTGAACCCTTGTCGCTCTTGTGCGAGGAAAAACATATCACTGGCGATGCCGCTTCGCTGATTCAACGCTGTGGCGACATTCCAGTTTACACTGGCGACCGCGACTTGCTGGCTTCGCTCACGGGCTACACGCTCACGCGTGGTGTGCTGTGTGCGATGCGTAGGCCGAAACCGCGCACGGTGGAAGATGTGTGCCGCGATGCCACACGCATTGTGGTGATTGATGGCGTGGTCGATACCACCAATATCGGTGCCATTTTCCGCAGTGCCGCCGCACTTGGCATTGATGCCGTGCTACTCACGCCATCGTCGTGCGACCCGCTCAACCGTCGTGCTGTGCGAGTGTCGATGGGTTCGGTTTTCCTTGTGCCGTGGACATGGCTTCACGAGCCAATATGCTCACTGGGTGACCTCGGCTTTAAAACCGCAGCGATGGCACTTTCCGACGACAGCATCAGCCTCGACGACCCGCTGCTCACCACCATTCCACGCCTTGCCATAGTGATGGGCACCGAGGGCGACGGCTTGTCGCAAGCAGTGATAGCCAGCACCGATTATGTGGTGAAAATCCCGATGAGCCACCAAGTGGACTCCCTGAACGTGGCAGCCGCCTCGGCAGTAGCATTCTGGCAGTTGCGCGACAGGAGGTGACGAGTCAACAAGTCAACAAGTCAACAAGTCAACGAGTCAACAAGTCAACAGGTCAACAAGTCAACGAGTTTTCGAGGAAGGCGAAGGTGTCGTCTTAACTTCTTCAACTTCTTAACTCCTTAACTTCTAAAAAATCTTCTTAACTTCCAAAAATTCTAATTTCTAACATCTAATTTCTCAAAAAAGACATGTATATCATTCGACGCATATTTCGCTGGATATCTTTTGCGATTATCTTCTTTTTGGTCTCCTCCGTTTCGGCGGTGGTTGTATTGAAGTGGCTGCCAGTGTACTACACTCCGCTGATGTTTATTCGTGTGGTGGAGCAGGTGGCCGACGGCCGTAAGCCAAAAATAGAGCACGAATGGGTGAGTATCGACAGAATCAGCGAGAACATGCCCTTGGCGGTGGTGTCGAGCGAAGACGCACGCTTTTTGAAGCACAACGGTTTCGACTTTGAGGAAATCTACAAAGCCCGACTTCAAGCCCTCCGCGGAGGAAAGGAGTGGGGCGCCAGCACCATATCGCAGCAAACCGCCAAAAATGTGTTTCTATGGCCAGGTCACAGTTGGGTGAGGAAAGGTTTTGAGGCATATTTCACGGTGCTGATAGAATTTATTTGGGGCAAGGAGCGGATCATGGAAGTGTATCTCAACTCCGTGGAGATGGGCGACGGCATCTATGGCGTGAAAGCCGTGTCACGACTCAATTTCGATAAAAATCCCGACCAACTCACCCGACGCGACGCAGCCCTCATAGCCGCCACACTCCCCAGCCCCCTCACACGCGACTCCAAAAATCCGTCAGGCGAACTCCTACGCCGCCGCAACCGCATCGTCCAAGAAATGAAATACATCAAACACGTCCCCTTCGGCACCCCCATCGAATAACCTTCCCCAAAAATCAGAACTCAGAAATTAGATTTCAGCACACCTTTCTCTAAGCCCTCCTAATTTGAGGGGTTTGAAGGAAAGCGAGAATCGTATTGGTGTTTTTTTGTTATAATGTATTAAAATTTGTAAAAATAGGGGTGGGGTTAAACCAAGGTGTTGATGGGGGAGTCTAAAGTGCAAAAGGAATTTAAAACCAGTACATTTGCTTGTACACAATACTATATGCTTATGACAACTCTTTCACTCCGCAACTCGATACTTTTGCTCATGCTTATCGGTGGCATGGCTGTGAGTGTGAACTCTTTCGCACAAGGCCGTCGCGGTGGATTTGGCGGCACTCGCCAAAGTCCTTCCGTGCAGCAAAGTAGGACTACAGCCACTGAAAGGCGTAGTAATGAGCGTGCAACAGCCACGCAGAGCCGTTCGTCATACGGCAGGTCGAGTGCTACGCAAAGCCGCTCGTCGGAGCGCAGCACCGTGGCACCAAGTCGCACACCACAAGGCTACGGACGTGCCACCACCAGCCGCTCAACTGAAAGGGCGACTGCTCAACCACGTCGCTACAACGATGTGCAGACTCGGCGCGTAACCCCTCGTTCGGCAGAGCGAAACACCACTCCACAACGCTACAATACCGGCAACAACACCAATCAAAGCGTGCGCCAGCAAAATGTGGGCACGGCGCAGCGTCGTCCAGGCTACGGCACCAACACGCCACAAAAGCGTAGCGACTACACCGCCCCACAACGCTACAACACAGGCAACAACGCCAATCAAAGTGTGCGTCAGCAAAATGTGGGCACGGCGCAGCGTCGTCCGGGCTACGGCACCACCACGCCACAAAAGCGTAGCGATAACAATGCGTTTCAAAATGGTGTAGGCAACCGCTTCGACGAAACCTATCGTCCTGAAGGAAATAATGGCCGTGGCGACCGCCCTAACGGCAACAACTATGGTAATAACGGAAACCACTACGGCAACGACCGTGGCGACCGTCCTAACGGCAATTATGGCAACCACTACAGTGGACACCGTGACTATGGCAGGGACTACGATGGTCGTCGTCCAGGCTACCACAACCCACACCACAGCAATCCTCGTGGCTACGACAACCAGTTCAACCGTCGCTACCACGATTACTATCGCCACAACAGTTGGAGTTGGAGCCACCCATGCCGTCCACCATATCGCCCATGGCGCCCAACACCTTGGGTAGTGCATCGCCCAGTGGTTCCAGCAGGTTGGGTATGGTATAGTTCGGCACCACGCATCTACCGTGTGCTCGGCATTCAGTTCGGCACAGTGTTCTCGGTGTCAATCAACCACCTATTCACCTACGGCTACAACATCGACGGCTACTACGACAATGTGATATATCTCCGTGATGTGCCAATGCTCAACTACAGTTGGCCTAACGTGATGCTCAACTACGCGCCTGGCGGCGGACTTGCATCGGCAATGTTCAGCAATTCGTTTGCATTCCGCGACCTTGCGATGTACAACCGCCTCTACAACACACTCTGTGGAACCTATGGCAGCCCAGTAGATGCGCGCACCACTCCTTACGAGGGTACCGTGAGTTGGTGGGGTGGTGAAGGTCAAGGCTATGTCACCCTCACTTACTACACCGACCAAAACGGCCGCTTCTACACCAACCTCACCATAGGTAATTAAAAAACTATAATGCAACATTTCGCGTCCGCTCAAATAATTACTAATCAATAAATTAGTAGTTGTTTGGGCGGACGTGAATTATCACGTCCCTACCTGTTTAATCAAATTTGGGTTTAATTGTTCATTAGATCGATGCAATCGCCCTCGTTAGCCAATCGGGTGGCGGGGAACACTTCTTGCGCTTGCTGGAGAAGGGGGCGCGCGTCGGTATAGCGCGAACTGTAGTGGCCCAAGATGAGTTGCTTCACACCTGCCTCTTTCGCCACCATGGCGGCATGGCGTGCCGTGCTGTGGAATCGCTGACGCGCTTGCGCTTCACACTCATCGCCATAAGTGGCCTCGTGATATAGCCAGTCCACGCCCTCCACAGCCTGAATCACTCGCTCGCTGTAAGTGGTGTCGCTGGCGTAGGCGTAACTCACCGATGCATCGGCGGCGGTGGTCAATTTCTCGTTCGGAATCACTACCCCGGCAGGCGTAACGTAGTCCATGCCCTGGCGCAAACTATTCATAAAATGCTGCGGCACCTCGAAGGCTCGCACCGCCTCGGCATTCACATGCCGCATCTTCGCCTTTTCCTCAAACACGAAGCCCACGGCTGGCACACGATGGCGCAACGGAAACGTGCGCACCGTGATGGCAGAATCTTCATAAATCACACGGGGCTCTTTCGTGATGACATTGAACCGCAACTCGTAGCACCTGTCGCGGCAGAAATAATCCATCATGCTGCGAAACATTTCCGCGCCGTCCTCAAAAATATGCACCGTCACGCTGCTCGACTTCTGAAGTAGCGCCAGAGTAGATAGCAATCCGGGCAAACCGAAACAGTGGTCGCCATGCAGATGCGAGATGAAAATGTTGGTCAGTCGGGCAAATTTCAGCTTCCGCCTACGCATTTCAAGTTGTGCGCCTTCGCCACAGTCAATCATCATCACATTGTCGCGAACGTTCAGCACTTGCGAGGTGGGCAAATGGCGAAGCGTTGACGTGGCAGAGCCACAGCCGAGGATATTTAATTCAAATCGGGGCATACGGTTCAAATAGCGTTTGATATATGGTGCTAAGGTAGGTATTTTTTTCTGAAAACTCCAAAAATCCATAAATTTTCAATCATTTTGAAAAAATATTAAAAAAAATTGGAAAAACTCTTGTGCAAATCAATAAAGTGGTGTACATTTGTCGTAAGTTTTTTCATAGAATTAGATTTTTAAGGTTTAGTGTTAGTGGTAGTTGTGAAACTGCCACTAATTTTTTTGCCCCTACCACACCAATCCTCAACAACAATTAGAATTATTCGAAGAATTGAAGGTTCAGTGGAAAATTCAAAGGGATAGATTGTGCATTGTTGCCGAATCGTGAATGGAATCAAAAACAAAAACATAAAAAACAGCCTTGGAGCAACGTGGAATGCTTCGCATTTGGCGGTGCGACTGTGCGTTTTGCGTCATTGGAAACGAGTTTCCATGCCGCCAACCACACAATCCCTCCGCCACCCTCTTACGAGGGCTATCCACGTCGCCCCAAGGATAAAAACCGCTCGCCGTTTCACGGCGAAAAACCCCTGATAAAAATAATATTATGGTAGGGACATGATACTTCACGTCCGCTCATAATTGTGATAATTTATTGAAAATTAATCCTTTGACGCAGATGCGAATTATCGCATCGTATCATGTTAAACGCATTTTGGTGCCTTTTTATCTGATTTAACGCAAATTTAAATTTCTAAAGATTGGTTTTTCGCCGAAGGCGAGCGGTTTTTATCCTTTTGACGATGCCACCGACCTCGTAAGAGGGCGGCGTTGGTGATGTGGTGTGGCTGATTCAAGCCCCAGCTTGAAATCAGACATGCCACAGCACTAACGACAGGTGCGAAGCACTGGCATCGCCAAAAGGCTGTTTTTTATGTTTTTTGTTTCAGCCCCCAGTATTTATCCACTGAACCGAATTGAATTTTCGCGTTTTCGAATTATTGCATTGATGAATTATTCAAGATTTTCTTACCGTGGTCGGTGGGGTGAAATTTGCATTTTTAGAAAAAAATGGCTATATTCGCAAACAATATACAATATAAATATAAGTATAGCCTATATCCTCTACGACAATGAAACCAATCACCAACATACTCTTGATTGCAGCTATCATTTGCTACGTGTTTCTGCCTTTCCGCACGATGGACCTCGCTGGAAGTATCACGGGCTTAAGTTACTCGGCAGGACTTATAACAGAAAATTTCAGTTTACTGAAAACTATATTCGCACTTCTCCCATTCATCGCCTGCTTCGCTGGCGTGGCTATCAACTCCAACAAGCACCGCTATTGGGGTGTGGTCACCGCAGCCATAATCGTTACAGGCATTGTGTTTTTCAGCAAGCCCGATTTATTTTTCGAGACTTGGGACCTGAGCCACGACCCTGAACTCATCGGCGACCAAGCCGCACGCATGGAGGGCTTCAAGGTGAAGGAACTGAACATCGGTTACTATGCAAGTAACACGCTGATGTGGATGTCGCTGGTGTCGTGCATCATTTCGCTTTTCCCATTCAAGTTCAACCAAACGCTTGAACGCACCATCGACGACAGTATTGAGCGCAGTCTCCACCGCAGCAAAGAGGGCATCACAAAAGTGCATAAAGAGTTGCAAGAGGAAATCACACACCTCGAATCAAAAGCAAAACAAACCACCCAATCCCCAGAGCCCGCTCCGTCAACCCCTCCCGAAGAAGCCTCCGAAGACCACACCAAATACATGCCCAAAAACTGAATACGGCTATATGCCGAGTGAGGCACGCACTGCCTCCAAAAGCGAATAGGTATCGATCATCGATTCCAGCGATTGCGCTGTGGGTGATGTGCCGCCTTCCACTGCATCAACAAAACTTTTGATGGTGTGGAAGTAGCCTTGTGTGACTATTTGATTGTTTTGAATGGTAGGCACGAAATTATTTCTATTTAGCAAATCAATTCTGACTGAAGGCTTTGTGCGAACCTTCTCCATGGGCACGCCCATCAGCGTGGACTGTTTGCTTCGGAATTGCAAACTTTCCATTTGCTCCATTTCGTAAATGCCCTTATGGGTGTTGACCGTCAAACTTTCCCTTGCGTCGCACCACGAATAGCCTGTGGAGAGTTCGAGCACACCGCTGGCTTTTTCATGCTTGAGCGTGAGCAGCAATGTGTGGTTTTCAACCTTTTCAGCGCACAATACCTCTGCTTTGCCAAACAAGAATGTGACATAATCCAATGGGTGGATAAAGAGGTCGAGCAAGGCATCGCCCTCTGGATATGCGCCTGTAAGATACTTCAGGTTGTAGCTCATATAGCCACCACACTTCTTCAACTCCTTTTTCAAAATTCGGGTAGCGGGAGCATTGCGCTTTTGAAGTCCCACTACCACAGGTGCGTGTTTTCCATCCTTTCCCATACTCAACAGCCGCATCAATTCCTCTTGAGTTTGGCATGGTGGCTTTTCCACAAACAGCGCCTTGCCGCTGCTTATCACCTGCGATGCGATATGAAAATGCGCCTGTGGCGAAACCGACACCAGCACGCCCTTCACCTCATCGTCGCTTAAAATGCGCTCCAGCGAGGTGGTGGCACACACATTCGGGTAGGCGGCTTCGATGAGCGGCAACTTGTCGGGCGATTTGCAGCAAATGTATTTCATCCCCACATGAAGATAGTCGAGCACAGGGTAAAGGTTGTTGGTGCTGTGGTTGCCTATGCCCACAAACGCATATTTCCCTTTGTATGACTGTCTCAGTTGCCTCACGCTCCGCAAATGCTTGTAGCGTGCAATTAAATGTTCGATATATTTCATCTGTCAGCAATCCGTTTGAAATATTGTTGATAAGTTTCTTTTTTATCGCTTGTCCACTGATATTTGCCGTAGAACAGTTCTATCAGCCTTTTGGGCAACAACTTCTCAAAATTCCGCAGCAATATCAGGTCGTATTTGCGATGGAAATTAATCCAGCAGCCGTTACACTCCTTTGAGTGCTTGCATTGAATTTTGCAAGTGTTGCGCGAGTTGAATATGTCGTCGAGCGAGCAGGTGTGTATATTGCCCAACTTCACATCAAGGTTTTGGCACAGCGGTACATCGCCATTGGAGTGTATCACCAGTTCGCTGAATATGCTTTGGCAGCGCAGTTTGAGATTTCCGTTTCGCCATTCCTCATACAGTGCCACAAAATCGAAATTCTCTTCCGTGTCGTGTATGCTGTGCGGAATGTGTTGGATATAATTCTCCATGTCGGCGGTGAGCAGTTCGGCTGTGGTGTCGAAGAAGTCCATCGTGCCATAAATTCCGATGCGCACATCTATGCCATAGCGCTTAGCCACGCCAATCACATAGTCCATGTCGGCGAAGCTGTTCCACGGCGAGAGGCAAAACATCAGCGAAATCGGCACTTCGTCTTTCAATGCCTCCACCACTTCTATCACCTTGTCGTGGCCATTGCACCCACGCATCGCCTTATACGCATCCTTGTCGCCATCAAGCGACACATACAAGTGCGCTGGCCGGTACTGACGCACGGCATTGATTACCTTTGGCGGATTTAGGCAGTTCGACAGAAGCGTGTAGTTGGGGTGATGGTTCATAAACCACTCCATGATGGCCTCTGCCTCTGGGTGGAGAATAAACTCGCCGCCTTCCAGCCCCACCGTGGTGTTTCGTGTCACGCACTTGCTTGCCATTATCTTTTTGATGTCGGAAAGCGAAAGGTGCTCTACTGGTTTTTGCCAAATGGAGCAATGCTTGCAGCGCGATTGGCATTTGGTGGTGGAGTAGAGCATCAATGTGCTCAATTTCTTGTGACGAGGTCGCAAAATATTGTTGAGGTATAACACCCCATTTTGTAAGTAGTCTTTTGTGCTGTACATTTAGTGAGTAGAAACTTTTGTGCTTCTATCACTTTAAGATGCCTCAAGAGCCTAAAAGACTGCATACGCCACCATATTTTACCAAGTGAACCTAACGCCAAACGGAGCCGTAACCGTAAATGGATGCTCTGTCCAGATGGTGTGAATGGAACTGCCATTGGGTATGTACCAATTAAATGTGGGTTCGGCATAAATGCCCCAGTTGGGCGACAAATTGTATTGCACGCCCACGCCGGCACCCACCGACCATTGCCACGATGGGGTGAAGTGCCAACGGTCCTTGTATGGAACTGTGGTGTCGGTCACATATCGCTCTTTAGCCTCGCCAACTAAAGGAATATTCAGCAGCACGCCAGCCGAAGAATACACTGACCATCGCTTTGAGCGAAGCCATTTGTAGGATAGGCGGAATGGCAATCCCAAATAATGGACTTTTTGAGTGCACTGGATATAGTATGCGCCTTCGCCCATTGTGAAATTAGACTTCAATAGCGAATATTGCAATCCCGACTCGATGCTCCAATTCTTGCCCAGCGATTTCGTTAATGCCAATCCCAGAGTGATAGGCTTGTCGTGCTGCTCACGCTCCACAATCTTGCCTGTGTTGTGCTCTGCGATGGTTATCAGCGCCGCAATATCGGGCGACACTTTGCCACCTTTCCGCACAAGAAACTTGTAATAGTCTTCCCAGGTGGAAATCACTTTTGGTATATCTGTGGAAGGTGAGTCGGCGATGTCGTCACCAATGCCGGCAAACAGTTTATAGGCGTTTTGAACCAAAGCGGGTCCCAATGATCCAGCGGCAAGCAGTTGCCACTTGTTTTTGTGCTTCTTTGAGCCATCTTCAGCCATGTGGTTTTCAAAAATTGGGATATTGTATTGTATGCTGTCGCGAGCCACAGAGTCGGTGGGAGGAACTGCGACAGCAATGTTGATTGCCGTGTCGCGAATTTCAAGCATAGCATTTTTAGGCATCGAATCCAAATCCCTATCGCCTTGAGGCATAGGGATAGTGGTGGATGCTTTTGCAATATACTTGTTTGATACAGTGGGCGTAGCAATTGGTTGGGTGGCAATGTGCTGCGTTTTTTTGCTTTTCACTTTTGTGCCTTCCACCTTTGCCGTCACCATTTTCTTTTCCTCTGTCCCTCTCCTTTGGAATAGGTATTTGCAAAGTGGAATCATGACAATAATCGCCGAAATCACGGCAAGCATTCGTCGGTTAATCATTTTCCGAAGCATGGCTTTTGCTCTCGCCAACTGCGACGACGAACTATGAGGCTCAATGCCCAGACGCTCGGCTATCTCTTTATGCGAAAGCCCCTCTATCACCGACATTCTGAACACCTTGCCGTAGCCCTCTGGCAAACGGTCGATGAGTTGCATGAGTTCTTTTTCTGCCAACACGGCATCAGCCGAAACGCCACTCTCCACATTCATATTATCCAAGTAGTGGGACAGTGGCAAGAATTTCACCTTTCGCTTTCGCTCTAAATATTTGAGCGACACATTTTTAGCAATCGCGGCTGCCCACTCGCCAAACTTTTCCTCGTCGTTCAGTTTTTCAATGGAGTAATAGGCAAGGATAAAAGCGTCCTGAACGAGGTCATTCACCGTGTTCTCGTCTGCTTTCGTGATGCTGAAGCATACATTCCTCATCATCGGAACATACGCCTCGTAAATCGTATTTAAAGCGTCGGCATCGTCTGCTTTCACCCTTTCTATAAGCATTTTTAAATCCATGTGAGCAGTTTCGGCTTTTGTACCTTACGGGTAAGAGGCATCGAAAAGCGAAAAGACTGCATCGGGTTTTGTTAAAAAACTACAAAATTACGATTTTCTGCCCAATACGCCATTTCATCACTAAGTTTTCCTTAACTTTGTGAATATCTAATTACTTTAACAAACTACTGGACAATATGAAGAAATTTTTCTCTTTTATCGTTATGGCGATTTTGGTAGCCATGAGCGGACAAGCCCAACTCACAAGCGGCAATTCAGAAAAACGCTGCGACGTGTCGTATCCTATAGCAGATTTAAGCGTTTGCCTTACAAGTAACTACAACGCATGTGTCGTCTCAAAATACGTGACAGATGCGCTTATCAGCCGCCTCGATATGGAATACGACGCATCAAACTCCGATTATATGATTAAGTCGATGGAAGTGTCGGTTTACCGATATAAAAAAGGCTCTTCAGGGCTCGTTGGCGATGTGCCACCCGAAGAACAGACAAAAGTTGAGCGTGTGCAATTCGTTCCCACCGACGACAATTTGCAACAATTCAAAGCATCGTTAAACATCGGCGAGAACGGCTGGGACAAAATCGTAATCCGCCAAGTGCCCAACTCCTCCGAAATCATCAAAAAATCCGACTACAAACGCTCCACCCTCCTCTAAATTCTTCGATTAAAATTTTTGAGAAACAAAAAAAGACAGTATATTTGCACATTACTTAAAAGGACTTAGCCTGTTAATTCAGGCACGTAGCTCTGCGATACTCCACATCGTGGAGCTATTTTTTTTGTGTGTTTAGTACGAAAAAGTGTAGTAGCTATTTGTTTAGTACGAAAAAGTGTAGTAATTTTGTGGTGTTCAAAAACTATTTAGGTTATGAACGAAGCCCTTTTAAGTAATGCGGAGCTTGAACTGATTGAAGCAATCAGGAATATCCGAAAAGCCTATCCTAACGGATATGAGAATTTGGTTTGGTATGCTCAACAGCTGTTCGACGAATTAGTCGAAATGCCGCCAGCGGACGAAGAGGACAAATGATTCGTCCGAACCCCTCTACAAGCAGAGGGGTTCTTAAAAGGGCTTTATTAATAACGACACAATTAAAATATTCACAAATTATGGAACAGACGATGAAATCAAAGTTGAGTGATATTTTGCTGTCAATCACTTGGAGAGATATTGCCCGCAGGTATTTCGGCAAGTCAAGTTCTTGGCTTTATCACAAGATGGACGGAATTGACGGTAACGGCGGAACCGGAAAGTTTAGCGATGATGAGGCTCAAATGCTGAAAAGCGCATTGTATGATTTATCCGACCGCATTAAAGCTGCCGCAGATAATATTTAAAAGGACTTCTAAATGTTGAGGTTGTGCCAGAATTTTGGCACAACCTCTTTTTTTTACTCTCAAGACAAAGAATATAGCCTGGTCCACATTATTATCGGTCGATGCCGGGGCGTGAGAGCACGCCTTGGGTGTAGTAGTGCTTCACTTCTTGCATATCGGTCACGAGGTCGGCTGCGTCGATCAGCTGCTGTGGCGCGTAACGACCGGTAATGACCACTTCTGTGGCGGGATTCCTCTCCGAAAGCAAATCAAGCACTTCATCCACCGACAGCAGTTCCATGCTGGTAGCGATGGTGAGTTCGTCAAGAATCACCACATTCCACTCGCCACTGCGCAACCATTGACGGCAAACGGCAAGTCCGTCTTTTGCCGATTGCCTATCCCTTTCATCGGGCATTCTGTCGAGGCAGCAACCATAGCCCAACTGCTCGATATGTAGCCGACCGAAGTCGGGGTTTGCGCCGTTGAACAGTGTTTCCGCCTTAGTCTCGTTGTATTTCATCGATTTCACAAACTGCCCAATCGCCACATTCTTGCCAGCGCACAACGCACGGACCGCCAGCCCAAAGGCAGCAGTAGTCTTCCCCTTACCATTCCCGGTATAAACATGTATATATCCCTGTTCCATTTCCTTTCGAATAAAAAAAACACGCTGGCGCGTGGGTGGGCGTTAGCGTGTTTTAGAAAAAGTGCGGAGTGAGGGAGATTCGAACTCCCGAATCGCTTTTGACGATTACACGCTTTCCAGACTTTAGTAAATTTCAAGCCAAGTACCTGATTAATAATTTGTTATTGTTTTAGTACTTAAAATTTTTCAAGTTTTTTTCAATCTTTTATTTTATCTCCAAAATGTGCTCAAAATCAATGCCTTGACGAGCGCAAAGCACCTGAAAAGCAGTAAGTTGACGATTTAGACGCATCACTTCTTCCTGTAGTTCATCGCATCTTGTGTCCTTCTTTATGAACTGCTCTTTTAGTTCGGCGAGGTCACGCTCGAACACTGCCATTTTGGTGAGTAATATGCCATCGGTAGGGGCAGGCGTTACAACGTTCTTATAGTTGTTGTAGCCGTTATTATCACCAACATTCCCTTCATTATGAATATTCACACTCTCGGTTGCATCATAATAGAACTCCTCTATGTTGGTAATACCCATTTTTTCGACCAATCTGTTGATATAGACCTGCGACACTTGTGTTTTTCCGCTTTCCATAGCAGAAATAGAGCTTTGAGGTAATCCAAGTATCGCGGCCAATTCACTCTGTTTCAGTCCCAAAGATTGACGAAACTTCTTCAAATCGAATTTTTGTGCCATTAAGATTGATATATATTTTTGAAAAAATCGTGTTTATATTTGGCATATCGGAAATATATCACTATATTTGCAGAAAATTTGACGATATATAGCGATATAGTTATAAAGATTGCCTATCCTTTACGACTGCAAATATACGAAGAATTTTTGAATTGGCAAAGATTTTTGCCGAATATTTGACGATTTATGCCGATTTTTTCAAAAATATAGTTAAATATACATATATGTTACCACCTACCCCACCCAATGTCACCAAGTATGGTACGTATTCAATCGACCTTACTTGTATGCACCTCGGATGCTGCCGCGACTCACTGCGGAAGAAAACCGAACAGGGCAAAATTCACAACACTCGCCTCGACGATGACAGCGAAACAATCATCTATCCGGCTATCGAAATACTGCGATATTGGTTCAATACAACCAAGCAGCCGAAAACCGAGGGTGAACTCGAAGTTATCCTCGACAGCCTGCAAGCCAAAGGCTATGAGGCTACTTTCGGCTGCAAGCCACCTATCATAAATGACAAGAAAAAACGCAAAGATGAACCGATTGAGAACTGCACGGTATGAAAGGCTACATCAAGCTGCACCGGGAAATTCAGAACCACTGGCTATGGGAAGAACCTCGACGGTTGAGAGCCTGGCTTTACTTGCTGTTCGAAGCAGCATGGGAGCCTCGCACCATCCCGTGGGGAAAGGACGAGTCAGTGACCCTTTGCAGAGGGCAGATAGCCACCTCCATTCGCAAGCTGAATGGTCGCTGGGGCTACTGCACGGAAACAACTCTCGCCCTGCTGAAACTCTTTGAAGAACAAGGTATGATTACTCGCGAAACGAGCGCAAAAAGGTCGTTAATTACTATCGTCAATTACGAGAAATATCAGCTTTTCGAGGATTCGGCAGAACGAAAAGTAGAACGAAAAGTAGAACGAAAATCCAAACATAATAAAGAAAAAAAAGAAAAAATAATAAATAATAATATTAATCTCTCACTCACGCGCGAACAAGATTTAATTTTTATTGAGCAATTAAAAAGCGATGAGAAATTCTTCGAGGATGTAGCTGCAAGCCTACGCATTGAAATACAAATGCTCAAAGACTTGTACGAAGAATTTAGCAAGTCAATGCTCATAAAAAATAAATACCACAAGGACTGCGCCGACTACCGACAGCACTTCTACAACTGGGTAAGCAAAGTTCTTGAAAATGCCGCGGAGTCTAAAAACACTGCTGATTATGGAAAAACAAGACAAAAAGCCGGCGGCGCAGATAAATATGAAGCGCGTCGCGGAACTGGAGTCAGTGCTAAGACGGCAGATGACTTTCAAGAGTCGTTTTAGGTTCAATATGTCGGCAGATGATGCCGTCACTCTGCTCACTGCATTCTATAAAATCGAAGTGGAAAGCCGTTTGCGGCAGTTCAAATTTGACGCAAACACTCAAAAGAGCCTTTTGAAACTCGCAGAATACCTCACTTCGGAAGCCCCTCGCTTCGGCATTATGCTGTCGGGAACGTGCGGCAATGGCAAGACGACGCTTATGTACGCTTTCCAACAAGCGTTGAACCATCTCGCCGCACTGAAACACTTCTCATTTATGGACGAGTATTTCAAGCCTCGTATGCGAATTGTTCACGCTTGCGAGATTGCAGACCTCGCCCACGACGTAGAGGCATTTAGAGACCTTAAAAGGCTCTCAATGCTCGGTATCGACGACCTCGGCACCGAGCCCGCCGAAGTGTTGGAGTTCGGCAATCCAATCTACCCTGTCGTGAGGCTCATCGAGCACCGCTACGAATCACAGTCGTTCACGTTCATCACAACGAACCTCACGCCCTCTGAAATTCGCAAGAAGTATGGTGACCGTATCGCTGACCGCTTCAACGAGATGCTACACGTCATCGTCTTTCAAGATGTAACATATCGTCGGTAACTTTACACTATGAGTAATAACCCTTACTACATATACCTCGACCTTGACCCTTATCTTGCACAATGGTTTGTGCATGATTCGGGCGGCACTCAGCCGGTGGAACTTCGCAAGCTCTCCACCGAGCGGAGAATACTCGAAGTGTTTCTCCAAAAACTGCCGCCAGGGGCTAAGCCGGACTTGAAAGACGACAGCAAAATCGAGATTGTAATCCCGGTAAGTCGCACCAAGCCTCCGAAATGCTACAACTATTTGCCTCGTCGGGCAAAAGAGGAACTGAAACGGTGCATTCGTAGCCGCTTTGTAATTCAGTTATGGAATGACTTACACTATCACGGCTACATCGGTCGCCGTCGTGACAATCTCATTTATGCTTGGATGGACGCTCACGGCATCGAATTGACAGAAACTAACTGGAACACCATTGCCAAAATATACATCAGGCAATATAAAAACTACCTACAAAGGGAACAATACAAGAAAAAAACAAAAAATAGCCCAAAATAGTGGTTGATTTCCCCCTCCTATTTTGGAAGAGTATGTAACACTTTTTTTTAACAATTCATGAGGACTACAAAACAAATACTGCCGGGAGTCAAGGAGATTGGCTGGGTGCGATGCGAACACCTTGTGAATGACATCGCTCTGCGTGGCATCGCTATGATGCCGGTCCCGATTCTTACCGACATTCACAATGTGCCGTTCTTCGATGAACCGACTTGCGAGTGTGTCACGGAGAACGACGGCGGCAACCGCACGGACACGGCGAAACTGAAGTTCGCCTCGGAGGACCTGCTGCCGCTGAAAGAGCATCTCGCTTTCGTCGTTACCGCCATAGACGGTGACTCCTACATCATCGGTGCTCGTGAAACGCCGTTTCCGGTGGTCAAACTCACCATCTCGTTCGGCGATGCCGACGGCGACGGTGCCGGATTCATCTACGAAATCACGCACAAGGCGATTAAATCGCTCGTGCCGTGCCATAAATAGGATTTAGAGCACTCCATAATAAACACTCAATCCCAGTGTCATAAGTAAGAAAGATTGATATGGTTAGCCGTCGGTTCGTGATGAATAGACGGCTTTTTTCGTATTCAGAGCTGCCTTTGGCGACACCTTTCCGGTTGTTGCGATTGGTAAAGCGGAAAGTGTGGCCGTTGCCGTGCAGTCACACATTGTCGCAGCCGTGGCTTTGTAGTCGAGGCGATTTGCCTATCGCTTTTCGTGGAACGGTCATATTCTCGGCTACGTTTCCCTCGCTGACCGCTTCGCCGCTCTCCTTTGTGGCAGTCCTCACTCGTTCTTCTTGCCCCATTTGTGCCGATGATGCAGTCCACGCTGCCGAATAACTCCGCACAAGCATTCTCTTACTGCTTCTCACGCTACCTCGCCGAAGTGTCGCACCATTGGGAACGACCGCTCAGTCCTGCAAGCGGTTTCCACATCGGCTTTGCGTTGCAGTGAAGTTTGGTGTCTGCGTCTGCGAGTGTGGTAAGGTCACAGCCCTAAAGGCATCTGCCGTCCACCGCTTTGCCTGCTGTGCCGCGATGCAGGGATTTCAACCGCTTTGTTTTGCGCCAATGGTGTTTCGGACGGCTCCAAGTTGCACGTGCACCACGCTCTGCCTATGTCGGCATCACCTTTTGTTGCTCTTTCGCTCTCGTTTTGACCCTGCGGGTTTTCATTCGCTAAATTTTATTTTACGCCGCAAAGTTATGGCATACCGCGGAACAGCAAGGGCAGGTGTGCACTCCGTGTTCCTCGCCGTTTCGCTACCCTGCAACGACGCAATCACCCTTGCTTTTGCGGCAATCCGCTCACAATGCCATTTTGTGGCAGTGTAAAATTTAAAAATTTTAAGCAAATGAAAAATTCAATTCAAAACATCAAGGCTATCAGATTACAATTCGGCGACTTGACAATCACGGCAGAGGTGGAAGCACGCCTCGAAGAACTCGGCTTTACGCCTGAAACACTCACCGACGCAATCGGTGAACACAAAAGCGGTTGCGAAGGCAATCCCAGCATCTACTGCGGCACATACGGCAAATACAGCGGTGAGGAAGGCATTCGCGGTCTGTGGATTGACCTCACCACGTTCTACGACTACGACGACTTTCTCAACTTCTGCTACGCAATCCACGCCGACGAGGAAGATCCGGAACTGATGTTCCAGGACTACGAGGCGTTCCCCAAGAAATGGTACGACGAATCGAGCTTCGACGAGGACAGCTTCGAGGCTGTAAGAGAATACTGCGACTTGTGCGACAAGTATTCGACGGACGCTGTGGACGCCTTCATCGACTGGGGCTGTGAAGAACTCGAACACTTCGAGGACTGCTACGTCGGTGAGTACGACAGCGAGGAAGACTTCGCACGAGAAATCGTAAACGACTGCTATGACCTCGAAAAGCAGATGGGGCATCTCGCCAACTACTTCGACTACGACGCTTACGCCCGCGACTTGTTCATGTATGACTACTATTACGACAACGGCTACGTTTTCCGCCACTATTAAAACAGTGCCAATCACAACGAAAGGGTCGCCGAAAGGCGGCTCTTTTGCTATAATGATGCAATCTTTCCCATTATTGAATTTGGGAAAATATCAATTCCCCACAGCAAGTGGTTACAATCATATCCCAAGAAGTGGACATATTTTAATATCAGTTGATATTTATCTTGCGTATTAGAAATGTCAATCACCCCGGATGCGTTAAAGCATATCGCTTCGTGATGAGCTATTCGATTTCTAAATGTTTTTATACTCATTAGTTCATTGAATATAGCTCTTTGCCCGAGTCCGGTTGTTCGATTCGGAAATATTCTAAGCAGATTTTGACCTCCAAGTCTATATGGCTGACGTGTGAACAAGTGAGTCCAAAAGCCAAATGATACAGACGCAACTACTCTGTCGTTAGTATATCGTCCTTGATTTGATAAATCTTGGATTATTCGCAGAACCTCATTCTTTTGCGGAATATTTTCAAGCATTCCTCCACGCCTTAATTGATTCTTTATCCAATCTGAATCCGATAACACACTTTTGTAGTGGTCATTAATTGCATTGCGTAATACTATTTCAAAAATATTCAGAATACCATAAAACTTTTGGCATAGTTTTATGTTATAGCGATATAAGGACAGTGCTTTTGTCGTGTTTCCACTACAAGCATTATAATATTTGTTCAAACGAGCCTGCGAAAAGGCTTTTTCGTACTCAAAATATTTCATTAGAATTATTTTCTTCAATAATTTCTTGCAAAGTTACGAAATTATTGCTAACTTTGCAACGGAATCCCCCGAGTGTCCCTGTCTATGACAAACCTCGGGGTTTAGTCTTTTTATAGGTCGGCTTGTAAAGTCGGCTTTTTTTGTGTCTTTTCGTGTGGCTTTATATAGAGGTAATTTTGTGGCAAAACAAAACGTGTTATGCCGCAAACTCAATACAACCTACACCTGAAAGGCTTCGTCGGCGGTGCCGACTTTGACCGCAACTATGTCGATTACGTCCTCGCCAAGAATACCGGCAAGGATGTGAACGTGCTGATAGACTCGCTCGGCGGCAACCTTGCCACCGCTCTCTCCATCGCCGCTGCTTTCAAGAACCACGGCAAAGTCAGCGTTCACTTCGTCGGCATGAATGCTTCCGCCGCTACCATCGCTTCGCTCGGCGCGGCTCACATCTCCATTGACAAGAACGCCATGTACCTCGTCCACAAGTGTTCGACGGCTTTCTTTGAATGGGGAAGCCTCAATGCCGACCAATTCCGCACCCTTATCGCCGACTGCGAAAAGGCTGCTGCCGACCTTGACAAGCTCGACGTGAACATCGCATCGATGTATGCCGGGAAGTGCAAGAAGAAGACGCAATGCTTGCTCGACTTGATGAAAGTCGGCGGCTGGCTCTCTGCCAAGGACGCCCTCGACTGGGGCTTCGTTGATGAAATCACCGACCTTGACGACGAGCCGGCTCCAGTGCTCACCGATGCCGTGGCTTCGGAACTCGCCGCTGCCGGAATTCCTTTGCCTAATCTTCCTGTCGAAGAAAAGGAGAATCCTATCCTCTCTTTCTTCGAGAAGATGGCTGCCATTTTCCAAAGTAAATCCAAACCCCAACTCACTATGAACAAGAACTACAAATCAATCTGTGCGCTGCTCGCCATTGAAAGCATCGCACTCACCGACGGCAAAGCCTCGCTGACCGATGAACAGCTTACAGCTCTCGACAAGGCTCTCGAAATGAAACTCCAGGTCATCACTGACCTTGATGCGCAGATTGCAGCACTAAAGGCTGCTCCTGCTGCCACTACGACCACCATTGTCGATGACACTAAGCAAGGCTACAAGCCAAGCGATGAAAAGTCGGACTTCGAACTTTTCTGCGACACGGTCAATGCCGCTCAAAAACTCTACAACGAAGTATAACCATTAAACCAAACGTATATGGCTGGAAAATTCACTTTCTCACCCTCCGATTTCCAAGAGGCGGCTATCAAATACCGCAAGGAACTGCTTTACTTGCCGATTATCGGCTGTAATGACACTTTGCAGTATATGACTGCTCGCCCGGGTATTCGCTACAAGGAGCGTGTCGGCAACATCACCGGCGACGCTCAGTTCGCTCCATACAATCCTGCTCGCTCCAAGGATTTTGACCTCCACCTTTCTTTCCGCGAAATAGAAACCTATTTCGGATCTGTGGTCGCTAAGTTTGAGCCTAACTCCGCAATCTCAACCTTGCTCGGCACAGGTGCTACGAAAGGTGACGGTCAGATGTCAACTCCTACGGCTAAGCACGTGCTCTCGCTCATCGCAAAAAGTCTTTCCGAGCATCTCAACGATGCTATCTGGAATGGTGTGCGTAACGCTTCCGGCGACACAACCAAAGACCTTTTCAACGGCTTCGACACTATCACGCAGAACGAAATCACCGCAGGTGCTATCTCTGCCGAAAACGGCAACTACATGAAGCTGTCGGAAGCTATCACCACGTCTAACGCCGTGGACGTTGCAAAGGAAATCCTTTTCTCGCTCGACCCGCGCCTCCGTTCGCAAGACCTCTACCTCTACTGCTCGCAGGACTTCGTGGATAAGTACAACGAGGCTTATCAGCTCACACATGGCGGCTTGCAGTACAACACGCAGTACGGACAGCAAGCTGTGGAAGGCTCGAACGGCAAACTGAAGTTTGTTCCGCTCTACAACAAGGCTGACTCCAAGTTTATGCACGTCACCACCAAGAGCAATATGCTCGTTGGCTTCGACCAGATGGGCGATGTTGAGAATGTGATGGTCAAAGAATATGAACCATTCATTCTTACCTATATCGCCACTATGTTCTTCGGTGTTCAGTTTGAATGCATCGACAAGCGACGCTTCAAAATTATTGAACTCACTGTCTAATCCATAAAATCAAGATTATATGGCTTCTTCGTGTATCTCAATACAAAAATCGTTCGGCTGGTGTCAGGGTACGCCTGAACTGCCGGGCGTGAAACGCAGAATCTACTATCTTGCCAAGAGCGCGATAGCTGCGTTCCCGACCTTGCCGCGTGACGCTAACGGTCGTGTCACTTCGGCTGTTCTTGAGGGCTCGTTCACGCTCGTTGCCGACCAGAAGTGGAAGTATATCGACATACTTCCCGACAAGTCGCAACTCACTTCGGAGGCGCAGGGTGAACTCCCGAGCCAAACCCAGTTGAACAAGTTAACTGCCGTTCACCCCGGCGTCGGTGCTGACGCTTCCGCTGCTGCCGCCTACATCAACAACTCCGACAACGTGTTTATCGTCGAGGATATGAAAGGCAACTACCGTGTGCTCGGCAATGACAAGTGGAGCACTAAATCGACTGTCGCCCAAGACCTCGGTCAAGGTGCCACCGGCACCACTTCAACGACTATCAGCGTTGAAGCGACCGACGAGGTGCCTGCTCCTTTCTACAAAGGCACTATCGAAACGGAGGACGGCGACATCGACTGCTCAGGTGAAGCATAAGATGATTGAACAGAACGCCAAGCCGGGAGCTATTGCTTTGGACGAGATGTTGAATGACATCGAAGTGCCATCGCTCGATGTTCCCGAACTTGGCGCTCTTTTAGTTTCCGACAAGTCGAAGGACTTGTTCGAGGAGAAGAAACGCAAGGCGTGGAAAGAACTCGACGTTGCCGAAGCTCGCTGCGACTTCTCTCCGAACCGTATGCGTATCACAAACCGTGGAGGCGTGTTTTTCATCACGCTTTGGAAAAAGTCGGTCTATGGTCGTACTCTTACCGACATCAAAGGCGATGATGATATGGTCGGCTTTTTCGCCGACAACATCACTCCGCTTATCCGCTCAGTCCTCGGCTCGTTTCTTTCGCCTGATGACTTCGCTGTGGTGACTACGCCGAAACGTCGCCACAAGGAACGCAACTTCGCTACGCTAATTGCCATTCGCATCGCCGAAATGCTCGGTTTGCCGTTTTTCGAGGATTGTGCTTTCGCTCCCTCAAAACACCGCGTCGGGACGGTTTTCACCGCCAACAACATTCCGCCGCAGCGTAACATCATTGTCTTTGACGACTTCGTTACGACAGGGCAAACGCTCGTTTCAATGCAGAATTTACTCGTTTCACTCGGCAAGAACTGTGTGTTCTTCGCCGGCATAAATAACAAACTATAATGGACCACAAATTTACTGAACTCATAAAGCAGTGGCTTGAAACGCCGAGCGACCAACGAGATTACTCCGTTGGTGCTCTATACCTGTTGAAGCTAAGCGGCAATCAGATTATGTATCGCAACATTGTTGCTCAACTTGACCGCCGCCATGATTTTGTGGATTATCAAATCCAAAAATACTACAACTTCCGTGTTCAAGCACTCACTCACGAACAGGTCGAGGAGATGCAGCAGCAAGTCGATGTGATCGTTGCCGAACACATTTCGCTTGCAGCAAATGCTGATGAACATAAGACCGGCAAGCGTGATGACCACGACTCTTTGCCTGATGAAATCAAGGCAAAGTACGTTGAGAATCTTTCCATTCTCCAACGTATGCGTGAGCTGCATCTGAAGCTCCGTTCTTTGTCGTTAGACACTGCGCCGTGTCCCGACTCGGAACGCTATCCGTTCCTCAAAGAACTTATCGAGCTTGACAAGAAGATGCACGCCAACTGGGAGGAATACGACCATTTCGTTGCCACTGCTCCTTCGGGTAAAGCCGCTGCCTTATCGAGGAAGTCGCTTGGCTCGGACAAGAAACCTAAAGCCAAGGCAAAGAAATGAAACGAACCGCCGACATAAACGAAATTCTTAAACCACTGAAGGATACTCCGTTTCAGGCGTATCTTTCTAACGCTGTTCAGGTTGCCGACATTCTCGACTGGATTCTCTCGCAGGTCGGCGTGGCGGAAATCTGGCAAACTTCGTTTTCCATTTCCGAAGAATTTCTACGCCGTCTGTTTTTTATATGTAAGGATAAGAAAGTTTCGCGTATCAACCTCGTTCTCGACCATAAGGCGACGAACAAGACGCTCAAACTTTGGGCGTTCATCACACAGGTTATCGAACGCACATACCTTGCAGACAATCACAGCAAGATTTTGCTCGTGAAGTCAGAGTCCGGAAAAACGGTCTCCGTAATCACTTCTCAAAACCTCACGCGAGGCAATCGTGCCGAAAGTGCTTTCATAAGCACCGACCCGAATATCTTTGCCTCGCTATATGCTCAAATCGAAGATTTAATCACTAACCACTCCGTACCTCTCAATGACCTATTCCGAGAAAGAATTACAGCAGATTGAGAAGTTTGCCTCAATCTACCTCAAGATTTCAGACATCGCAGTAATACTCGATATTCCTGCCGATGTGTTGCGTGAGGACATCGCCGACCGCACGAGTGAAGTTTCAAAGGCGTATCGCCGTGGCAAAGCCGGCTCAAAGGTGAAACTGCACTCGCAGGAGATGATGCTTGCACAGGTCGGCTCGCCGCTCGCTATCGAGAACGCTCACCGCAACTTGCTCGACATGGAGGACGATGAATAGCCATGGGAACTCCGTCAGCACTCGATGTTTGCCGCACCGAACTTTTTACTAAAGTCGAGGACTTGCAGCAAAAATATCCACAAGCACTTGTGGATAAGGTTGTTCGTGTGCGTGAGATGTATAATTGGTTTCTCTCAAATCCCGGCGGCACTGACCGCGAGTTTGTGTCGGAAGTGATGCAGCGGCACTCTGTCTCCAAAGTGACCGCCTATTCCGACCTCGCTGTCGTGAAAACGCTTATGCCTCTGCTCGCTTCGGCAAGCCGCGATTTTCACCGCTGGCGTTTTAATGAAATGATTATGAAGACCTACGCCAAGGCGCAGGCAAAGGGCGACACGAAGACTATGGAACGTGCCGCTGCGTCTTACGCCAAATACAACAGAGTTGATTTGGAGGACGAACAGACTTTGCCTTACGAACTTATCGTGGTGCAGCCGTTCACTGCAACGGACGACCCCACTGTCCTTGGCATTAAGCCTATTCCTAACATTCAGCAGAAAATCTCGGATATGATTGCGAAATATCGTGCCGAAACGCTCGACATCGAGGATGTGGAGTTCGAGGAGGCAGACCTCGAATTTGACACTCTATTTCCGCTAACCAAGAACGACAACGACGATGGCGAAGAAGATTTACTTCAATAATCCGCAGCGGCTTACGCAGCTGATTGGTGCTAACACCACCGTCATTGTCGCAGGACGACGCACAGGCAAAACGGACAGCATAGCCGCTCCGTTTGCTTTGCGGAATATGCAACGTATGCCCGGCTCGACAGGCGGCATCGTGGTGCCAACGTTCAAACACGGTTTGACCAACACGCTGCCGGGTCTGCTTGCCGCGTGGAAACGCTGGGGATATATCCACGGCGTGCATTACGTTGTAGGTCGCCGTCCGCCAAAGTCGTTTGCTCGACCTATCATCGAGCCGAACGATTATGAACACGTCATCTCGTTCTACAACGGCTCTTGTGCGGTAATCATCTCGCAGGACAGACCGGGCTCGTCGAACTCACTCACGCTCTCGTGGCTGCTCGTTGACGAGGCGAAATTCATTGACTATCAGAAACTCAAAGACGAAACGCTCCCTGCCAATGGCGGCATCAAGTCGCATTTCGGACGGCACTCGTTCAATCATTCCATTATGATTTTGAGCGATATGCCGCAGACGCAAAAAGGTTCGTGGTTCTTGCACTACCGTGACAAAATGGACCCCGAACTTATTGCGACTATCGAGGGAACGGTCTATGAGATATGGAAGACGAAAGAAAGGATTCGTGCCTTATCCAATTCCCAATCCCCAATTCCCGGTTACTTGAAGGGCTATCTTCGCCGCCTCGACCGCAATCTTAATCAGATGCGGTCTGTCGCTGTGTACTACAAAGAGTACAGCAGCATCGAGAATTTGCAACTTCTCGGAGAAAACTACATCAAGCAAATGAAGCGTGACTTAACGCCATTGACGTTTCAAACCTCTATTCTTTGTCAGCGCATCGGCATCGCCAAAGACGGTTTTTATTCGTCAATGCGTGAAGGGCATAAATACAACGCGAGCGATTTTTCACAACTCGATGAATATTTCCATTCTTCGTTAGTAACAAGTAATGGGGAGGTCTGTGCCAACATCTCGATCGATGCACGCTCGGACGGAGATTTCAACCCAGACGCTCCTATCTGCATTGGCATGGACTACAACGCAAACATTAACTGGATTGTCGCCGGGCAGCCTGATGGGCGGCGGCTCAATGTCATTAAGTCGTTTTACGTCAAGTTTGAGCGTAAGATTCCGGAAGTCGTTGCCGACTTCTGCACTTACTACGCCTCGCATCGCAACAAGACTGTGGTCTATTACTACGACGCTACCGCTCTCGGCTCAAACTATGCCGTCAACGAACAGGACTTTCGTTGGGTGGTAGTCCACGAGTTTGAACGCCACGGCTGGACTGTCGAGGCGGTCTATCTCGGCAATCCCATGCGGCACGATGAGAAATATCTGCTAATAAACCAAGGTTTTGCCGGCAAGCAACGCCTTATGCCTTTCTTCAACCGACAGAATAACGACGACCTAATCCTCGCCATTCAAGCAGCCGGCGTAAGCCGCGGAAGAAATGGATTTAGGAAAGACAAAGGAGGAGAAAAGTTAGCGGAAAGTGAGGAGGATTTGTTAGAGCATAGAACAGATGGAACTGATGCATTTGATACTTTGTACATTGGTTGTGAAAAGTTCCCTTATAGGGACGCTTTTTCAATCAATGTGACAGGAGTTTTATAGCCACAAGGGTTCTTTGCAAGCAACGCGCCAAAGGCGATGACCGCAAGGATAAAGGCGGAGAAAAACTTGCCGAATCGGAAGAAGAGCTCCTTGAACACCGCACCGACGCTTTCGATACACTCTACATCGGCTGCGAGAAATTTCCGGTGTACGAAAGATTTCCAATCACTTCGTCTGGAATTTTGTAGCGTATGCGAGAATGTTTGTGCTAATGAGAACAGAGTGGAATTTATTCCAACTATGCCGAGTGTAGCCAAACTTGGGCAATTTATTGCCAACTTTCCACATCGTGAGATTATGCCTTACACTTCAAGTGTAGTGTTGTAGCCCATTCTGTTCAAGAAATTGTTTCACATCAAAACAAGGGCAATCTTTATTAGACAATTCATTGTGCCCTAAAATTTTTATATTTGGATATTTGTCTTTGAATGTTTTACATAGTTTTATCAATGATTCTGTTTGTTTTTGATTCAAAGTATTTTTAGGATTTCCCAAAGAATCTAAACCTCCAACATAACATATACCAATACTGTTTGCATTATTTCCCAAACAATGAGCACCCTCTATTTCTTGGTCTCGACCTATATGCACACTCCCATCAATATAAATAACATAATGATAACCGATATCATTATATCCTTTTTCAATATGCCATCTTCGAATATCATTAACCGTTACATCTTCATTTTCTTTTGTTGCACTACAATGTAAGATAATTGCATCAATGTCTCGTTCTTCAGTTTGATCAAACATTAGACATCCAAATGGTTCTACAAAATTTATTCCATTTATATTATATTTTACATTATTCTCTTGTATTATATTTTTTGCAATCAAAGTAGGATAAAATCTATAAATATGATTCTTTAAGTTTCTTTTTAGTTGGTCAGTTTTATTCAACAATGCGTCATGAAAATGTAATGGTCTTGGAATTATATATGTCAAAACCAATATCTCTATTGTTGATAATTCATTACACCTTTTCCCGAAATAATATTTTGATGCATCTTCTATCCCATATACATTTGGAGCAAATTCTATCATATTTAAATATAGCTCTAAAATATCTTTTTTATCTAATTTATAATAATTCTCCATTAGTAATGTTATTATCGCTTCTTCAATTTTACGTATTATACACCGATCACCGTTTAACAAACAATTCTTTACTAATTGCTGACTTATAGTACTGCCACCAATTTTTAATTTCTTATTTTCTATGTTTTGTTTTAAAGTCAGCCCTAAAGATATTTTGCTTATTCCTCTATGCAATCCAAATGTAGGATCTTCCGTAGATATTATCGTCCCGATTATCTGCTTTGGAATTAAATCATATTTTAAATAATTTGATGCAATATGCTTTCTTTCTTTGAGTTCTTTGTGTAAATATTCTTTTGAGAAAGAAACATCTTCTGTGGAAATATTTAAGGATTGATAATTATTAAATAACGCATTAAATTTTGGGAATTTAGCCGTGGTGTCATGCTGGTAATACATTGATAACGACAATAGTGTATTATCCCTAATATTCTTTAGGTATGTGGATATTATATTGTCCGAAAGCAATTCTTTATATTTATCTATACTAATATTTTCTATTTTTATATAGACCTCTGGAATGTTATTATCTCTTGTTATTTGTAAATAGCATCTAATATTATCAAGTATAATTACAGAAGTTGCCTTATTTGTCATTGAGTTATACTCTAGTTTAACATCTAAACATGGAACAAAAATAGGTCTTTTAGAAATCCGTGTACTATTTAACCATATGTTTTTCATAGTTAAATCTAATTTTTTACTAGCCCCCAATATATTGATTAAATTCTTAAGACCAAATTCTATATGTCCAAAAGATATAATATTTTCTTTGCTCCTGTTCTCTATTTTGACATGTTTTAATGTTAGAAATGGGAATAACTTAATTGTATTTATTTTAATCGCTATTCCGTATTGTTTTAGTCGTCTATTTATCTTGAATATAATCCAATTTCTGATATATGCCATAATTTTGTTCTCCCAACTATAAAAAATCTTGAATACGCATGTAGTAGGTTAATGCAAGCCTCTTTGCTTTTATATCGGTATAAGACAGAACCTGCTTGGTTATATTAGTTATTTCTTCATAATTGAAATTATAATGAATTTCTTTTGTTAGTTTCATTATTCTAAATGCTTCTGAATAAATATATAGAATTTTACAATATATCCATATTATAGTATTTATATCTAATGTATTGTGATTTACGAATGTCAATAAATCTGCTGCAACTGCTAATAAATTGACAGCCTTAAAAGACGAGTCTTTATTTCTCCCAGTTAAAGACTCGTTGTGAATACAATAATTATAATGAACTTGAGAACTTACATATATTTCGTTTGCCAAGCACATTGAACAAGTTGTCCAAAGATCGTCTTCTGACATTTTATGACTAAACAATAACTTATTATCTTGAATGAATTTTCTTCTAAATAAGTAATTGAAGACTAATGGAACAAAATAATCATTTTTTAGCGATTCCGAGAAATAATCTTGTCCTCTAAGTTTGGCTCTGTGTTTATTTTCAGGCGAATATAGTTTTTTAGTTTTATTTGGTGATAATACATTTATATTACCTACAGCAATATCCGCCTCGGCTATAACGAACTCATTATAGAATCTCTCAAACTCAGGAAAATTTACATAATCATCACTATCCACAAAAGCGATTATGTCTCCCATACAAACTGATAATCCTAAATTCCTCGCCTCTGAAACTCCAGTATTCACTTGTTTGTACAACTTTATCAAACCATTATCAGCATATGGTTTCACTACATTACATGAATTATCTGTCGAGCCATCATCTACAACTATAATTTCTTTAGAAATATTGATTGCGATTACAGACTCTAAACATTTAGTTATATAATTCTGAGAATTATACATTGGAATAATTACTGATAATATGTTATTTGGCAGCATAATGTTCTTAACCTTTTTGATGAATTGTTTTTGATAATTCAGCCTTTGACATTTGCTGATGCAATTTTGAATGAAAATTACTATTTTTATTTCTTGGATGAGTCAAATGGTATAATATTGTTTGACTCCTATAAATAGGATAACTTAAATTCATAAAACGAATATACCGGTCAAAATCATCATCACCCCAACCATAATAATTTTCATTTTCTCCACCCAACTCTAAAAAGGTTTCTGTTTGCATTAAAACTGCTCCTCCCGTTAATAGATGAGACTGTAATCTTTGCATTTTTTGCTTGTGTTTATCTAAAATTGAATATTCATTTTTATTCATATACAATAATCTTATTGGATATGATGTATCTAAACATATTCCATTATATGGCAATGCTAATTTTGCGTTATCTTTGTTTAGCACATCTATACAGTCTATGATTGAACTAGTTTTTGCAATAACATCTGTATCCCAAATACCGACCAAAGGAGTTGTTACATTTTTTAGCATTTCATTAAAATGCTTCGTTTTATATAATATCGGATCTTCATCTAAAATAAATTCATATTTTATTTTTTCTCCAATAATTGTTTGAAGTATCCCATTCTTAAACTTATCAGCTTCTCTTAAATACACCGACGCTCCTATTGATATTAATTGTTTTATTATTACAAGAACATTTTCTAGGCGTATTATTGAGTCTCCTCTATATAAAATCAATATAGTTAATTCTGATTTTCTGTTAGATTCCATTTGACGAGTCTTTTTTTATTAACATTAATATTAATTCGATACCACATAATCCATTAAATAATCCGATACGATTCTTTCGATAAATTTCATTTTCTCTCAATCGTTTTAATTCTGCTGAATTTTCTATATCTTTTGATATAATAGTTCCAATTCTTTTAATATTATTATTATACTCAGGAATTTCTCTTAATAACAAATAAATACTACTCAATCCATTCTCAAAATAAACTAAGTCTTGGCATTCAACCTTTATTATCTTTTTTAAAGATATATTTTCTACCAACATTTGTCTATATTCGTTCCATGTATCTAGCAATTCGCAAGATTCTATGATTTTCGATATTGCTACTAATATATACAACCTATTTGAATGCAATATTGGCATCTTGTAAAGAATCAACGGCTCTAAGAGTTTTAATAGTTGGCATATTCTAGTTTTGTATATTCCCAAATTTAAAACTTTTGATAAAACTATTAAAATCTGAGGTAATAAATGATCAATTCGATATATATAAGTATCTGCTAATTCTTCAGTTGTTATATCTTCAAATATCTTATCTACCAAAATCCTGATTAATTCAAAATTTAATTCGTTTGTTTCAGGATTTATATGTTCTTCACTTTTTGTAATTATTACTAAATAGTATAGGACTTCAATAGCATCTTGTATTTTTAATTGACTCAATCCATTATTGTTTGTTATAGTACGAAAGATAGTATCATCTATTTCTCTTAATACCGATGAAATTTTTCCATTGAAAACACCCTTATTATGCAAACACTTTACGAGTAATGCAATTCCAGCTAATCCATTCCTTATATTGATATTCCCATGTAATGTTAAAGTCTTCTGCTTAAGAACATTAAATACACTCAATGCTTTCTCTTTATCTATTTCAGACAAAAGCAAGCATATACCAGATGCTCCATAGCACAAACTGATATCATTTATTTGGCTGTATTGCTCTATTTGTTCTATTGAAAAATCCATAATTTCTTTATTTGATAGTTCTAATGAGGTTGTATTCTTTATGAGAATACAACCTCATACATTTTTAATGTTCTTCATCTGTTCGGTTTAAGATATTATCATTATTGCTTCTTTTCTTAAACGGATTATTTATCATATTGAATGTGTAGCGAGCCATTATCGTAACTCCTCGAGTATCATTTATATTGTGATTATAAATATATGTATTATGATAACGATTCTCACTCCATTTAGCCATACTTCTTCGCAATAAATCATTAGCAGTTACTCCAACTAACAACTTACCTTTACACAAGATTGTCATAGCACTTAAATCAATCGTTGCTGTTGGAGCCATTACATAATAACCTTCATTAGATTTTGAATTATATCCAAATTTAGTGCCTAACATATATTTATTAGCTATAGTAAATTCCAAGTTTGCATATACACTCCATCTCAAATCATTTACTTTTATTGTCTCATTCAAATATGGATATGAGATATTTGGTATTTTCGCATCAGCATGAAGTCCCATATTAAACCAATTATTTTGATAAAAATAATCTGCAGATATTGACCAAATCTGTGAACGATCAATGTTAATAGGTTTCTCAACAATATTATTTCCCTCATTTAAATATACTGTAGTTATTTTATCTGTAATATTCCGATATGCCAATTCTAAATTGACCCTAAATAGATTTGCACTCAGATTAATGCGGTCAGTGAACGAAGGTTTTAGCAATGGGTTACCTGTAGAATATTCATTTTCGTTTATATAATAAATCGTAGGTCGCAATTGCGAATAAGTAGGGCGTGCTATTGTTCTTCTATAATACAATGTGAGATTTACATTTTTATTGAACTTATATCCAAAACTTATATTAGGCAAGAGGTTGGAATATGATTTTGAAAAATCATCAGTCTGTTCTCTATTGTCAAATATTTTCACATCAGTATAGTCATATTCATAGCGAAGTCCCCCTTTTAGCGTAAATTTATTCCATTTGCGAAAAAATGTATAATAAAACGAAGCATATCCATTATCTCGTTCGCTGTTTTGAATGTCATTATTCATAATAACATCTCCACTATTATTTACATAACCGGCATTTGCTCCGATATTGCTTTTCAGTTTTCCTGATGTGAAATTATAGTCTGCCGACAATGTGTATATATCATAATCATTAATATTCTTTATTGCATTATTTATGCTATTTCCTGTATGCAAATTTATTTCTTCAATATCCTTATAATCATTATGAACTGTTGTAGCATAGTCTGCGACGATCAGCAAATTAGATGTTTTGTTTCTGGTCCATTGATAACTTGCAGAAACACTATGACGATCATTATTATAATCCATTGACGCAGGATTATTGTATAAATAATTCATTCCATTATCAAAGATGTTTAATATATTGTCATTATTCATATCCGTTCTGGAGAAAACTCCATTATATTGCAGGCCTAACACACTTTTTCTATTTAGAGCATAATTCACACCTGCAAACAAATTCCAGTTATGAACTCTTGCCGAATAATTAGTAGTGTCAAACTTTTCATATATTCCATTCTCTTTGGTAATTATAGTATGACTATCATTATAGCCCTCTGTATTTCCCAATGTGTAACTTAATGAAACATTTCCTGACAAATTACCATTCTTTCCATCTACTGTAAAATTTGTAGTATTGCTCACTCTTTGCTTTATATCAACAGCATCTAACAAACTAGCAGCAAGATAATCTTTTATAGGTTTCTTTGTGTAAATTTTTATTACACTTTCGGTTTGAGAACTGTACTTTGCATCTGGTTCTCGTATGATTTCAATTTTGCTCACATTGCTTGGGCTTAATGCTCTCAATTCTGAATTATTCATTACCTTTTTATCGTTTATGTATATTTCAGAAGAACCTTTCCCTATCACAGAAATGACATCATTGTTATCAACTATAACTCCGGGGGTCCAACGCAACATATCAATACCATTCGCGGAATTTCCCATGATTGTTCCTGATAAACTGCGAATGGTATAATCTGCTCCGTCATGTTCAACACTAAGTTTCGGAGCTCTAACCACTACTTCATCTAACATATGTGACTTGGGCTCTAATTGAATATTTCCCAAATTCAAAATAGACGAACTATTTATATCAGTAATCTCTTTTTCCCAATCAGCATATCCCAAACACTTCAATACAACCTTTATGTTCCCCGATATATCCTTTATTGAGACATTTATATTTCGGTCTATTCCACTAAATACGGCTACATTTCTATTTGTGGAGTCCACTGAGTTTACATGTACCGTATATATTATATCTGGGTCATCATTTAATATGAAACCTTTTATTATTGATGCATTTGCTATTATATTGCAAATAATCATGAGAACTATTGTTAAATAAAAACGAGCCATATAAATAAATAAATAAATAAATAAAATAAATAAATAAATAAAAGTCAAGTGCTTAATGAAATCACCAAGCACTTGACTCGCTTGGGATTTACAGTCGTTGTGCTGTTAACCAGTTACTTTAATCATTAGTATTGATTTCCTTATAAGAACTAATGCATTGACCTAGCACATAAACACCACACTCTTTTATGATGTAGCCTCCAAAAATCTCACCAAGTTCATCATCGTTAAGCAAATTAGCATTATCGCTGATTCCTGTTTTCAACAACTCAAGTTCTTCACTCTTTTGATAATCTTTTTTTAATTCCATAATCAAAACTTTTGTATGTAATTAATATGTTTCATAAATTTGTTCTTCAATTAACTTATGCAAAGTTATATCGCTATCTCAGCATAATCTATACCCAAATGGGTAGTAACTCATTGGCATAAGAACTTTTACCCTTTTGGGTAATTTATAGAATGTTGATTTCTCAAATCGCTATTATTAAATTATTCTGCAGATAAGTTCACTTTTCATCTCATAATCGAATAGGTTCTCGTATAATTTTGTTTATTTTGCAAATAATTTATTTTGTGATGCATCATGGCGAATGTAGATGATTTCTTTATTGAAGATAATTCTGTTGATTTGATTTCGGAAGCTTCTTATGAAAACATCAATAATATTATTGATGAGATTGAGGCATTTTCAAGATTAACTTATAAGAGTGTTTATATTATTGATTATTATAAACGCAATTTCTTGTATGTATCTAAAAATCCACTATTCTTATGTGGTTTATCTCCTGAAGAAGTTAAAGAATTAGGTTATAATTTCTATATTAATAATGTCCCAAAAGAAGATTTGGATTTTTTGCTTGAAATCAATGTTAAAGGATTCGAGTTCTTAAGAAATATTCCGGCAGAAAATAAAAAGAAATATACTATCTCATATTGCTTTAATATCATCAATACGCAATCTAAAAAGAAACAATTAATTAACCATCAGATTACCCCATTAAAACTCACTAAATCCGGAGAGATTTGGTTAGCTATTTGCGTCGCTTCTATTCCGTCTAATGGTACTGCAGGAGAAATTATTATGTCTTTGGATGGAGCAAATACTCTTTGGAAATATAATCGTATTAGCAAAAAATGGAAAGAAATGCCTCGTTTTGAATTAAAAGATATTGAACTTAATGTTCTTAAATATTCTGCTATGGGTTATACCATGAATGAAATTGCAGACTTAGTTCATCGTTCGTTTGACTCTGTTAAGGTATATCGAAAAACAATTCTTGAAAAACTTGGTGCAGACAATATTACTGAGGCTATTAATATCGCTATGAATTTTAGATTGATTTAGCCTCTGCAATATGTGAATGAGCTATTGATATTCAATGCCAACGAACAATGTCTACTCATAAATTCTAACATGCCATTTCTTTCAATACAAATCGGAATAGTTTTAGAACCTAAGTATTCAATACCCTCATCAAGAGTTCTTGCTTCTAATCCTAATCCATTTATGGCTCTTAATAGCTTACTGTCACATTCAGCATACATTAAACCGTCTTGATATTTGCATATTGGGGCAACTGCATACATCATCAATACACGAAATAAATTCATGCGTGTTGAATTTGTTCCACCTGATTCAACAGCAAATCTTCCGATATGCCATATATTAGATGATGTTTTATGTTCTCCTTTTGACAAAGGATTAATTCCAAATAACTTAGTAATAGGTAATTCGTCCGTTTTGTTCCATTGCATAAGCCGAATTGCTCCTATGATTTTATTCTTGTTATTTTTTGCTACAAAAATTTTAGAATTTTCATAATAAGAACATTCTTCTTTTAATACATCTTCCAGTTCTTCTTTCTGCGTAATGGTTAATTCGGTGCAATCATAATTTTGATGATGTTTATAGTTCTCTTTTACTACAAACATTGCTAAATCTGATAGCCCATTTTTAGATAATTGCCATATTGAGAAATTATCATAGGTGGCGATTAATTTATCCATTTTACTATTGTATTATTTATATATTTAATGCTAACGAACAATTTCGTCCTATAAACTCTCTCATTCCATCTCTTTCTATGCAGATAGGAACTGCAATTGAACCCAAATAATCTTTGCCTTTATTTAATAAAGCTTTAGCCTTTATTCCTAATTCTGTAATCATCTTTAACAATGAATTATCACATTCTGCAAACATAATACCATTTTTATATCTACAAATTGGAGTTATTGCATAAATAATCAAAATCTTAAATATTTCTGCACTGGTTGCTTTTTCACAATCGGAATCTATCGCAAATCTTCCGATGTGCCAAATATTTTCATTTGTTCTATCTGTAACAATATATTGCATTGGATTCAAACCAAATAATCGCGTTATCGGCAATTCATCATTTTTATTCCATTGCATTAATCGTATTGCTCCGATTATTCTATTATCATTATCTTTTGCTACAAATATTTTTGAATTATTATAGTTTGATAATTCTTCACTATATACTTTATTAAATTCATGCCTTGGATAGTTCTCATTTCTGTAGTTTTCTTTCATTACAAATGAAACGAACTCTATCAAACTTTCTTTTGACAATTGCCAAATTTTATATCCTTTATGCGTTGCAATTAATTTATCCATATGCTTTTTTATTTGCAAAGTTATAGCCGCTTCAATTCAAAATCTATACCCAAAAAGGTAATTCCATGCTATAAATCAAAGAATTACCCAAATGGGTAATTATATAAACAACGAGGTCTAGCCTTTTAAATGACAAGACCTCGTTGGGGGATATTATATATGCTATTGCTAACTTTTTGTAGTTGATAGATAAAATTGTGGATATCTTTTGAATGACTTTCCGACTGCGATATCAAATAATAAATTTGCAGTAAGCCCACCAACAATCCATGAAGCAACAGCCAATTGCGGTGGTGGCAATTCACCTTTCTCATTCTCAAATTGTTCTAATATTTTTTCTAACCACAACTGAGGACCTCCCCAATATCTATAATAATTTGCAATATGTTTTACAAATTGAACTTCAAAATTATGCCAATCCTTATTTAAGTCAATTAATTGTTTCCCACTAGGATCGACGACTGTTATTAGACCAGCCCAACCTATGTTATAAGGATGAACGACTGGAATATTGAATTTTTTACAGACTTCATCAAATACAAATGGGATATCAGATTTAAAATCTAATGCATTTATTGCTATATCATGTCCTTTTACCAACTCTTCGACATTCTCATGGTCTATAAATGCTTGAACTGTGGTAATTTTTGCGTTAGGGTTGATTTCTTCTAATCGACGCTTGAGTGCTTCAACCTTATAATCTCCAATGTCCACAGTTTTGTAATTTTGACGATTTAAATTAGATAATTCTACTTTATCTCCGTCAATTAGAGTAATAGTTTCAAATCCCAAGCGTAATGCACATTCTGCAATTACACTTCCTAATCCAACTCCTCCCAACAAAATTTTGGTTTCTTTTACTTTACATTGCTCTTCCGGAGTAATGTAAATTCGATTTCTTTGATATCGTTCTTCCATAACTTATAATTTTTTTACAAAAGTATTAGGTATAAATTCCTTATAAAATACCCAAATTGGTAATTTTTCTACTTCTTACTCGAAAAAATGGAACTTATTAATATATTACATTATTATATATTATCTGTTTCAGGGAGCATATGTAGATGTACCTTTGATTCTTGGTTTTGGCTATTCTATCGGTCGCAACCGACTTCTGTAAACATCATTTTATCCTCTTATCCTACTTGTGAGATTCGCTTCAAACTTGGTTTGAGGTGAGTCTCACTTGGTTTATAACCAACCGTGTACCGGCTAAAGCCGATATACACTGTTCTCTCACGCTCGAATACTCTCATTTGACCTACACAAGGAGCGAGCCGAGTGGTTCTTCTTTTATTACTGTCCGCTAAACTTTAAGGATAGCAAAAATGTATGGCTCGAACGCTGATATAGATAGGCTTGCTTAGTAAGAGTAAGGCGGAATGTCGCTCACCGAACATTGGCTGCTGCACTCGGATTCGGACGTTGTAGGCACGGAAAAGATGTTTGCTCTCTCGTCTGACGTACCACTACACTTGATTTTTAAGGTGTTGCCGCTTTCTCCGCTCTGAGTCCAAACTGCGGATAAAATGTTATCATTCTCGCTTAACAGAATTGATTGTCATATAACATTATGCAAGCCTAAAGCACGATAGGGAATTTTCCATTACAAAGTTAGCGATTTATCCACGCTCGAAAAGGGTGTAACAAGCAGCCTCGACAAATCTTCCTTTTTTAGTCTGCGCCGAAAAAAGAGTATTTATCGGTCTTGCCCTTGTCGGCTGTCGTGCCAAGGCACTGATTTCATTCGCTCCTGATTGCAATGTAAAATCAATCGCGCCTCGGCGCACAGTTATTAACAATTTAATTCTTACGACAATGACACATATTTCTCAATTCGCAGTTAAGGACTTCGACGCTTACGAAAACGGCAACGAGTTAAAAGAATATCAAGTGGAAGTGATTACTTTCGACGGTGAGAGCGAAACGGTTTACGTTGAAGCCTACAACGAGGACGAAGCCTCAAACATGGCAGCAGCTCAGGTCGGCAACGCTGACTACGTTATGGTTTACTCTTATAACTAAGCAAGCCTTCTTTCCGGAAAGACGGTCAGCCAAGCGGCTGACTCTCTTTTTGCTCTCTCCACCGCCGGGAACAGCGGAATGTATCTTAATCACACGGCTACCGCCGCTCCGTTGCTTTTGTGCGATTGCCGCTTCACCGAGCCGTTCTTTGTGGCTCGCTTCCTCCCGGCGTGGTTGATTGCCGCTGACATTGATACCTCAGTTCTTCGTGAACTTGTTGCTTTCGATTGTTGAATTATAGTGTATTCGTGGTTGTTGCCGATAGATTGAGAGTGCTGTTCTCCTCATTCGTGCTTGATAAGTCTTCTCGCCAACACTTTAGGGCTGCATAGCATATCATCGCCGGCAGCCATATTTGCTTAGTCAGTGCTGCACTTCATTCATTGTCAAATTAAAGATACATCGACGGAGAAACGCCGCTACCCGGCTTTTCCCTCGCTCTCCACTTTGATGTCTCCGATGTCGGTGCTGACCGCTCGATGCTTGAACGGCACACAGCGGCACTCTTGGCTTGCAACCTACGCTCATTGTCGGGCAACGCCACGAAAATTGCGACGTGCGTTCGGCACTTGCAGCGACTTCGAGTGTGGCTCCACTTCCGGCTGAGGCTACAACCTCTTTGTTGCCGATTGCCTTTATCGGCTACCTTTCTTGCTATGATTTTTCGGCAAGCCGACATTTTATAGATGAAGAACATTGATGACACGCAATCGCACCATTCATTTTAACTGTGCAAAGTTAGGACGATGTTCAGGCTGCAAGGGCAAGTGTGCACTCCGTGTTCCTCCTTGTTTCGCTTCGTTGCAACAAGGCAATCACCCTTGCGGCTCGACTTCACTGCTTCGTCCACTTGATTGCACGTAAAATAAACGGCGCTAATGCGCCAATGTTCAATCATCAAAAAATTAAAAATCATGGCAAAGAAAGTTTCAAAGAAAGCCGAACAGGCTGCTCAACAAGTCGAGAACGTAGTTATCCCACAGCCTACAGTTACTCCACATCTCATCGTCGCTCAACGCAAGTTTGACCGCTGGTACGTCTATTTCCAAGGTGTCGCCCCGAAAGACAATGTGGGCTGCGGTTGCAAGACTGCCAAGAGTGCTCTCCGCTATATGCACTTGCTCAAACATCGCTACGGTGCGGTCATCAGCCAAAACATCTACGACAAACTCAAAATGGAGGCGAGCAAAGAGGCGTAAGCCTCTTTGTCTTTCTCCCTCAATGTATAACTCTTTAATTTTATACGACAATGAAAGAATATACTTGCTACACAAGACAAGGCAAATGGAAATTGACTGCCTCGACAGATATTGAGGCTATGCGAACCGCCCTTTACTACTGTTGGCGTGATGACGAAGACTTTATCCGCCTCGAATTCCGCAAGGGTGCGGAGAACTACACGCTCTCAATCTTCCACATCGACAACAACTCTCACGAATGTTTCACACTATAATTCTCAAAACTATGCAAATCAACTACAACAAGTACACTGAATCAGAACTGAGGGTAATCCTCAAAGCAGCTCGTGCAATCAACTACGCTTTCGGGCTTCAGTTCCCGAGCCACAAAGAACAACTTGCTCTACTGCTTGAAGACGAGCACTTCTGTGCAATCAATCAGATTGTGCATCAATCGTACAACGCCATTCGTGCAAAGTACATCGCCAGAGGCATCGACCCTGATGCGCCGGACTTCGTTCCGGACAGTTTGGAAGAATAAATTCTCCAAACATTCCGCATCACACAGCGGCAGCCCTCACCGGGTTGCCGCTTTTTCGTGTCTTTTGCTTTGGCGATTTGCACGCTTACCTTTGCCGTATGATTAAGATACAGAATTTTCGGGCTATGATGTTGTCGTGTCATATCGGGACGATTTCGATACTGACCGACAAGGAGTATATCGACGTTGATATTTCAACGTCGGAGACAGGTAAGTTGTTGTCGGAGCGTTATTACGCCACCAACGGCAGAGTGTTGCTATACGACTTGCGTTCGCTCGTCGAACAGGCGATGCGTCCGTATGGTATTGTGGTGATGAGCGTATGGTTTGAGGTGTACGTGGATATTCCCGACGACCACAGCGACGACTACGACCGTGGCGGATTCAAGTGCATCTATTGCGACCGCGACATCGACATCTACGATTTCGAGCTGCTGCTTAGGTCGCACTTTCTCACTGCTGCCGCATCGAGGCGCGTGGCTCCCGAGAGCTTCGTGTTCCTGCCGTTCTTCGCATATTCAGGAGAACTTGTCAATTACGAAATCTTTGCAGATTTCCTTAGTGGCGGCGAGCCGGGGCATTGTTCGTTCAAAGGTCCTTTGCAGCAGACTTCGGCAACGAGCAACGAAGTGTGGACGCACACTATCTTTTGTGCCGATGTGAAGCGACACGCCGAGGACATGGTGGGCGGAGAGGTAGAACTCACGGCGTTCACTGTTCGCGTGGGCGACCGTGCCGCATCGTTCTTCATCGACAAGTCGCTTGCCGGAACTCGTCCGTTCTACTTCCGCAACTGCTTCAACGTGAGCGACAACTTGTTTGTGCCGGCTATTACCACAGCCAAGACCAAGGTTGACCGCTCGTTGGCAGTCCTCGGCAGTGTGTCGCAGTTCTACGATGCCACTTGTGAGCAGACCTACGAGGTGCAGTCGGCAGGGCTTACCGCCGAAGAGTGTTCGCTCGCCGAGCAGATGTTCTGCTCCGACGATGTCCGAACGCCCTACGAGAGTGCACCTAACGACGGCGACTTCGACGCACTACGCCCGGTGCTGATAACAGACTCCACGAGTGAGATTGCCAATGACCCGGAAAAGCCTAACACGGTTAAGTTTACTTGGCGATATGCGGAGAACCGTATCGCGCAGCGAAATCCGTTAGGCTTAGGAATTTTCACCGAACCTTACGATTATACATTCAGATAATGGCACGTTCAATTCACATCACGACGGCTCGCACTATGCTTAACAGCGGCGACCCGGTGGATATTTCCGTTTGGAAAGCCAACGGCGAAATACTTCACTTGCATAATTGCATCTCGCTTCGCTACGATTTTTATGCCGGAACTCGCAATATAAAATTGCTCACATCGGGGCAAATCCGCAAAATCAGAGATTGTTGCATTTTCGCCGTTAACGACTGCGAAGTATTCCTTTAACGCTTATTTCATTCGCTATGGATAATTTGAATTTTAACTCGGTAGAAACGCTACCGAACCTGTCGGCTCGGGCAGCCTTTCAAGTGAACTCGTCGGCGGTCTTCAAAGAAGACGTTGACATCGTGCCGGTCGTCATTGACGACACGCTTTCTTATATGCCGTGGGGAGGCGACAACAATATGCCATTCGACATATTGAAGCTCATCGAGGACGATGAGACGCTCTCCACGTGCCAGATGTTTAATGCTGAAGTCTGTTTCGGCAGTGGTCTCCGCTACGACACTTGTCTTGCTACCGCCGCCGTCAAGAGCGAAGTCGAGGACTTCTTTCTTGACAATGACATCGCCTCGTACTACCTTGGCGTATGCCAGGACTTCAAGCATTTTGGTTTTGCCGTGAGTGTGATTATCCTTTCTCGCGACGGCACGAAAATCGTGCGGCTGCTCCGCAAAGAGGCTTGTTATTGCCGCTTCGCTCCTGCCGGCAAGGACGGCAGAATAACTCGCTTGCTCTATGCGAACTGGAGAAAGTGCATCGCATCACGGAGCGACATTGAGGTGATAGAGATGCTTGATGCGGCTGCTCCATGGCGAGACCTGCAAGACAGGCTCGCCAAGAACACGCCCTGCCGCAAGTTTGCTGTGGTGTCGAGAATCCCTACCCCTGACAGCACTTATTATCCCATTCCTTATTACGCTTCGCTGTTCAAAGGTAAATGGTATAACATCAAGCAGCTCATCGGACTTGCAAAGGAGTCGAAACTCCGAAACTCCGCACCTATCAAATATCAAATCGAGATTTCCCAAAAGTATTGGGAATCGATTTTCCGCAGTGAGGGCATCACCGACCGCCGCAAGCAGCAGGAGCGCATCGTGCAGGAGAAGCAAAGCATTCTCTACTTCCTCACCGGGGCTGAAAACAGCGGCAAAGCCTGGTTCTCCACGTTCTACGTTACGCCCGACGGCAAGGAACAGCACGATGTGGTCATCAACAAGATTGATGACTCAAAGGAGGGTGGCGACTGGAGCACCGACATTCAAGAAGCCGTGAACATGTTCTGCTTTACTATGCGTGTGCATAGTAATCTTGTCGGCAGTGTGCCCGGCAAGTCGCAGAGCAACAATTCCGGCTCCGACAAACGAGAACTCTATACAATCGCACAGGCACTCCAAAAGCCGTATCACGACTTGCTTTTCACCGTCCATCGAATTATCATTCGCTTTAATGGGTGGAAAGGTGTCGTGCCTGATTGTCCGTTTATTCAATTAACCACGCTCGACGAACACGCCGACGCTAAAGAAGTAACTACAAATGGCAAAACTGATAACGAACGATGACACATTGCGGCAGTACCTGCCTAATGTGTTCGCTACGGTCAAAGGCGAGGTATCGCTCTTTGACAAGGTCAAGGTCGATATTGACCTTGCGGAAAATTGGGTGATTGAAACTTTCGTTTCCGCCAAGACGTTCAACACGATTTGCGGATATGCCGATGATAACCCGATAAAGATTATCACTGCCAAACTCATTGCCTCGGAGGCACTTCATCGGGCAATCCCTTCGCTCGATTTGGTGCTTACTCCAAATGGCTTTGGAGTGGTCAGCAACCAAAACGTCGCTCCGGCATCGAAAGAGAGAGTTGACAGGTTGATTGGCTCGCTCGCCGACTACCGCGATGATTGCATTGCCAATCTGCTTCCGGCACTTGTCGGTGCGAGTCAGTGGCTCACTTCCTCGCAGGCTTCGTTCTTTGGAGAAACGTTGTTTCCCGACCTCGCCATAACCGACCAAGTGAAAGGCACAGGCTCGAAGTGGGAGCGTTATCTCGCACTTCGCCCCAAAATTCTCGACATCGAGACATCGCTTGCCGAGGAGTTTTTCTCGCCCGAACTGATGGCTCGGTTGAGAAACGAAGTGATACGGAAGACGCACACGGCAGACCTTGCTCGCGTCATCAACGCCATTCGGGGGCAAGTCGTTGATTTGCTCAATGGCGGCTCAATCAGAATGAGAGATATGATTGACGTGGTGAACCACATTCGATGCAATCCCGACTTGTTTCCTGAGTGGCACGATTCGGAAACGGCGAAATTGTATGCACCGCCAATCTTCAAGAACAAAAAGGAAGCGAAAGGCTACTTCTTTTGATGAACATTCTGCGGTAGTCGGGTGACTGTTTCATCTATCAGCATTGCGTCTGCCATAATTATAACGAGAGTTATGACACGGAGCACTGATTTTATTTCACAAAGTTAGAATCGGCGTTCACTAAGTCAAGGACAAGCACGTTGGCTGCCATTCTCATTCTTCCGAGGACGCAGACCAATCCTTGACAAGCCGCTCTCTATGCCGCTTCTTTTGGTTTGTTCGTAAAATCTAACGTGCTTCGGCACATAACTCTTTAATTCGTTATAATTATGATTACAGCAGACTTATTCAAGAAAGATGAAATGATCGTCACAATCGGCGACTACAAGCAAGAATGCCCCAAGGGCAAAAGAAGTTTCTACTCCTTCGTCACTTTTGATGATTTCTCGACGGTGCATTGGACTAACTTCTTCGCCATAAATCGCACTGAAGCACTCAATCAAGTCATGGAACGCTTCGCGGATTGCACCGAATACATTCATTCAATCTCCATTCACGAATCGGAAGATTGAGCCGCTCATCGACAACAAAGGCTCCCACATCGGGAGTCTTTTGCTGTCTTTTCTAAGGTATGCCGTGTGCTTTACCTTTGTTGAAAAAAGATATTATGGCAACCATTTCGATAAATCTCAATGTGCCGCAAGGGTGGCACGAACTCGACGACGCACAACTGCGTTACGTCTATTCGCTTATCGCCAAGGAATTTGCCGCTGACGAGATTAAGACGCTCGCTCTGCTTCACTTCAGCGGCTGTAAGGTTATCGCTCGCCACGACAAGAACTCTTTCCTGCTGAAGCACGGAAAGGATGTGTTTCAAACTTCAGGTACACAACTCGCCGAGGTGATGCACTCACTCGGCTGGCTCGATGCTATACCGGCATCGCCTGTCCGCCTGAAGAAACTCCGCAACCACGCAAGCGTGGATGCGGAGTTTCAAGGCGTACCGTTTGAAACGTATATCGTGGTGGAAAACCTTTATCAAGGTTTCCTCTCCACTCAAAAAGATGCTTTGCTCGACGACATCGCACACGTTCTTTATCCCGGTTGTTCGGAGACCCTCACGCCCGAAGAACGTATCAGCATCTTTTATTGGGTGGCTTCGCTAAAGGATATGTTTGCCCGACGTTTTTCGGATTTCTTTCAACCGGCTACCGCCAACGCTGAAAACCTGCTCGGCAGTTCACCGAACATCGGCAAACAACTCCAGGAGTCGATGGACGCTCAAATTCGTGCTCTCACCAAAGGTGACATCACCAAGGAAAAGGAGATCCTCGCAATGGATACGTGGAGAGCATTGACCGAACTCAATGCACAAGCCAAGGAATATAAACAGATAAACGCTCAAATCAATGCTAAAAAGTGACTGGTCGGCGACTGATTTTTTCCAAAATCTCATCGCCAAAAACAAACTTGCGGTTGCCGAAGGTTTTACCTTTTGCAAGGTATCGGGGCTTGAAGGCTTCGAAGAAGCACTTCACGCCATGCAACAGGCTACCGCCTTTTGCTGCGTCAGCGACATTGCCGACGGCTATACGGAACTCAACAACACACCTCGCACTCGTCGCATCAAAACGGTGTTTCTCGCTATGCGTCACGCCATCGACGATATGGACGCTCGCAACGAGTGCATGGAAATAATGCGTGAGCTGTTCCGACAATTTATGTCGGTGCTCACCCTCGAACGTGTCAAGTTAGAGCAGAATTGCATCTACCTTGACCCGAGAATATCGTTCAACGAGATTGACCGATATTTCTTCTCCGGCTGTGCCTGCGCATATTTCCAAGTGGCAGTTGATGTGTTCACTGATTTAAGATACAATGCCGATGAGTGGGGATAAGCAACTTGAAGAACGCCGTAAATATGTTACGGCTTTCAATAGTACCATGGTGAGAATTTGGCGAGAGCAAATAAATTTGCTGGGCGTGATTGACACGGGAGCGCTTTACCGCTCCACGGTGGCGGTGCGTATGACTGCCGACGGCAAGTTTACGCAAATCACGCTCGCCCAATCGTTCAACACTTACGGTATTTTCGTGGACTACGGCACAGGCTCGAACACGCCTCGCGGCAATTCGGGCGACCTGGGCGACGGTTTCGTGAACCGCCGCAAACGCCGCAGGTGGTTCTCACGAAAATACTTCGCCTCAGTGATGAACATTCAGGAATTTTATGCCGACAACCTCGGCAAGCAATTCTGCAACGCTATTTCAAATGCGTTGAATCCGGATTTGATGCGTCGCTCGGTGGCGAAATAGTGTCTTTTCGCTTCGCTCATTCACTATTTACCTTTGCTGAAAAATCAAAGATTATGGCTATCAATACATCATCCATTACACAACTTATCAGCGATTTTCGGGCACTGTCGCAAAAGGACAGTATATCGCCCGAATCGCTTGGCGTTCTGCTCCAACGACTCGCAGACCTTATCAACTCTGCCGCCTCCGACGAGGAATATAAAGCCATCTACGATGCTTTTCAAAACTTTGTCGCTAACATCGCGGCTGTTCCCACCGCTCTTTACAAACTCGAACAAGGTTCGGCAGACCGCAACGATGTTCTAATGAACATCACAACGTCGCACTTGATTAACGGCATCACAATGACCCTCAAAGATGCGGTGTTCATTCGCCAAGCCACTACCGAACGAGCCGGAGCAATGCGAGCGCAACAGGTCAGTGACCTTAATAGCACTCGCACTGGGCTTGCCTCATTGCAAAAGTCGCACACGGAACTCGCCTCCAAGGTTTCCACTCTCGAAACTACCGTTTCGACTAACGGAGAACTGCTGAATCGTGTAGATGAAGTGGCGAACTATTGTTCGGAGGGCATCGCCGACCTTACAGAAAATCTGCAAGTTACGAACGACGATTTGGCTGCTACGCAGAAATCCGTTCAAGACAATAGTTCGACTATAACATCGATAAAGGCGAAGACTGATTGTCCTCGCATTGCAGTGGATATTGTCGATGGGAAACTCCACGTCTATAACGCTTCATACTACACCAAAAACGGCTATTATCCATTCATTTTTCGCTTTACCTCAAAACGAAATCGTTGCACTTTGGAAAATTATCCTGATAGAAAACGTGGTGCGAAAAACAAAGGGTGGCACGTCATCGGCGGCTTACCGAACGATGTCAAAATTGACTCTAACGGTTGTGTGATGTTCCGCACATCGCCACTCGAAGACTGGCATCACCTTGGTAACAATTTAATTTCGCACTCTTACGAGGCGAAGTATGTGGTCGGTGCTAAAGGTACTGACGAGAAAATGTATGTGCCGTGGGGAAAAAAGAAAGTTCGGGTCACGAGCAACCACGGCACTTATCTGATGCGGCGTTTTCGCTTCGCTATCGGCTTCGCGAAATCATTCAACAATGTTTTTGCTACTATAACACCGGCTCATTTGGTTTCAAATCTCGCCGAGTTTTCCGTGATTTTTGACCCTTGCACGAAAGAATTTCACTTGGGTAAATAAAAAAGATGTAAGCAGTCGCCCACATCTACAAAAACCGTAAAGCAGTCACCCAACGGAATACTAAGAGATAAGCATACGCTCACCTCAATACACTGCAAAGTTACAAATTATTTCATTCACAACCAAATAATTATGAAGCGAATCGACAGCAAATTGCAACTCATTTCAGCCGTGGTACTCATCGTACTCGGCGCAGGGTTGCTCATCGCAGGTTTTATCGTTCCGCCTACCGGCGTAATCGACAATTCAGTTCTTATCGCCTTCGGCGAAATACTGACTTTTGTCGGTTCGCTGTTCGGCATTGATTATCATTATAAATACAAGAACAAATGAGAAAGATTTCAGAGATTATCATTCATTGTGCCGCGACACCTGAAGGCAAGCCCTTCACGGTCGCCGACATCGATGCCTGGCACAAGAAGCGCGGCTTCCGGTGCATCGGTTATCACTTCGTGATTTACCTCGACGGCAGCGTTCACAAAGGACGTGACATTTCACAGGTCGGTGCTCACTGCTTGGGACATAACGCCAATTCAATCGGCATTTGCTACATTGGTGGCTGCGCGACCAATGGCAAAACGCCCAAGGACACTCGCACCGAGGCGCAAAAGCAGTCGCTCGTTCGGCTCATCACCGAACTTCGCCGCCGTTTCCCGAACGCAAGCGTTCACGGTCATGACGAGTTCGCCAATAAGGCTTGTCCTTCGTTTAACGTCAAGACTTCCGGATTATGCGAACTTTAGTTCTCCTTTCGTTGATTTTGCTCTGCTCGTGCCGCTCGCAGAAGCAAGTGCAGTCGGATTTTTCCGAAGATGTCCGGCTGACAAATACGACAGCAACCACATCGTCGTCGCAGTCGCTCCTTGATATGGTTGCATCGTGGTCTTGCGACTTCGACAGCCTCGACATCTACGTCGAGCCGATTGTTGATAGTTGTCGCTCATCGGCGGCGGTTGCTGCGGCGCAACCGTCCCGGTTGCACCTCCGCGCCCGACACGCCTCAATCGCCAACAAGACAACAATAAATCAGTCTGTTCGCACTGACTCAGCAGTTATTGACACGTTGGCGGTTCACCGCACAACGCAGCGCAAGGATAAGACGAACTCCGAGAGTTCCGGTGTTTATAAGCCTCCTGACGGAAGCGTGATTTTGGTTTTTCTTGCCATTGCAATCATACTCTTTTTCTTCATTAGACAACATAGATAGTAAAGTTTTTTCATAATGTGGCGACTTGTCCGTGAGGATAGGTCGCTTCGCTTTTGGCGAGTGCTCATCTTTGACCCTCCCTCCCGAAGGCGACGATGCAATCTCTCCACGTTCTCCGTTGCGCCCTCCACGGAAGTCTTTTGCCTATGCACTTAGAACAGCGGCTGTGCCGCCCGGTCGGCGAATCGGAACAAGAGAGTGTCGCAATGTGAAGCCTCTACGTTTCCGCGACACCGCACTCGCTACGCTCGACGGTGTCTGCTCCAACTCCGATGCTGCACACCGCTTCCGCTTTGCAACACACTCTTTCAACGGCTGGCGCTGTTGTCCGATACCTCCCTTGTACAAAGTGCTTTTGGCAGAGCCTTCTCGCTCCGTTCTCCACTGCGAGCAAGAGAGTTACTATCATCGCCTTCTTTCCCACATTGCGGTGCACTCGCATTATTAGCCTATGGCATTTTATATCACGCCTGGCGGCAGAGCGGATTTATCGCATCGATGCTCACTCGCTACACTAACTCGCTCCGTTCGTCGGCGGGCTTTCCCTGCAATCGGTTACGACAACACTCCGTGCCGGTCGGAACATCGGAACAAGAGAGTGTCGCAATGTGAAGCCTCTACGTCTCCGCGACACCGCACTCGCTGCGCTCCTACGGTGTCTGCTCCAACTCCGCTGCTGCACACCGCTACCGCTTTGCAACACACTCTTTCAACGGCTATCGCTGTTGTCCGATACCTCCCTTTGCCCAAACCTCATTTGTGAAATCCTTCGCCTCCTCGCTCCACTCACACGTTGCGAGCAAGCATCGCTGCTGCATTGATTATACGCGATGTGCGGTGCGACAAGGCATTAACTCCATTACGCCTATGACGGCTGCCGCTGCACTGCTTTCGAGTTTTGTTCGGGCAGTTTGACGTGGCGACACCGCACAGTGACATCGAACTGCGAGCAGTCCGACGACACTTCTTCGGCGGTATCGTCACTAATTGCCTGAACAACTCCAAATCCGCTCCGCTCTCGCCGTCATCAGCTACATTACGCACAGCCTCGTCATCACCGCTCATAGCATCGTTTAACCTTGCCTTTGGCAAGAGAGCGGTGTTGCCGTGGAGACCAATATCGGCAAGCCGATTTTGGCTCTCACGCCAACTCATTCACCGCACATTCCGCTCGGAGGTAAAGGGCGAGGTCGGCAAAACGATTGAGGGCGGTGGGGGGTCTTTACAGACGGTAGCAGGTGGAATACTTCCCCTGCACCCCTTAATCGGCTATTTCATAGCCTTTTAGCGTTTTCAGCCCTTAACAAACTGAAAACTTGCCAAATTTTCGCACCATTTTTTGCCACTTTACACGCTGTGCCAGTGTCTTTTATGGTGCCAAAATTTTCGCTCAAATTTGCTACTCAAAGCAGCGAATTTGAGTGTTTCGGGAAAATGCACTTAGAGCACATTCTTCCCTGATACCTCGATAATCGATAAACACTAAACGATAAACACTCCAATATGGCTAACTACAACACTACCGCCAATGTCGTTCTTTCGGTGAACGGCAAACAGGCTCAACAAATGCTCTCCACGCTTCAGCGTGAGGCATCGAACTTGGAGAAGAAAATCGCTAAGGCGGCTACCGCCGGCGACAAGGCGACGATGCGTAAACTGCAACGTGAACTCTCCAACACCAAACGTATTATTGACCAACTGCAAGGCTCGGCAGCTACCGCTGACCAAGTGCTCAGACGGCTCGACAAGGCTTCGCCTCGTGAACTTAACAAGACGCTGAAAACCTTGCAGTCGCAGTTGTCGGGTATTCAACGTGGCACCGCCGCTTGGGACGCTCACGTCGCCAAGATTAAGGCGGTGAAGACGGAACTGCAAAAGGTAAACGCTACGCTCGCCACTCAGCAATCACGCTGGGACAGAATGAATATGTGGCTTAACAATGCCCAAACTTTCATTATGGGTCTTGCTGCTGCCATTACAGGTCTTGTAATGGCGGGCCGCAAGGCTGTAAACGCTTTTGCGGAAATGGAGGAGGAACTCGCCAACACCCGAAAATACACGGGGTTGACGGAGCAAAAGGTGCTCGAACTGAATGAGGCGTTTAAGAAGATGGACACCCGAACTCCTCGTGAGAAGTTGAACGAACTCGCCCAGGAAGCCGGGCGTCTCGGTAAGAACACGCTCGAATCGGTTCAAGGTTATGTGGAAGCCGCTGACATCATCAACGTGGCTCTCGTGGACCTCGGCGAAGGTGCCACGCAGACCATCGCGAAGCTCACTAACATCTTCGGTGTCGAGGAACTGCTCGGCACCAAAGATGCGATGCTTGCCGTCGGCTCCACGGTGAATGTGCTGTCGCAGAACTGTACCGCTTCGAAGCCTTACCTCGTGGAGTTCGCTCAACGTATGGCTGGTATCGGCTCGCAAGCCGGTCTTACCATTCCGCAAATCCTCGCTTTTGGCGCTGTCCTTGATGCCAACGGCCAAAAGGTGGAGATGTCGGCAACTGCTATCCAAAAGGTTATCATGAACCTTGCCAACAAGAACCACGAGTTTGCCGCTACGCTCGGAATGGATGCCGAAAAGCTCAATCAGACGTTGAAGCATTCGGCGAAAGACGGCTTGCTGATGTTCCTTGAAGCCTTGCAGAACATGGGAAAGGAGGTTGGCTTTGAAAATGCCACGATGATTCTTGCCCCGGCTTTCAAGGAAATGGGTCTTGATGCGGCTCGTGTGTCGCAGGTGCTCTCTACTCTCGCCATGCACCTCGACGAGGTAAAGTGGCAGATGGGCGAGGCTGACAAGGCGTTCCGTGAAGCATCGTCAGCAACTAAGGAATATGAAATCTTCAATAACACGGCTCAGGCGGCTATCGACAAGGCGAAGAAGCGTGTAACGGAACTCGCTATCGAGCTCGGAGAAAAACTCTATCCGATTATGAAGCATATCTATACTTCTTCGGGAATTTTCCTCCGTGTACTTAATACGATAGTGTCGTTCCTTATCGAGTACCGCCGTGTTATTGTGCCTCTCGTGGCGGCTATCGCATCTTATTATGCCACTATTGCTGTGGCTAAGGTGGCTCAATTGGCGTGGAACGCTGTCTTGCTGTCGGGCAAGACGATCGCTTCGGCGTTCCGCTATGTGGTGGGGCTGTGTGACGTTGCGATAATAGCCCTAACGAAAGGAACTAAGGCTGCCGGAACGGCGATGACGTTCCTTAATCAGTCGATGAAGGCATCTCCTTGGGGGCTTATTATCTCTGCCGTCACTGCCGTGGGTGTAGGCATCTACAACCTCACGCAGAAGTTCAAGCAGCAACGAGCGGAGGAGGAGAAGGCTCGCAAGGAAATGGAGGAGTACAAGAAAAGCCTCACCGATTTGTCGGAGGCGGCTGCGCAGTCTGCGGCTAACGAGATGAGCCGTGTAGAGACTCTCTACAAGACTGCGGTCGATGAAGCGAAGTCGAAAGACGAGCGTCGAAAGGCGGCGGAACGCCTTCAGAAGCTCTATCCTGACTATTTCAAGAATCTTTCGACGGAGGAGATTATGGTGGGTAAGGCGAAAACGCAATACAATAATCTCCGTGACGCTATCATCGAGGTGGCTCGCGCTCGTGCCGCTGCGGCTAAAATCGAGGAGAACGAAAAGGAGCTTTTAACGCTGGAGCAACAGGCTCCGGACTTGAAACGGCAAATGGAGGCTGACCAACGTGCTCACGATGCTGCGGTGGCTGAATGGAACCGGGCTTTGGAGCAACAGAATAACACTCCTTACACCAACTCAACGGATGCGGCTGCCGGCGGCATCGTCACTGTTACGCCTTCGGCTAACAAGGTAAACTCAACAGGAGAGGCGTTGAACACTTCTCGTGCTGCTTATAATGCCAACATCACGAAGCAGCGGCAACTGAATGAGGCTAATGAATTTCTGCGTCAGAAATATAACGTCTCGGAGGCGGCTATCGCCGATGCCGGAAGTGTGAGCGACGTCAATATTCCTAATGGTGGTCTTGGTGGAGGTGGCGGCTCTACTGTCGTTGCCGACCGCTTTGCGGAGGAGCAACGATGGCGTGAACGTGAGGAGGCTTCGGCTCGTATCGCTTACGCTACCGGCAAGAAGGATTATCTTGCCTATACTGCCGATATGGACCGCATCGCCGTGGAGTTCTACGAGAAGCAGCTCTTGCACACTGACCTCTCGGAAGATGAACGCTTGCAGATTACTGCAAAGTGGCGTGAGGCTCAGATGAAGCAACAGCAGAATGCTGACGCTGCTTTGCTCTCGCAGTCGGTAGAGGCTGAAAACTCTCGCTATAACGCTCAAATGGCGGAGGTGAAGCAGTTCTACATTGACGGTCAAATCTCCAAGGAAACCTACGACCAACGCATCGAGGAGTACGAGATTTTGCATCAGCGCAATCTATCGCAGCTCTATGCCGAGGGCAGCAAGGAGCGGCTTCAGGCAGAACAACAGTTGCAGTCTTTGCTGATAGCGCAGATGCAACGCCGTCAGCATGAAACGGAGGAGAACGAACGCAAACTCGCCTCGATGAAGAAGGAGTTTTTCGGGGACAATCCGCAAGAACGGCAGTCGAAATACGATGCCGATTTGGCTCTTTTGCAGACTGTCTATGACCGCGAGATTGCCGCTGCCGGCGACAATGCGGACGAAAAACTGCGTATCGAGGAGGCTTTTCAGCAGGCTAAACTCGCTCTGCAAAAGCGTTACGGTTTGCTCGCAGAGGAGGACGAACGCAACAGAATGCAACGTGCCGTTGCCGACTCGGTGGAGTGGCTTAACGGCGACGGTGGCAAGGCGATGCAGGGTGCTATCTCCACGCTTACTTCGGGCATGGGTGCAATCTTTTCTTCGTTGTCCTCGCTCATTCAGGCGGAACTCGAAATCGAGACTGCCGCCATTGAGAAACGCTACGACAAGGAAATCTCCGCTGCGGAGGGCAACTCATACAAGGTGAAGAAGCTCGAAGCACAAAAGGAAAAGGAAATCGCCAAGGCGAAGAATGAGGCGAACCGCAAGATGTTCGCCATGCAGGTCATTCAGGCGGTGGCTCAAACGGCTCAAAACGCCATTTCCGCCTACGGCTCTGCCGCCGCTATCCCGGTCATCGGCTACATTCTTGCTCCTATTGCGGCTGGTATGGCTGTAGCTGCCGGCATGATTCAGATTGCGGCTATCAAGAAACAGCAGCAGGCTGCGGAGGCGCAGGGCTATTCTGCGGGCGGTTTTACTCCCGACGGTGACAAGGACGAGCCTGTCGGCATAGTCCACGCAGGGGAATGGGTGGCTTCCCAAAAACTTGTGAAGTCGCCGAAAACTCGCCCGATTATCGAGGCTCTCGAATACGCCCAGAGAACTAACACTATCGGATCGCTCGACGCAGCCGATGTGTCACGTTCTATCACCGCTCCGATGCTTCTTGCTTCGACGCCGCAGCAATCCGTTCAGCCTAATGTCATCGTTAATGTTCCTGCACAAACTTCGTCGAACACGAAGATCGAGCAGACACTCGACAGACTGAACGAGAGATTGAACGAGCCTTTTGTCACGGTGGCTACCGTCACCGGCGACAAAGGCATTAACAAGGCTCAGGACGACTACGAAAGACTTTTACGCAATAAATCACCTAAAACTCGCAAGTAATGAAAATCTTAATCAATGGTAAGTTAGCCGCTTTAAAGGAGAACACTTCGTTTGAATATATTGCCGACAACCGCCTTTTCAGCGGCTCTGACGGCTACTCGCTCACAATCACCTTTCCGCTCCGTGGTTGCTCTCAGAACCTCGCTATCTTCGGCAACATCAACCGTTCCGACGTGGCGGCTAACAAGGTGATTTTCGACTGTCAAATCATTGACAGGGCACTCGTTCTTCGTGGCTCTATCGTCGTGACGGAAATCTCCCAAGCCGAAGTGAAAACGCAATTTCTTGAAGGTCGCTCGGAAGTGAACTTCGACACTACCTTCGATGACATCTACATCAACGAACTTGACCTCGGTTCGCCGACTACGGTTTACACTTCGGCAATCACGCCGATGCGTGCCTGGAATGACGGCTACTACAATCTCTCATTTGTCGCCTTGCCGTGGGTGAATGATGCTTCGGGCAACATTCAGAACTGCACGAAGTTCGTCAATGGCTCGTATTCGTGGCACGACGACACGACAGGGCTGTCGTGGCAGCCTTATCTGCTCTATATCGTGAAGAAGATTTGCGAAGCTGTGGGCTACACCTACGATTTTACGGCGTGGGAAGAAAAGGAGGAACACCGCTACTTGCTTGTTTGCAACACGCTCCCTTACGCTTGGCACATGCCGAAGTTCGCCAGGGCTTTGCCGCACTGGACCGTGGCGGAGTTCTTCGAGAAGCTCGAACCTTTTCTTGAAGCGGAGTTCGACATCGACCACCGCAGCCGTCACATCGGTTTCGCATATTCTAAGGATATTCTTGCCGCACTGCCGCCGGTGGCTATCGACAAGGTCATCGACGAGCACACCGTGGAGGTCACGGTGGAGGACGATAACTGCGAGTATCGCGAGGCGAAGAACCTTGTCTATGCGGAGTGCGACCACGAGATGTGGAAGTTTTATTCCTGCGACTGGTTTATCAAGTCGTGGGGCAGCGGAGCTGTGCAATACGATACACTAAATGCTTTGCTCACCGCTAACAAGAGTTATGCGACGTGGGACGGCAATTCGGGACGTGGCTCGACTATAGGTAAGTTGCTCTACGCAAAAGACCTCGACATTTACTTCGTCATTCGTGCCGTTGAGAAAACGCTCGTCGAGAAACGAGATTGGCTTCCGAACAGATATTCTTACAAGTGCATTTTGCAGCCTGTAAACCTGTTCGGCGGTCGTATTGTCGATGAGAGCGAGGAGGCGGAGGAGAACGAGGTGGAGTTTGTTCCGGCATGGATTGACTTCACGGATTCCACATACGGACGTTGCCTTTTCCTCGCTTTTTCGGGCTACGACGAGAACGACACTTCGGGCGATGCCTCGTTTGTTCGTGGCGAAAGCCGCGAGGAACGCAAGCAACGCATCGACAATACTTTCTATCAGCCTGTCTCGGTACAGAACATCGAAGCCGGCGAGAAGGACAAAAAGAGCGAGTATTACGACAAAATCTATATCGGGTGGTGGGACGCTGCCGCCGACTACGACGGCAAACTCCCGTACCCTTACACCGAAGATGTGGTGATTGCGGAGGACTGGAGCAGTTACTTCCGTCCTCACACCACTCTGCGGCTCAACAACAAGATTTTGAACCAATACCGCAAAGTCTATCAAGCGAACCCGAAGCAAAAGGCTACTTTCAAGTTCCTCTCCGACACAATCCCCAATCCTCGCAGCCTTTTCATTATCCGTGGCAAACGCTACGTCTGTGAAAAGTTAACTGCAACATTCACCTCACAAGGAATGTCGCAGTTAATCAAAGGCAGCTTCTATCCGGTCAAGGACTGATTTTTCTACCCTCTATTTATGGCAATCCCCACCTCATTTGAAGTGGGGATTTTTGCTGCCAAAGTAGAACATAGGGGTAGAACACCCAATCGAACACCGAAACGATTGATAGAACGTTAGTTAGAACAAAGAATAGAACGATAAGTAGAACGCAAAGTAGAACACTTTTTAGACCACTTTTCCGAACTCAAAACCGACCACGTTTCGGCTCGATCTTACCTCTCTTAGCGATGGCATTGTCGGCACAGGTTTCTCCACTTCTTGCGGTGCATATCCGCCCTCGTAGCCGTATAGAACCCAGTTCAGCACACGGCGGTTTGCTTCATCGACTTTACGGTAGTCAAACTCGATGTAGATGTCAGTAACCGTGTGGCTGCTGTGCCCCAATGCGGCGGCGATTGTTTCTTTCGGAATGTCGAGGCTGGCGGCTATAGTCGCCCACGAGTGGCGAGCCCAGTAGGTGGTGAGCGTGTCGATGTTCACGATGTTCTTTTCGGCAAGACGCTCACGGATAGCCTTCAGCCCGGTGCAGGTATTCATATAGAATGAGCGGTAATCTTTATATGTATCCATATAGTTAAGCAGGTGAATATTGCCACGATATTTGGCGATAATCGCCTCGATTTCCGGCTCTAATTTGATGGAATAGAGCTTGTGTGTCTTTGCACGGACGTACTCAATGCGACCATTTCTTACGTCTTTAAGGTTGCAAAGGTCCACGAAGTTTATGCCGATGAGCATAAACGTGAGCTTGAACAAGTCACGGTAACGCACCATCCAAGGGTCGAGCACATCGGCATTGAAAATGGCTCGCAAGGTCTCCACATCAAAGTTGCGTTTGCGTGTAGGCTCGCCCTTGATTTTGAAGCGACGGAACGGATAATTTGTGGTTATCTCGTTGTCAATCGCATAGTTGAAGATTGCACGGAAATTGCGCATGTGAATACTGCGTGAGTTTGCCGAGGGAGCGGTTTGTGCAAGGTAGTCGTTGAAGCGGTGAAGCCACTCCACGTTCACTTGCTCAAAACGCAGACGGTCAGCCTCTTTGCCGAGGAATGACCGGATTTTCTTCTCGGTGCATTCGTAGAGATTTTTGGTGCGTCCGGTCTTATGTTCCATAAACCGACCGAAAACACTCATCACGCAGTTGTCGTCAATGCGGATTTTGTCGCTGTTCTTCCAATCTACGAGCAAGTCTCGAAGCTCATTGGCAGAGAGAGTATCGAGGTCGTACTTCTCGGCTACCTCCGACAAGACAACCTTGTATTCCAGCAGTTTTGCTGAAATAGCATCATTCAGACTTTTTCTTTTGGGGTGTTGGGTTACTTTGCAGCCTTTTGCGTCCCACTGTGAGGGTTTGAGGCTTATTTCCAACGGAATATAAGCCGTTTTTGAGAGGTGCGACACTGCAACCTTTAAGGCTGCTTCGCTCGTTTTCACACTAACATGCCGAGCGTCGAGGAAAATTTTCAATTTTGCCATAGCTTAAAAGGGTTGCCTTTTATCACTACAATTTTGACTTTCAACGACTTACCTTTAAAAAATTGTCCGAAAAATTTTCAAGTTTTTTTCAAGTTTTTTTTCGGCAACAATCGCAAAAGGTAGTCAATCAATCGGCATAAATCGTAATTTAGGGGCTTTTTTTTAAACTCTTGGCAGGAAATCTACCTTAAAAGGAAACACGCTAACTTGTTGATTGTTAGCGTGTTTTAGCGGAGCGAGGGGGATTCGAACCCCCGATACGCTTTTGGCGTATACACGCTTTCCAGGCGTGCCTCTTCAGCCACTCGAGCATCACTCCATTTGCGCGTGCGCTCTTGGCAATGCGAAATTGCCGTTGCGCCACAAATGCGAGTGCAAAGATAATGAATTTTTGCTTGATTGTAGCAAAAATTCTGTAAATTTGTGATATGGATTTAGTGAAAACGCATAACTTACTCCCTGAAGGTGTCAGCACCACAGACGCACGCAGCATCGAGTTTGCCACAGAAGTAATCAACTGTCTGCCTTACGAGCCCAACGATGAGCAGATGGAACTGCTGGCGGCGTTTGCCCATTTCATGCTCTACGGCCACCCACAGGCGGTGATGCTGGTGAATGGCTATGCCGGCACTGGTAAAACCTCGATGATTGGCGGCATAGTGAAGGCACTCACCTGTCGCGGTCGCAAGACGGTACTGCTGGCTCCCACAGGGCGCGCGGCAAAGGTTTTCACGGAATATTCGGGGCATACAGCCTACACTATCCACCGCAAAATCTATCGCCAGAACAGTTACCTCTCTGATGGGTTTTCGCTTGCCGAGAACAAGCACACCGACACCATTTTCATCGTAGATGAGGCGTCGATGATTTCCAACAGCAGCGAAGGCTCATTCTTTGGCACAGGCCGATTGCTCGACGACCTTATCCACTATGTGTATAGCGGCATCGGTTGCCGACTGGTGCTGATGGGCGATGTGGCGCAGTTGCCTCCTGTGGGGCAAAGCGAAAGTCCTGCCCTCAACGCCGAATTTCTGCGCAGTTACGCCCTGCAAATCTACAGCGTGAACCTGAAGCAAATTGCGCGTCAGGCGGCAGAGAGCGGTATTTTGTTCAACGCCACCATTCTACGAAATGTGATGGAGAGCGGCGTGCTATGCGCACCGAAGTTGGAACTGCTACGGTTCGACGACATCGACAACGTGACGGGCGAGTTTCTGCTCGAAACCATCAGCGACAGTTACGACCGCGACGGCATGAGCGAAACCATAGTGGTGACACGCAGCAATAAGCGCGCCACGCTCTTCAACCGCGGCATTCGCAACAGTATTCTCTATCGTGAAGACGAATTAGTGAGCGACGATATGCTGCTGGTGAGCAAAAACAATTACTTTTGGGCGAACGACTACGAACAAATCGATTTCATTGCCAACGGCGATGTGGTGAGGGTGAAGCGTGTGTGGGGCGAGATTGAGCGCCGCTATGGACTCGACTTCGCCAACGTGACGGTGGAGTTTCCCGACCACGGCAACACCGAAATGGACGTGAAAATCATTCTCAACTGCCTCAGCAGCGACACGCCAGCACTCACCGCCGCACAAAGCGAAATGCTCTACACCTCGGTGATGGCGGAACTCACAGGCGACAAACGCACCCGCTATCGTGAACTGAAGAAAAATCCGTATTTCAATGCGCTGCAAGTGAAATATGCCTATGCCATCACATGCCACAAGGCGCAAGGCGGACAGTGGCAGAATGTGTTTATAGATATGGGGGCTATCATGCCCGACGCTTTCACCCAACTCGATTTCTACCGTTGGCTCTACACAGCCATCACCCGCGCTCGCTCGCAAGTGTATCTCATCAACTGCCCCCTCGACACCGACATGCCGAGTTTCTGAAGTCAACGAGTCAACAAGTCAACGAGTCAACAGGTCAACGAGTTGGGGAGATGGGGGCTGATTGGGGTGAAAAGGAACACACCCATTAAATCCGCAAATTGGATTTAATGGGTGTGTTATTTTTTTTAAAGCCCTGCGGAAACTATCAGTGGGATTTAACGCCCACAACAGAAATTCTGCGAGATCCGTGGGATCTGTGTGAGGCAGAGTTACTTCACTTCTGCGCCCATCAAGTTGTATTTCTTGTCGCCGGCGATGATGTAGATTTGACCGTTTTCAATCACCTTGCGAGCCTTCACTTCCTTAGCAGCGGTCACATCGGTGATGGCTGATGAAATGGCATTGTATGAAACCTTGATGTTGTCGAAAATCACACGGTTTGCGCCCTTGTTCACCTTGTGAGGAGCGTCGGTAGCGATTGGGAATTCGGCAGTTGTGTAGTCGGTGGTTTTCACTTTAGGAATCAGCGACAGGAACACCACTTGAGTTTCAGCAGTCGCGCCCTTAATGGTGAGTTCGTTCTTAGTGCCTTCAAAGCCCCATGCTTGGAGTGTGTCGCCAGTGATAAAGCAATCGCTTGGGATTTCCACCACAGCAGCATCCACTACAAGGGCCTTGCCATCAGCATCAAAATAATTCACCTTAGTGGTTTTAGCGGCACCTTCAATTTCGCCAGCGCCGAGCACTGTCACACCATAGTATTGGTAATCGTGTGTGCCGCCCGATTTGTAAGAGCCATCTGCATTAAAATTAAACACAGAGGAGTAGCCGATACCCTGCCAAGAGAGTTTCACATCGGTGGCTTCGGTGAGCGATGCGAATTTAGGAGAAATGAGGTCGCCACCATTGCTGGTCTTTGAAATGCGAACGAAACCTTGGCAAGCATACATGTAGGAAGTGCGAGAGCTCCAACCATTGAGGTCAGCCACATTACCATCGGTTTGAATGTTGGTGTAATTTGGTTGGTATTCCACACCTTCAGCGTCCTTTTTGGTCCAAGGATTCTTGCCATACTTGTGAATACCGGCTTCGGTCAACACTTCAAGTTTGTTGAAATTTTCTTGAAGAACCACTACTTCTTCGGCTTGTGCACCGAAAAATGAACTTGCTGCAACAAATGCAGACGCCAAAACTTTAGAGTAAATCTTTTTCATATATTACGTTTTTTTAAATAGGTTAAAATATGATGAAGCAAAGTTACACATCTTTTCTGAATAATGTTCATCAAAAAGCAAATATTCATATTTCTTTAATAAAAGTCAACGAGTCAACAAGTCAACAAGTCAACGAGTCAACAAGTCAACAAGTTGAGGCCCGATGGGTATGATTGGGTCGGAAGGGTCTGAAAAAGGAAAACACCCATTAAATCCGCAAATTGGATTTAATGGGTGTATTATTTTTTTTAGAGCCCAGCGGAAGAATCAGTGGGATTTAACGCCCACAACAGAAATTCTGCGAGATCCGTGGGATCTGTGTGAGGCAGAGTTACTTCACTTCTGCGCCCATCAAGTTGTACTTCTTGTCGCCAGAGATAATGAGCACTTGACCGTTCTCAATCACCTTGCGAACCTTCACTTCCTTAGCCACGTTGATGTCGTTCACACCTGATGGGTCAGCAACCACAACCTTGATGTTGTCGAAAATCACGCGGTTCACCTTCTTGTTCACACCGTGAGGAGCAGCTTCGTCAATTGGCATTTCAGCGGTAGAGTAGTCAGTGGTTTTTGTCTTGGTGAAGTTTGGAAGTGTTGACATAAACACTACTTGAGTTTCAGCGGTAGCACCCTTGATGGTGAGTTCGTTCTTAGTGCCTTCGAAAGTCCAAGCTTGGAGAGTGTCCATAGTCACGAAGCAGTCGGTAGGAATCTTTACAAGAGCAGCATTCACTTCAATGTCGTTCATGTTTTCATCCTTGTAAGCCACTTTGTTCATCTTGCTTGCGCCTTCAATTTCACCTGCGCCGAGCACAGCCACATAGTAGTATTGATGGTCGTGCACACCGCCTGACTTGTATTCGCCAGCTTCGTCAAGTTTAATGAGTGAGGTGTAGCCAATACCTTGCCAAGAAAGCTTCACGTCGGTTGGCTTAGAGAGAGAAGCAAACTTAGGAGAAACGAGGTCGCCACCAAAGCTGGTCTTAGAGATACGAATGAAACCTTGGCAAGCATACATGTAAGTGGTGCGAGAGCTCCAACCATTGAGGTCTGCCACATTACCATCAGTTTGAATGGTGTTGTAGTTTGGCTGATATTCCACACCTTCAGCGTCCTTACCAGTCCATGGATTCTTGCCATACTTGTGAACACCTGCTTCCATTGCAGTTTCAAGCTTGTCGAAATTTTCTTGAAGAACCACTTGTTCTTCAGCTTGAGCGCCACACACAGCAGCAAACGCAAGGGCTGCTGTCATCAAAAATTTTGAGTAATTTTTTTTCATAAATAAAAGTTTATTATTTGGTTAAAAAGTAATATCTCCACAAAGTTAAAGATAATTTCAATATGTAGGTTCACCAAAAATAATTTTTTTTCAATTTTTTTTCAGCAAAAGCACGAAAGTGTTATTTTTCAGCGATTTTACGCCCTATTTACCCATATTTTTAATATTTTTGTAACATCAACCCAAATCGGTCATTAGGCCGTGAAAGACCTAATGACCGATTTGGGATAGAAAAACTTGCAATTCATGAACTTATGAACAAACTATCTTTTGTTATTACTGCTTTTTTGTGCTGCTGGGCAGTGGCTGGGGCAAAGACCTACCAACTTGCTTCGCCCAACGGCAAATTGAAAGTGAGCATCGAAAATGATGCGAAGTCAACCGCTTTCGCCATCACCCATAGCGAAACGCCTGTCCTGAACCGTTCAGCCCTCGGCATGAGCATCGAGGGTGGCAAAACGCTGGGTGCGGAAAAGTGCAAATCGTCGAAAGCCTCAAAGGGCGAGAAATGCAATGCGCTCACGCTCAACTACGGCAAGTATGCGGTGGAATTTCGCGCCTACGACCAGGGTGTGGCTTACCGTTTCGTGACACGTTTCGCCGACTCACTCACCATAGCCAACGAGCAGGTGGAATTTTGCTTGCCAGCCGACTGTATGGCTTACGAAGCGCCTGCCAACTCGCACCACAAAACCAACGACCTGCGCGACCAGGCGTATTGCTCGTTTGAGAATACCTATCAATACGCCAAACTCTCCAACCTCAACCGTCAGCACCTCGGTCTGTCGCCCATGCTCATCGAACTTGCCGGCGGCAAAAAACTGCTGATTGGCGACTACAATGTGCGCAGTTATCCCGGCATGTTTCTCCTGCCGAGCAAGGGCGATGTGGTGAAGGGTTTCTTCCCTCCCTATCCCAAGCACGAATATCAAGGCGACCACAACAATCTACAAATGATAGTTGACGACTGGGAAAACTATATCGCCAAGACTGCTGGCGCGCACACCTTCCCATGGAAAATGATGCTGGTGGCTGAACACGATGCCGACTTGCTCACCACCGAGGTGCCTCGACTGCTTGCCGATGCGCCTGTGGTGAATGCCGATTGGGTGAAGCCGGGAAAGGTGGCTTGGGACTGGTGGAACGACTGGAACTTGAAAGGCGTGGATTTTGCCACTGGCGTGAACAATCGCACCTATCAATATTATATCGACTTCGCCGCCAAACACGGCATTGAATATGTGATTCTCGATGAGGGTTGGGCGGTGAACAAGAAAGCCGACCTGATGCAGGTGGTGCCTGAAATCGACCTGCCTATGCTTGTGAAATATGCTGCCGACCGTGGCGTGGATATCGTGCTTTGGGCTGGCTACAAGGCTTTTGAGCGCGATATGGAGAATGTGTGCCGCCACTATAGCGAAATGGGCGTGAAGGGTTTCAAAATCGACTTCATGGACCGCTGCGACCAAAAGATGATGGCGTTTCTTGAAAAGGCAGCCGCCACTTGCGCCAGATACCGCCTGTTCTGCGACTTCCACGGTGCGCCAGTGCCAAACGGCATGACCTACACCTATCCGAATGTGCTCAACTTCGAGGCGGTGGCTGGTCAGGAGCAAGTGAAGTGGAGCAAACTGAAGAAGTTCGACCAAGTGCGCCACGAAACGCTCTTGCCGTTCATTCGCCAAGTGGTGGGACCGATGGACTACACACAAGGCGCGATGCGCAATGCCACAAAAAAAAGTTATTACCCCTGCAATTCGCAACCGATGAGCCAAGGCACACGATGCCGCCAACTCGCCCTCTATCTGATTTTCGACTCGCCATTCAACATGCTATGCGACACGCCCACCAACTACGAGGCAGAGCCTGAATGTCTCGATTTTATCAGCAAAGTGCCTGTGGTGTGGGACGAACGCCGTGTGCTGTCGGCAAAAGTCGGTGAATATGTGATAGAGGCTTGCCGCAAGGGCGACACATGGTATGTGGGCGGCATCACCAACTGGGAAGCACGCACCGTGAACCTCGACCTCAGTTTCATTGAAGGCAAACAAATGGAGTTGTTTGTGGACGGCATCAACGCCCACCGCCACGCCGAAGACTACAAAAAGAGCGTTGGCACCGTGCCAGCCACCCTCACCGTCCACTTAGCCCCAGGCGGCGGCTTCGCACTAAAAACGAAGTAAGAAGTTAGAAGTTAGAAATTAGAGGTTAGATTTTCTGAGTGCTCTGAGTGCTCTGAGAGGTTGTGCTGCGGGGTTAGATGAGCAGGATGGCGCAGAGCAAGATTGTGAAAATGAGCATGTTGCGGGCGGTGGCGCCGAGCAGTGGATTCAGCGCCGCGCCTGTGGTGTGCGTGAGTTTGCGCCATGTGGCGATGTGGAGCAGCAAATATGCCAGCATGGGTAGCACGAACCACCACGCTGAAGCAAAATAGAGCCTCATCCACACCACACCGAGCACCGACATGGCAAGCAGTCCGTTGACCAGATATGCCAGCGCCGCCAACTTGCGTCCGAACACCACCACCGATGTGCGTTTGCCTGCCTCGCGGTCGTCGTCCACATCACGGTAGTTGTTCACCAAAAGCACGTTAACACCCATAAATCCGATGGCAATGCCTGCAATCACGGCAAACGGATGAAACACGCCGCCACTCACCACATAATATGTGAATATTACTGGCACCAGTCCGTAAAATCCCATCACAGCCACCTCGCCCAAGGCGTGGTAACTCAATGGGTAAGGCCCAGTGCTATAGGCAAATGCGAATATGGCAATCAATATGCCTGCGCCTATCAGCATCAGCCAATTCCGATAGCCCTCGCCAGGCTCTACCACCAGCAGCATACTCAGCCCCACAAGGCAAGCCACCACCAGTGTGCCTATCATGGCGCACTTCATGGCTGATGGGGTGATGTCGCCCTCGGTCACGCCACGTCGAGGCCCCACACGTCCTTTTTTATCGGTGCCGGCTTTGAAGTCGAAATACTCGTTTGCCAAGTTCGACACAATCTGCGCCAGCACAGCAAACACCACGCACATCAGCGAGGGCAAAAGGCGGAACTGGCCGTTGAATTTCGCCAGACCGACAGCAATCAGCACGCCGCTCACCGACACTGGCAACGTGCGGAGGCGAATCGCCTCAATCCATATCTTAATTTGCTTCATCTTTTTCTGAGGGAAAAAATTTATATACAAAATTACAAAAAACCACGGATTTTCCCTACATTTGTAGTTAAACTACACATCAAAGTCAAATGAATACATTCACTCGCTTTTTCACGATATTGATACTTTGCACGGCCTGCTTCAGTTGCGGCTCAGGCAAGGGCGATTCCGACATACAAGACTCGTTTATAGGCTCGGTGCAGTTTGGGCAGCAGAAGCAAACTGTGCTCAATGCGCTCTATGCACAGCAATTTGTGGATGCGGCATCGGGGCAAGCCGACAGCCATTTCGACACCATTCCGCTCGACAATGGCGACTACAGCGAACTGAAAATACTTGCCAAGGCCGACACCACCGGATTCACTTTCCTCGGACGACAATGGCTCAACCTGCAAATCCAGTTCGACGGCAACGGCCTTTACTGCCTCACCTTTAGGGCGAAATCCACCCCCAAGGAGGTTGCAAACCTGCACTTTGCCGACATTCTGCAATCGCTCCAAAAGTCATACGACATGAAGCGAATGGTGATTGGCCACTCATCTGCCGAGGGAGAAGCCACCGACATCATCGGCTACCGCTACGAGTCGGGCAACAGAATGGTGCAACTCTACATCAACGAAAACCCCGACGGCACCGCCGCCCCAATCCTCTCCTATATCGAGAATTAGGTTAGAGGTTAGGGGTTAGAGGGCAGATTACCTGTAAATCATGGAAATGATATACAAGTTGTCCCTGTGATAATTTAGTAATGATTGAAAAAATCCCGTAGGGATTTGATGTGCGTAGGCAGGTATGCAGCGAAGGTTATGCGAAATGAGCGAAGCGAAATGGAGCATAGCCGAAGCGAAATGCCTGCAAATGTCGCATAACAAATATGCATCCCAGCGGGATGCGATTTCGCCATTATACGGCAATTTGATGTTGTCGCATTCCGCTGGAATGCAACATCCTGATATATCTATTGCAGGCATTTCGAAAAGATTCCATTTCGCTTCGCTCCATTACATCTTTTCTGCATACCTGCCTACACACATCAAATTCCTAACGGAATTTCATAGCATCTTTTTCGGGACAGCATGTATATCATTTCCTAAATCATTTTGCATTTTTTGGGGAAAAAGTTGGAGAATGTTTACAATTTATGTATATTTGCGGAAAGAAATAGTACAGAATAATTTTTAGATAGAGGCTGTAATAGAAAAAATCCAGAGATTTCTTATCTAAAAACTGTATAGACGATAGAATCTTTTTATTTATTAATCCATAAAACCAATTACAAATGAAACCTCAAATGAATTTCGTAGAAGCTGTAAAGACTTGTTTGTCTAAGTATGCCACATTCAACGGCCGTGCTCGCCGCTCTGAATTTTGGTGGTTCTATCTGCTCACCTGCATTCCCGGATTCCTGATGTCGCTGCTCGTGCAATGGAAATTTGCGAAAATCGCAGAAATCCAAGCAATGGCTTATCAAGATTTGAACCGATATCAAGAAATTCTTGCGCAGGCAGAAAGTTACGACACCATTTTCATGGCTGGTTCTGTGATATTGGGCCTCATCAGCCTTGCGCTCTTCATTCCTTCGCTTGCTGCTTGGGTTCGTCGCTTGCACGATGTGGGCAAGAGCGGTCACATGCTGTGGCTCATCCTCGTCTGCGGTATCGGTGGTTTGATTCCATTGTTTATGTGTATCGGCGACAGCAAGCCCGGTCCTAACCAATATGGTCCAAATCCGAAGGAATAACGCTGGCACGCCCCGTTAAGAAACGGTGAAAAAAGACAGCACCTGTTAAGTCAATCAGATTTAACAGGTGCAATTTTTATATGTTGTGCTGCTTACTTTTGGAAGAAGCAGGCATCGCCGTAACTGAGGAAGCGGAAATCGTGGTCGAGCGCATAGTCGTAGATGGCGCGCCAGTGGTCTACGCCCACAAATGCCGACACCAGCAGGAGCAATGTGCTTTGAGGCTGGTGGAAGTTGGTAATCATACCGCTAATGATGCGATATTGGAATCCAGGCGCAATCATCAGTTGGGTGCTGCCCATATATGCCTCGGCGTGGTGGCGGTCGAGATAGTCAACCACATTCTGCAACGCCTTCTTGGTGCTGATTTCACAAGGTGTGCTGTAAGGCATCCATTGCTTCACGGTGAGCATTTCCTCGTCGGCATCGGGGTTGGTTTCGAGCACTTGCCCCACATAGTAGAGACTTTCGAGGGTGCGCACGCTTGTTGTGCCCACAGCCACCACCGGACCTTCGGCGTTGATCAAATCCACCAACAGGCTGCGCTGCACCGAAATAAACTCGTAGTGCATTTCGTGCTCACCGATGTTCTCGCTTTTCACTGGCTGGAATGTGCCAGCACCCACATGCAGGGTGAGTTCACGGCGTGTGATGCCACGCTTGTCGCATTCTGCCAGCACCTCATCGGTGAAGTGAAGTCCTGCCGTTGGTGCCGCCACGCTGCCATCGATATGGCTATACACGGTTTGATAGTCGGCAGAGTCGGTGCTCTCCGTGTCACGGTTGAGGTATGGAGGAATGGGGATTTCGCCAATGGCTTCAAGAATGGAGGCGAAAGTAACTCCGCCATTCCACGAAAATTCAATTTCAAACGAATTGCCGCGACGCTCGCCACGGTTCGCTTCCAAAGTCACCGTTTTGCCGTCAACCTCTATCTCTTGGGTGAGCGGACCTTGCTTCCAGCGCTTGCTGTTGCCCACAAGGCAAAGCCAAGTGCAAGATTGGGTGGTTTGGAAAATGAGTTGATAGTCGCATGGTGCCACTGGTTCGAGGCAGAAAATCTCGATAGTGGAGCCTGTGGATTTACGGAAACGCAAGCGCGCATTGATTACGCGTGTGTTGTTGTACACCAGCATTGCCTTTTCGGGGAGCACGGCAGGCACATCGTAGAAGTGGCCTTCGCTGATTTCTCCACCCACCTTGTAGCACAGCAATTTGCACTGCTCACGCGCAGCGAGTGGGTGCTTGGCAATACGGTGGTCGGGCAATGGGTAGTTATAATCGCTAATGCGTATGTTACGCACTTTGTCGATAGTGTTCATTCTAAAAATTGTGTATATATGTCAGTTTATTCGTCGTAGCCTTTTTGGCGACCGATTTCGAGCATTCGCTTCACATCGAAGTAGAAGCCTTCGGTCTTGCTGTCCTCTTTCTTCTCCACTTTCACATAGTCGATACCCTCGGAAATCTCCTCATGGTCCACAGCCTTGAAGCCGAGGAAGTTCACGATGTCGTATTCGTGCATCGGGCAAATCACCACCCATGGGTGCTCTTTGGTGCCGTCGCCGCTGGTCATGATGGCACTCAGCAGCAGGTGGATGTTTTTGCGGAACACCTCGTAGCGGGCGTGCTTCTTCTTCGCCTTCAGTGCATAGGCAAAATATTCGAGTTGCTCGAAGTCGAACATATTGTCTTGTAGCGAGAGGTTGGCGTAGTGCTCCAGCGAGTCGCACTCGTCGCGCGTAAGGTCTTTCTTATAGATGTATTCCTCCACCTTGTCGGCATAGACCGATTGGCGGTAAGGGTTGTAGTCCTCTTGGAACATATAGCCGTAGTAGAGATTGCGCATATCCTCAAGTTCGAATTTGTTGTAGTTGAAAGAGATGTAACTATGCAACAATTTCGGGAAATAATAACGCGATTCGGGATTGGAGGTGACGCTTTTCACACGGTTGAAATCCACCGGAATAATCTCCTTTTTCTGCGCCGATGCCTGGAAGGCAAAAGCCAACAGCACAATGGCGAAAACGCTTGATATAGTGATAGTTCTAAATTTCATACGCCTGAATAAAAAAAGCATGTGCGAATGTAAAATAATATTGATTCCACGCTGATGCCCATAATGGCTACTGCCACTATCGCAGGCAAACAACGGGCACAAAAATACTGAATAAAGGTGGAACTGGCAAATTTAATCCACTTTCCATGAGGTGTGCGACTGTATGCCATCAAGCCCATAGCGGCACCCACTATGGTGCAAAGCAACACATAATTTGCGCCCATGGCTATGCCTAAAAGCGCACCCACCACCGATGCCAACCCTATGTAGAGGTTACCAGTGTTGCGTCCGTCGGGCTCGCCAGCGGGCTGATAGCGGCGGAGCAGCACCACTATCGCCGTAGCCATCGTCCACATGGCAATCTTCCATGTAGGCAGCGTGACAGGCAGAATGTATTCGCCCCAGTAGAGCAGCATCATGGCAGCCCAAGCAGGCACTGCCGCCACCCACATTGGCTTGATGGTGAGCACAAACGCCACCACCAGCAATACCGAAGCAATAATAAGCAATATAATCGAAAAAGACATTTTGCAGATGTTAGAAATTAGAAATTAGAATTTTTGGAAGTTAAGGAGTTAAGAAGTTAAAGAAGTTAAAACGATAGTTTCGCCTTCAGTCTTCTTGCAAACATGTTGACTCGTTGACCTGTTGACTCGTTGACTCGTTGACTCAAAATCATTCCTGCTTTGGGGTGATTTCTTCGGGGTATTCGATGCGCTGGTGGAACATCGATCGCAAACGGTTGATGAACGATTGCTTCACGATGCCTATTTCACGCATGTTGATAGGAGCCTCGTTGAGAAGGCCGTCGGCAAGTTGGCTTGAAATGATTTTGTCCACCAAATTGGTGATGGTTGCCTCGTCGGGATTCTTCAAACTGCGGGTGGCAGCCTCGCAAGCATCGGCCATCATCACGATTGCAGTTTCCTTGCTCTGAGGGTTCGGACCAGGATAAGTGTAGGGCGCTGGATCGATTTCTACATCAGGGTTTGCCTTGCAAGCCATGGTGTAGAAATATTTGGTGCGTCCCTTGCCGTGGTGCTGCTGAATGAAGTCGCAAATCGCCTTTGGCAGTTTCGCCTTAGCCGCACGCTTCATGCCGTCGTTCACGTGATTAATCACGATTTGCGCACTCTGAATTGGGGCAAGAGTGTCGTGAGGGTTCACGCCATACTGGTTTTCGGTGAAGAACGCGGGATTCTCAATTTTTCCCACATCGTGATAGAGCGCGCCAGCACGCACCAACTGCACGTTGGCATTGATGGCTGAAGCCGCCTCGCAAGCCAAGTTCGACACTTGAAGCGAGTGCTGGAATGTGCCGGAGCATTTCGTTGACATTTCACGGAGCAATGGATTGTTGGTGTCGGAGAGTTCGACCAACGTCATCGTGGATGTGAAACCGAATATCTTTTCTGTCAAAAAAATCAGCAAGTAGGAAAATGCCAAGAAACCGGCGTTGAACGCAAATTTCACGAAATTGTGCCAGTTGTTGTATGGTGGGGCGGCATAGAATTTATACATTTCAGAGAAACTGGCGAAGTTGTTGTTGATTGATGCCATCGACATATACACCATCGTATAACCCAAGAACACGAAGAATGCGCACCGCACCAGGTGGGCGCGGCGTGAGAAGTCGTGCATCGAGGCGATGGCGATATTACCCACAAGGAACTGCATGATGATAAACTCGGCGCGGTCTTTCGCCACTATCGAGCAGATCACCACCATCACCATGTGGCTGAAGAACGCTGTGCGCGAGTCGGTGAATGTGGTCACTACAATCGGCACAAGCGCAAACGGCACAAGGTAGATTTGCCACCAGAAGCGCACCGAAATCACTTCCACAATCACGATAAACAAAGTGATAAGTCCAACCAGAAATATCATTTTGCTAATATCATTGAATGTGCGCCAGCGGAACATATACATGAACACGAAGAATGCCGCCAACATCAGCGACACCAGTCCACACTGACCTATCCAACTCCAAATGTGGCTACTTTCTTTTTCGTTGATTTCCAATATTTTGCTATAACATTGCCCCAGAGTGTTAGCCACTTCTGGTGTCACGATATCGCCCTTACGGATAATCAAGCCGCCTTTTGCCACGATTCCATCTGGCAGGCGTGCCGATTCTATTGCCGTCTTGTAGAGTTTGGTGGTTTTCGCATCGTTTTTCGCGAGGTTAGGCGCGAGCAGTTCGTCGGCTTCAATTTCGCTGACGATGTTTGCCCCCGATGTGTTTGGCGGACAGATAATCGCCAACTTTTTCAGCACCTGCTCGGTGGTGAAGAAATTGGCTGTGGATATGTCCTCGTCATTCTCGCTGATGAGTTTCAGTTTGCGTGTGGCATCGTCGATAATGCCTCGGTCTAAGCACGCTTTCACCTTGTTCACGATAGCCATTCGCACAGCTAAAGGCACTTCGGTGTGAGCGCGCACTATGGTGTCGAGCGTGTTCAGGCGGTTGAGGTGGCTGGTTTCGTCGTAGCGTTCGTAGATGGGCACAAATTCCTCTTTCGCCTTTCTCACCGCAGCGGCGGTGTCGGAGTAATGGTCCACATCGAATGGCGCTTTGTAGTCTTCATACGCCCATTTTGTGTCCACCTTATACGAGCGTAAGCACTCAGGAATCTGAAGCTCGGTTTCGGGCAAAAAATATGTAATCAGCAATATCGAGAGTACAAACAGTCCGATATTTACCAACAGTTTAGTTTTATCGCTTTTCTTATTCATACGAAAACATCGTTATTTCATTCCCCCCAATCATCGATTGAGAGGGAGCATTATGATTGTTATCTCACACGCACTGCCGACGTTACGCCCTTCACCTTCTTCAGGCGCTTGCACAGTTTGGTCACAATGTCGGTGTCGTCGACCAATGCCTCCAGTTCGGCGTGGAACACGCCACCGTCGGCGCTGATGTTGAGGCGTCGCATATTGAGCGAGAGGTTGGTGGAAATCAGATAGATGATTTCTTGCAGAATGCCTTGGCGGTCGATGCCCTCAAGGTTGATGGTGACATTGAATTTCTTGGCTTTGGTTTCCCAATGCGTCTGCACGATACGTCCGCCAAAACTGCTCTTCATTCGGTTTGCCACCTCGCAGTCCATCTTGTGAACCACCACTTCGTTTTTATCGTTGATAAATCCTATCACGGTGTCGCCCGGAATGGGGTTGCAGCAGTCGGCTATGCGGTAGTTGCTCTTGCCGTCGATGGTGCGGAGCTCATACACTTTCTTGGTGTCGATTTTGCCTTCCACTGGCACCACCACAGGCTCTTGCTCTTGATGGTTTGATCGGCCGCTGAATGGGTTCATCAGTCGGTTGAGCAAACCGCGCGATGAGCGCTTGAATATCTTGAGCAAACCTGGTGAGAGGGCTATCTCTTCGTTGCCAATCATCTGGAACAGTTCATCTCTGCTCTTCACTCGCTCTGCCGACACGATGCGGTTGATATTGTCCGACGATGCCTCCACGCCATTGTCGGCAAGGAATTTCTTGAGCATAGTTTCGCCCTGTGTCATGGTGGCACGGCGGTCGTGACGCAATGCCTGACGCAAGCGTGTTTTGCCCTTAGCCGTAACGAGGAACTTTTCCCATTCGGGGTTGGGCTGCTGCGACTGGCTGGTGAGCACTTCCACTTGGTCGCCGCTGGCGAGTTTGTGCGATATTGGCACCAACTTATGGTTGATTTTACCCGCGATGCAATGTGTGCCGAGTTCGGTGTGGAGCGTGAACGCCAAATCGAGCACCGTAGCATCTTTGGGCAATGTAATCAACTCGCCCTTAGGCGTAAACACCACAATCTCACTGGCAAAGAGGTTGAGCTTGATGGTGTCGAGGAAGTCGATGGCGTTTGGCTCTGGATTTTTGAGGATGTCCTCAATGGTTTGGAGCCATGCTGCGAGTTCGCTTTCTTCCTCGCCCTCGCCAATCTTGTATTTCCAGTGCGCCGCAAAGCCTCGCTCGGCAATGTCGTCCATTCGGCGGCTGCGGATTTGCACTTCCACCCAGTTGCCGTCAGGACCCATCACCGTCACATGGAGCGCGCGGTAGCCGTTGGCTTTCGGATTGCTGATCCAGTCGCGCAAGCGGTCGGGGTGCATCTGGTAGAGGTCGGTGATTTCGCTGTAGATGTTGAGGCAAATGCGCTTTTCATCGGCCTCGTTGTCACATTCGAATACGATACGCGCCGCATAGTAGTCATACACCTGGTCGAAAGGTATATGCTTCGTCTCCATCTTCTTCCAAATCGAGTAGTGCGACTTGATGCGTGCCTTGAACTCGTATTTCAAGCCCAGAGCCTTCAAGCGCTCATTGATGGGAGCGGCGAATCGAGCGAAAATCTCCTTATTGTGTGGCGAATTGGCAATGATTTGCTCCTCAATCGCCTTGTAGTCTTCGGGGTGCTCGTATTTGAAACTGAGGTCTTCAAGTTCGGTCTTAATGGCAAACAACCCCAAGCGATGCGCCAAGGGGGCATAGATGTAGAGCGTTTCGCCTGCAATCTTGTATTGCTTGGCTGGTGGCATCGACTGGAGCGTGCGCATATTGTGCAAGCGGTCGGCCATCTTAATAAGAATCACGCGAATATCGTCGCTCATAGTAAGCAGCAACTTGCGGAAATTCTCGGCCTGTGCCGAAGCCTGCGAACCGAAAATACCGCCGGAGATTTTGGTCAAACCGTCAACAATCTGCGCAATCTTCTTGCCAAACATCGCCTCGATGTCCTCGGTGGTGTATTCCGTATCTTCCACCACATCGTGCAAAAGTGCCGCACAAATCGAGGTTGAACCCAAGCCAATCTCCTGACTCACAATCTGCGCCACGGTGATAGGGTGCATGATATAAGGCTCACCTGAGCGGCGGCGAACACCCTTGTGGGCCTCGCGCGCAAACTTATAGGCCTTCTCGATAATCTCCACTTTCTTACGGTGATTACTTGATAGATAGCCATTTAAGAGATTTTGATAAGCGTTGTCAATCATCATCTCTTCTTCCTGTGGTGTCATTTTAACTACATCTGCCATATATTTTCCATGTTACTGCCGTTAACATTCCGAATTTAATAACCACAAATTTAAAAATTTCCCACGAATTACCCACACTATTCCCCCACATTTTTTCAAGAAAGATAAAGTCAACAGGTCAACGAGTCAACAAGACTACGAGTAAATGAGAGGGCATTCGATGAGAAGGAACCGACTGGAAATATATCGCTGCACAAAAAAAGTGGGGACGGGGGTGCCGTTCCCACTTTTTGGGTGAGGATTGTTATTTTTTGGGGGTTATTTCAAAATCTGGTTGATGAGGGTGGTGACGTCTGACACGTTGATTACGCCGTCGGCGTTGAGGTCGCAGAGTTCGGCGGGGAACGATGCGGTGCCCAGAATCTGGTTGATAAGGGCGGTGACGTCGGACACATCTACTGTGCCGTCGCCGTTTACGTCGCCAATTTTAGCCACCTTCTTATACACGAATGAGCGTGTGGCGCCGTAGTCGGTGGCGCGGAGTGTGCCGCCTGTGTCGATGTACGACGATTTGGCACGAACATAATACGTTTTGCCATCTTCGAGCAGCACATTGTTCACCTTCAGTTCGCCGAGGGTGAGGGTGGTGGCGTTTTGATAATTTTTCATTGTTTCAACGAATCTTGCGCGTCCCCATGATGTGGCTGACGAACTGATTTCCACAATCATGTTTTCGGCTGCCACTTGGCGTTCGAGTTCAATTCGCTGGTTGCTGTTGAGCGTCGCGCCATCGGAAGCAGGGGTCACAAACTTTGGTGCTACCGATTCGCCGTAAACGGTGGTGAACTCCACAGTTTTGCTCACCTCGTCGCCGAGAGTGATGCGCACATAATAGCGTGTGCCAGAGTGGAGGATGTAGAGTGGTACAGCGATTTTATTTTCTGTGCTCACGCCGATGAACACGGTTTTGCCGTCAGCAAAATTCTCGTCGGCGCTGATTTCCACCTTCACCTCATCTGAACCAGTGTTGGTCCAGAGAATGGTGGGGGCGTTGGGCACATCTTGCATCAAATTGGTTGGATAGGTCACTTCCAGGCGGTGAGGAGTGAATGCACGTGCCACGCTGATACCGTCGTTGAAGTTGAGCGCACAGGCGTGCACTCTCCAATAGTGCTTCACATCGCTGTTTACGCCCTCAAACGAGGTGGAAACGGCGGTGGTGTCGGTCGTGGCGAAAGTGTGGGTCACATGCTTGAAGTCGGCATCGTCGGCAATCTCCACAGCATATTGCGAAGCGCCCTTCACGCTGTGCCAAGTGAATGTGAATGGGTCGCTCACCTTTGCGCCTTCCTCTGGCGAAATCAGCACAGGGGCCTCGAGGGTGGCATCTTGCGCGCCGAGGAACTTGGCGGTGTATTCGTTGCCGTAGCGGTCGAGCACGCAGATGGCATATTGATAGCCGGCGCGGTAGTTTTCGGGAATGGCGTATCGGGTGTCGTAGGTGATGCCGAGCAGATATTGCACATCTTTCTTAAATTCGGATTGTGGCACAGATTCGGGCACGGCATACACGGTGTAGCGCACATTGTCGAAGCCCGTCCACGACAGGTCGTAAGCCACCTTGCTCACATTCGACACGGTGCCGGGGTTGGTTGCCGATTTCCATGTCATGGCTGGTGGAAGCGCAGGGTAGGCATACACGGTGCGCTTCAAATAGTGGGCAAACGATTCCTTTGCGCCGAGGTTATAGAGAAATTTGCATGAATAGTAGATGCTGCCGGGAGCGTTGTCGTAGTTGGTCTCGCGGTTCATTTCCACCTGAGCCACATATTCGTCGTAAGAGGTGCTGTTGGGGCCGCTTGCCTTTGTGGCAGGAGCCATCTCGCCCTTGCTTGCGCCGGTGAGCGACTCAAGGCTGTGAGAGATATACACGTGGCGGCCAAACTTATGCGCCACCTTGCCCCACCAAGGGGTGATTTTGGCGTAGTCGGCTACGCTGTAGCCTCTGGTCCAGTAAACCTGTGGCGACATGTAGTCGATGGTCTTGGCTTGATACCATGCGATAGGGTCGGAGAAAATGCTGCTGTATTGCCAATCGCTGCCAGGACATGGGTCGATACCGTATTTCTTCGCCACCGAACTACTGGAGCAAGCCACGCCAGCAGGCGAAATGCCATAGCGCACCCAAGGCTTCACGGTTTGAATCATATCGTAAACGGCTTTCACCATGCGGTTCACGTTGTCGCGTCGCCAGTCGCCGAAGCTCAATTTGGTACCCGAATTTTTCCATTCCGAGTAGTCGCCAGCCGAGCTGTTGGTGGGAATGCCGCTGGGGTAGAAATAGTCGTCGTAGAGAATGCCGTCCACATCATAGTTGGTGATAATCTCGCGACACACATTCACAATGCGGTCGATGGTCCACTGTTGTGCAGGGTCGAGGATTGTGGTGGTGGTTTGACCATTGTTGTGCGAGAGCAAGTGACCGCTATTCTTCAACTCCTGGTCCAACTCGGTGTCCCAGTTTGCGCCAGTGGAGAAGCGGTAGGGGTTCACCCATGCATGGCACTCCATGCCGCGCTTGTGGCAACCGTCCACCACATAGCCCAGAGGGTCGAAGCCTGGGTCTTTGCCACGGGTGCCGGTCAGATAACTTGACCATGGCTCGTAACTTGATTTGTACATGGCGTCGCACATAGAGCGAACTTGGAAGTTTACTGCGTTGAAATTGTTGTTGGCGAGCGAGTCGAGCATACGGTCGAGTTCCTTCATTTGGGTTTCTGCCGATTCGCCGGTTTTAGGCCAGTCGAGAGCCCACACAGTGGCCACCCACGCCGAGCGGAATTCACTTTTCGCCACATTGTAAGCGAAGCCGTTGAGGGCTGAAAAAGCAATAATTGTGGCAAGTGAAAAAAGTTTTAGTCTAATGTTTGTCATATAATGGATTGTAGAAAATATTTTGCAAAGATAACCGATTTCCCCCGATTCCCGAAATTTTCGCCCCACCGATTCAAAATCTCCAATTTATAATGCCTAAATTTGGTTCAATGGAAAAATACTGGGGGACTGAAACAAAAAACATAAAAAACAGCCTTTTAGCGATGCCAGTGCTTCGCACCTGTC
>SAMEA104315420__coassemble_116_pt1 | contig 98617 bp, 86 predicted proteins | sample SAMEA104315420__metabat2_low_PE_049 | metagenome-assembled genome bin SAMEA104315420 (sample SAMEA104315420) | gut metagenome | biome: Monkey gut; feature: monkey-associated habitat; material: faeces | place: China | collected 2013
TGATACTACAATTATGGGCGGACGTGAAGTATCACGTCCCTACCGGGTTTGGTTTTTCGCCGAAGGCGAGCGGTTTTTATCCTTTTGGCGATGCCACAGCCCTCGCTGGAGAGGGCGGTGTTAGGGGTGTGGTGTGGTTGATTCAAGCCTCGGCTTGAAATCAGACATGCCACAACACTAACGACAGGTGCGAAGCACTGGCATCGCTAAAAGGCTGTTTTTTATGTTTTTGTTTCAATTCCCCAGTATTTATCCACTGAATCTATGTTTCAATCGCAACCGTCAAATTTTCAATATATTACGGCAAAAAACACAGGAGGATGCGCTCTAAAGTGCACCCTCCTGCTTTATTTATGGACTGAATATTTACAGATATTTTTGAATTGCTTTCTTTAATTCAAGTGGGTCTTGAATGCGTTCCTGGATTTCGCCATTCTTGTCGATGATGAATGAGGTAGGAATGCTATACACTTGATATTGCTGCACATACTTCGATGCCTCGCCTGCTGGGTCGTAAACGGCAATCCAAGGAATGTTTTTAGCGGCATCACGCCATGCGCCGAGGGTTTGGTCCAAACCAACTTGGAAGATGGTCACGCGTCCCTTATATTGGGTGTAGAGGTCGTTGAGCACCTTGTTGAACGCTGGAGAGAACGATTGGTCGTACATGGTGAAGTTTAGCAGCACCACGCGGCCTTGCGATGCCACTTTGGCAAGCGAGTGCTCCACGCCCTTGCTGTCTTGCAAAGTGATGTCGAAGAGTTTCACCACCTCTGCCTGAATCTGTGTGCCACCCGAAATGCCGGCGGCTGCACGGCGGCGCTTTTGAGCCTCAAGCGTCATATTCACGAGGTATTGAGTGCGTGGATCGTCTTTGCGGTATGAGTTGAATGCGTTTGCCACAGCGCCAATAATCTTCATATCCCTGTCGTTCATTGGGTCGAACAGAGGGTGTCCGTTGATGTATTTGTTGATAATGAAGTAAGCCACGATGCCTGAGCCGTATTCATCAGCGAGAATCTGATTGGCGAGTTGCTTCTTCCATGCCTCAATCTTTGATGCTGGAGTGCCTTCCTTCGCATATTCGATGGCTTCTTTTTCAATCTTGTTGATTTGCTTTGCGTGTTCGGTGCCGTCGATGTTGAAGTCCTTGTCAAAAGTTTTCAACTTAGAGTCGATGGTGATGCTCTCAATGCTGTCAACTGTAAAGTAAATCGACTTGTCGGCACAGCGCAAACGATAGATGTTGGGATATTCTGGAGCGTCGTAAGAAATGCTATACGAGCCGCCACCGCTGGTGGTTGTGGAATCGAGAATAAACCAGTTGCCATTATTGGCCACTTCAAGGTAAAGGTTGGTGGTGTCGGCAGCGCCTTCCACATTACCCGAAACTTTAAATTTGTTGCCGCCCGTACATGCGCAGAGCATCGCCATGGCAGCAAGCGAAAGGAAAAGAATTTTCTTCATTATGTAATTTTTATTTTTTTCAGAAATTATTATGCGAAGTTAAGGGAATTAGGGCGAATTAGCAAATGAAACGCCCACAAATTTCGTTTACAAACCCAACACCAAGCCCACAGAAAGGGTGCGGATTTTGGGACCGAAGCCGTCTTTTATCACTCGGCAAGGGCTGTATCTCACATACGCGCCCACTTTTCGGTAATTCACGCCTGCAATGGCGTCGAAAGTGACTGGCGATTGGTGAATGTCGTTGCTGGTAGTTTCCTTCACCTTGCCTTCTGCGCCCTCATACTCGGTAAGCACGCTTGCATGAACATTGAAATTGGTGATTTCGCCCACAAACACATCCACATGGCTTCCGATGCGCTGACGGAAGATAATGGGCAGTTCGAGCGCAAACACCTTCAGGCGCGATTTGCAAGATTTGGCATTGGCAGGGTAAGGACCTACGGTCACCCCATTTTCACCCATGCCGAAACGCTCCGCCGAGCCTAATTTATAGTTCTTCCAATCCAAGCCCACACCCACGCTGATGCGTTGGCCATGGCCTGTGTTGTATTTTGCGCCAATCACGTTGAGCCACGATATTTCAAACGACTTGCCCATCTTCACATCCGCTTCTGTCGATATGCCATCCACGAAGCCAAAAGCAAGTCCGCCACTGGTGATGTTCCACCCCACACTGTCGGTGAGCAGCGGATACCAATCCACCTGAATATACTCTTTCTCCTGTGCTTTCGCATATTGCGATGTGCCGAAAACCACAACAAGCAGAGCCACTGCATATAAAATTCGTTTCATACCGCAAAGTTAATCAAAAAAATGTAAATTCGTGGCGATTTCATGTGGTGAGATTTGGTATTCTGAATCTAAATGTATAAATTTGCTGTATGAGAGATGTATTCACCTTATTATTAACCTTTTACCCAAATCGGTCATTAGGACGTGTAAGGATTTTATAGATTACTTCTTGCGGTCTTTCGGCTTTTATAAGATGCCTTTCACTTGTTTTTAATTCGTAATAGCTCGCTATCACTCATTAAAAGACAAGTAAAATCCATTCTTCTAAAATTCCGAAATACCACAAGACCTAATGACCGATTTGGGTTTAAACATCAAAATTATGGAAGCTAAGTTTTATAAATGTCCTATTTGCGGCAATGTGTTTGCCGTGATTGAAGATTCGGGCGTGGTGCCAGTGTGCTGCGGAAAACCAATGTTACACCTCAACGCTATGCAGACCGACGGTGCGGCAGAGAAACACGTGCCAGTAGTCACTCGACAAGAAGATGGCAAACTCAAAATCACCGTCAGTTCAGTACCCCACCCCATGACTCCAGAGCACCACATCTGCTTCGTGGCTGTGGAATCGTGCTGCGGCCTGAAAATCATTCACCTCGACCCAGCCAAGCCAGCAGAAGCCGTGTATTGCGACTGCGGCGAGAAAGTGAAGGCAGTGTATGAATACTGCAACCTGCACGGACTGTGGAAATCCACCGAAATCCCCACCCGCGAATAATCCCAATCACGAATAATCCCAACCCAAGACCCGACTACCACCCAGCCGGGTCTTTTTTTTCGGAGCACATGAAGCATCTGAAACACCCGAAACACCTGAAACACCGATTGAGAAATTAGACGTTAGATGTTAGACATCAGATGTTTTGATTGTGTAGCGCGAAGTTAACAATCAGACAGGGCACACACAATGCCAAAAAGGGGGTAAACCACACTTTGCTCACACTTTATTTCTCACACAGATTCAACGAGATTAAACAAAAAAAAATTCGAGCAATTCGTAGTAAAAAAATCAGCCACAAATTACCACAAATTACCACAAACAACCCACCAACAGAAAACACCAATTTAATCCATTTAAACCCAATTTACACCAATTTTAATTATAAAGGAATATGGGTTAAAGAATGTCGCTAAAAAAAACTCTAACGACATTACTATCAATATGGTTATTTTAATGGCAATGATATACATGTTGTCCCTGTAAATTATCGGGAGGGAGCGAGGTGAAATTTGCTTTCTCCTTTTTTGTCGGTATTGTTAATAAAAATACTGTAAAAAAATGGATAGGGTATTGCGTAATTCAAAGATGTCTAGTACCTCAGCATGTGGAAACATACACGAATCTGCATCTATGAAAGCACTCTTTGAATTTGACAATCTTTTCTCGCTCACATCATATTTCACTACAGAGAAAGTCTGCAAGGAATTTCTTGCACAGCAACGCTGGGGCGGTGATGTGGTCTGTCCGATTTGCGGTAAACACCATTGCAAACAGCGTTTTGACGGTCGTTATCGTTGTGACAGGTGCAAGCACAATTTCTCGGTCATATCAGGTACGATTTTTGAGAATACTAAAGTGTCACTACGCAAGTGGTTCATCGCCATGTATCTCCTTGACGATATTCTTCAGTTCCGACTCATTAAGTCGTATTGTATTTTTCTTTCTCATATCCAATTTGAAATTTCTTTATTGATAAATACCTGACGATTAGAAAAAAATGTATATTTGTGGAAAATAAGTATTTATAGTATATAGATTTAATCAGTCAGAATATGGCGAAAAAAATAATAAGGTTAACGGAAAACGAATTAGCAAAAGCGATACATAGCAGTATTAAAGAATTAGAGTCCGTTGTACTAAATGAGCGAAGTAACACACTTCTTGTTGAAATGGCAAGGATTAATACTAATGATGGTGGGTTATTTCCATTCAACTCTTTTGAAGTAAAGATATGGAGCAACGACCACAATCCTCCACATTTCCATATTATTAAAGATGGATGGGATGTTTCATTTCTAATTGATGATGGTGAAATGTTAGAAATAAAAACACAAGGAAACAAGAAAGATGTATATAACTATATGATTAAAAACGTAAAACAATGGTTATCTGAAGAATGTGCTGTTCTTCCTGCCGTGTCGAATAAAGACAACGCAATGGCTGTATGGAAGCAGATTCATTAGAGTAAATTTAGGCGAATAGAAATATAAGTGTAAATACCCCAAAAAAGCGAGGCAATACAAATGTATATGTGGATTTTTCTTGTAAGAAACAAATGTCAATTTACAGGAACAACATGTATATCATTCCCTTATTTTTCTTTCTCATATCCAATTTGAAATTTCTTTATTGATAAATATCTGACGATTAGAAAAAAGATGTATATTTGTGGAAAATAAGTATTTATAGTATATGGAAAACGATAAGAATAATAAAACAATGAAGAAGGTTGTGTTAACAGAATCAGAACAACGAGAAGTGGATTTGATTACGGAAGAATTCAAGGCAAAAGGTGGTATGGATGATAAAGAACTTATGTCTCGTTTCGGTGCTATTACCTTTGAGGAATTTTCAAATAACATAAGAGAAAAAATACGAAACTATAAAAGATGACGATTTATGTTTTAAGCAATGTGAGAGCAAAAGAACATGAATATGTGGATTACCTAATGAAGTGTTGTGCGCTTGCGCGATGACGAACCGGGCGGTTCGAACCCTTACAACTACACAAAAAAAGACTCGACTTTTTAGTCGAGTCTCTTTTTTGTGGGCGTTGACGGATTCGAACCGCCGACCCTCTGCTTGTAAGGCAGATGCTCTGAACCAGCTGAGCTAAACGCCCTGTCGCTTAATTGCGATGCAAAGGTACTGCTTTTTTCTGAATCTACAAATTTTTCAGGGGTGTTTTTTCAAAAAATTGGCATTTTTTGAAAAAAGTCAACGAGTCAACAGGTCAACAGGTCAACGAGACAGGGGGCTTTGGGGGGGTCGGACGAGTCGGACAGGTCAGACAAGTCGGACGAGAGATGATGGTGGATGAGGTGACAACTTGGTTTCTTGGAAGTTGTTGAGGGTATTCGACATTTCGAGAATTCGAAGAATCGACATTTCGAGGATTCGTGGATTCGTGGACTTGTGGAGCTGTTTGCCTGTAGACTTTTCAAAATAGGGGTGTTGCTCTATTTGAGTGGGGTGATTTGTGAAAAAAGCTCTCTTTTCAGTTAAGGGGGTGAAAAGAGAGCTTTGGATGTTATTTCGCTTGACTCCGCGGGTGTGGAGAGGCGACGTGGTTATTCGTGTTCGGTGAAGTTTTGGGTGAAACGGTCGACGAGCGTTTTGAAGTCGGGGTGACGACGCACGAGTTTCAGGTTCACATAAGGGTCTTCACTGATGCACACTTCATAAAGGCTGCCATAGCCGTTTGCCAATGCGCTTTCGAGGTAGCGGAGGGCTTGGTCGTTGTCGCCGATGTCGGAAAGGAGCGACGATGCGATAGCGTAGGCTTGCCCACCGGGAAGCGACGCTTGCATAATATTGTCTTGCGCCCACTTTCTTGCTTCATCGTCACGGCCAAGTTCGTGGAGTGCAAAACCCTTCAGGCTGGTCATGTCGCTGCCGTTTTTTAGCATCATGCCGAAATCGGCAAGTGCAGCCTCGGCATTGCGCATACGATATTTATACACCCAGCCGCGGAGCAAGAGAGCCTCATTGTTAGCAGGATTTGCCTTAATCACCTTGTTGAGTGCCTCAAGTGCCTCTGGTTGCTTGCGTTGAGCAAGATAGATGCGGGCTTGTGTCAAAAGCAAAGATGGGTCGGTGGCATTGATGCGCGATGCGCGGGCAAGCACGCCAAGAGCCTCGTCGTAGTTTTTGCCTGCGCCATTGTGCTCAATGATGCGAGCCTTGAGAACGAGCGACGCAATATCGCTTGGGTTTTTAGCCAAAGCCTTGTCGATATTGATCAACGCTGGTGCGAACTGGCCAATTTCAAACTGGCAGCGTGCGGCATCGGCGTAGATGGTGTAGTCGTCGTAGATGTTTTTGCTGATGATTTGCTTGAGGTCGCGCAATGCCTGGCTGTAGTGGAGCTGACGCATGGCGATGGAGTAGCGCAGATAGTAGAACGTGCCTACCGATGGCGCATTGTCGATTGAGTTTTGAAGCGCATTCATCACATCGTCGTAGTGCTCGTCGCTCATGTTCACAAGCGCAGAAATCGCCTTGCTCTCATCGTTGCCCACGCTCATTGCCAAAATAATGTCTCGCGCAGCCACTTTATATTGACCGAGCATGATAAACACTTCAGCACGGTTGATATACACCTGTGGCTCTGCAGGGAAGAGCTTCACAGCACGGTCGCAGTATTCCTGTGCCTTGGCGTAGTCGTTGGTCTTGGCAGCCACACGAGCCAATCCGTAGAGCGCGTCGTAGTTTTGAGGCGACATGCGCAGAATGGCATTAAAGTTGGTTTCAGCCGTAGCGTAATCGCCACGCTTGAGCGCCAATTTCGCAATCATGTCGATTACATTCGGATTTGAGGAATTGATGGCAAAAGCACGCTTCAAATCGGCAAATTCGCTATCTAATTCATTTTTCTTGTCGTAAATCTTGGCACGAAGCAGAAGCGCATCGTAAAGCACTTCACGATCCTGATCTGGGCAGTCGGTGATAGTTTTGGTGATGTCGGCAAGTGCCTCATCTATTTGACCATTGTAGAAGTACTGATACGAGCGCGCAAAACGTGTTGCGTAGTCGCCCGGCTCTTTTTCAAGCTGCTGGTCGTAAACATTCATCACGGCTGCGTTGATTTTTTGCTTCAACGCCGCATCTTCGTCGGTAGTTTGAGCCACAGCATTCCACCCGCAAGCCAAAAGCGCAAGGGACAGAAACAGATACTTGATTTGTGTCATATATTCTTGAGTTATTATTTGATGTTATCAATTTGATTCACGGCTTTCTTCAGCACCGACAGACGCTGAAGCAATCCTTCGAGCAAGTCGAGGCGGAGCATGTTGGCACCGTCGCTCTTTGCCACAGATGGGTTTTGATGCGTTTCAATAAACAAGCCATCGGCACCCGATGCGATAGCGGCACGAGCCACCGTCTCGATGAGTTCGGGGCGACCGCCAGTCACGCCTGCGTTCTGGTTGGGCTGCTGGAGCGAGTGTGTGATATCCACAATCACTGGGGCGAAAGCACGCATGGTGGGAATGCCACGGTAGTCCACAATCAGGTCTTGATAGCCGAATGTGGTGCCGCGCTCGGTGATTGCCACGTCGGCGTTGCCTGCATCGCGCACTTTCTGCACGGCAAACTGCATGGCTTCGGGCGAAAGGAACTGCCCTTTCTTGATGTTCACCATGCGGCCTGTGCGAGCGGCAGCCACGAGCAAATCGGTCTGACGGCAGAGGAAGGCAGGAATTTGGAGCACATCCACATACTGCGCAGCCATAGCGGCCTCGTCGGCAGTGTGAATGTCGGTAACTACTGGCACGCCGAATGTGTCGCGCACCTTACGCAAAATTTTCAATGCCTTTTCATCGCCGATACCTGTAAACGAGTCGATGCGTGAACGGTTCGCCTTGCGATAGCTTCCCTTAAACACATAGGGAATGCCCAGTTGCGAGGTGATGGCAACTGCCTTTTCGGCAATTTCGAGTGCCATTTCCTCCCCTTCTATCACACAGGGTCCAGCAAGCAGGAAAAAGTTTCCGCAAGTCGAGGCTTGCAATTGGTCTATAATCATTTCTACTGTTTTATTAATCCTTGTTCATATCTAAAGCGTGGCAGGTGGCCACTGCAAACATGGCGGCGGTTTCGGTGCGCAATCGGCTTTCGCCAAGCGACACGGGCACAAAACCGGCATCAAGCGCCATCGCCACTTCTTCGGGGCTGAAATCGCCTTCCGGACCGATAATAATCATCGTGTCGGCTCCGGGGCGATACTCCTTCGAGAGCACGCGGCGCTGCTCACGAGGCAGCATCATATCGCAATAGGCGATATACTTATTGCCCTCAAACGGCATCTGCATCAACTGCTTGAACGGTGTGAGTTCATCGAGCTGCGGCAACTGCGCCTTGAGCGACTGCTTCATGGCTGAAACCAGAATCTTCTGTATGCGCTCGGTTTTCAGCACTTTTCGCTCGCTGTTGCGGCACAGCAGCGGAATGATGCGGTCCACACCCATTTCAGTCACCCTGTCGGCCATATCTTCCATGCGGTCGAGGTTTTTGGTGGGTGCCACACACAGCACTATCTGATGCCCCCAGTGCGGTGGGCACTCCTTGTGCTCCACAATCTCCACGGCACATCGCTTGGGGTGCGCCATGGCTATTTTGCAGAGGTAGAGGTTGCCCATGCCATCTACCACCTCAATCTCATCACCTTCAGTCAAGCGCAACACACGCACACAGTGCTTCGATTCTTCTTCTGAGAGTTGGAGCGTGGTGGCAATATTGGGGTCGTAAAAGCGATGCATACTTCTATTTAGAAATTAGAAATTAGATGTTAGATGTTAGATGTTAGATGTCAGAGATTAGACCGTTGATGGTCTAATTCGTTTAATTATTTTGCTTCAGGCTCGTGTTTGTACTTAAACAGGAACATGAACGCGATAGCCACTACCAGAGCGAAGCCTGCGAAAATGAACCAGGCATTTTGCCAGCCGCCAGGATTGATCGACATCAGATAGCCGTTTTCATTCCAAGCGCAGAAGTGGTTGATAACTTCGCCAGCGGCGAGTGTGCCGACTGTTGCACCCAGACCGTTGGTCATGAGCATAAACAAACCTTGACCTGACGCGCGAACACTTGGGTCGCACTCCTTGTCAACGAACAGACCACCCGACACATTGAAGAAGTCGAATGCCACGCCATAAACCACGCATGAGAGGATAAAGAGCAGCACGCCTGGGAAGTCTGGGCTACCCAAACCGAAGAAGCCGAAGCGGAACACCCATGCAAACATGGCAATCAGCATCACAATCTTGATGCCGAAGCGGCGCAAGAAGAATGGAATGAGCAAGATGCAAAGTGCTTCAGCCACTTGTGAGAGCGACACGAGCATGGTGGCATTGTTGGCAGCAAATGAGTTGGCAATTTCAGCCACGTCTGAACCTTTGAAACTGGTGAGGAATGGAGTGGCAAAACCGTTGGTCACTTGGAGCGACATACCCAAAAGCATTGAGAAAATGAAGAACAAAGCCATCTTCTTTTGCTTGAAGAGTTTGAATGCGTCCAAACCCAGTTGTTGAGCGAGTGTCTGACCTACAGTTTTCACGAGTTTACATTGTGGCAAAGTCATGCAGTAAGCAAACAGAATCACACCCAAAACGCCCGACACGAGGAACTGGAAGTGAGTGAGTTGGAACTTGGTGAGGTCTTCGCCAATGGTGAAGCCAAAGTTTCCATCATGCCAAGTGGCGCAGTTCACAAACCACATAGTGGCGATGAAACCTACGGTGCCAAACACACGAATTGGTGGGAAGTCTTTCACCGTGTCCATTCCATTGTTTTTAAGAATGGTAAACGCTGCAGTGTTCGACAGCGCAAGCGTAGGCATATAGAACGCCACGCTGAAGGTGTAGGTGGCAATAAACATTGCCTTGTCGGGGGTGTCGGAAGCCTGTCCCATCATAAACAGGGCAATCATGCCTGCTCCAGACAAAAGATGGCAAATACCGAGCAAACGCTGTGGTTGAATCCACTTATCAGCCACAATACCCATCAGGGCTGGCATGAAAATCGACACTATACCTTGAATTGCATAGAACCAAGAAATTTCGGCACCCATACCCGCTTTTCCGAGGTAGTTGCCCATACATGTGAGATATGCTCCCCATACAGCAAACTGCAGGAAGTTCATCACAATTAATCTAAACTTTAAGTTTTTCATCTTGTTTATTTATTTATGTTTTTAGTTTCTTCGTCGGGGTTAGAAGATGTCTTCTTTTTGATGATTTTCTGGATTTCCGCCGCCAGCTCGTATTCCTCTTGCTCCACAAAGCGGTGCATACGCTCTTCAAGTTCTTCCACGCTGAAATCTTCGAGTTTCTGATGCTTTTTGTGAACTATCGGGCTGTCGGTTTTCTCTTCCATGAAAATGCCAGTTTTCTTCACGATTTCCGGTGTGGTGAAGATGGGTGAGCCAGTGCGTAGCGCAAGCGCTATGGCATCGCTGGTGCGCGAATCCAAACTGATTTCTCGCTCACCGTTGCTCAAGCGCAGTTCGCTCATGAATATGCCTTCGCTGAATTTGTAGATAAACACCTCTTCGAGTGAAATGCCGTAGGCGTGAAACATACTCACCATCAAATCGTGCGACATCGGACGCGGAGGTATCACATTCTCCAATCGCATGGCTATCGACTGCGCCTCAGCCACACCCACCACGATGGGGATACGGTATGGACCGTCCACCTCGCGCAGGAGCAGCGCATACGCCCCACTCTGCACAGGATTGTAGGTAATACCCATCACTTTCAATTCCACCTTGTCCATCATCTTATCTTTTGAGTTAATATTATCAATCCACTTTCTGACCAGTGATCACGCCGCTACCGTAGCACAAATGGCCTTGTGCGTCGTAAATCACGGCAAACTGACCAGGAGCGATGCCCTGCACATCGTTTTCGCTCTCAATCACCCATTCACCATCGTGGAGATGCGTGAATTTAGCCTTGGTGAGGATTGGAGTGTGGCGATTCTTGAACATGATTTCCACAGGCCCGGTGGTTTCGCCCCACGGATTGCCAGAAATGAAGTGCATTTCGTCGAGGTGCAGCACTTTGCCATATTGCTTGGCTGTGCCGTAGCCGTTGCTCACATACACCACATTATCTTGCACATTCTTCTTCACCACATACCATGGTCCGCCACTCAGCCCAAGACCTTTGCGCTGACCGATGGTGTGGAACCAGAATCCATTGTGCTCGCCAAGTTTTTTGCCTGTTTCGATTTCAATAATCGGTCCCTTCTTCACGCCAAGGTGGCGACGGATAAAGTCGTTGTAGTTGATTTGTCCGAGGAAGCAGATGCCTTGGCTGTCCTTGCGGTAGGCGTTGGGCATGTGCACCTCTTGAGCGATGCGGCGCACTTCCCCCTTTGGCAAATTGCCGATGGGGAACATCAAGTGCAGCAGTTGCTCGTAGGTGATTTGAGCCAAGAAGTCGGTCTGGTCTTTCACCGGGTCAACAGCCATTGCCAGATATTTGGTATCGCCCACGAATGCGGTGTTGGCATAGTGCCCTGTGGCAGTCATGTCGAAGTCCTTGCCCCAGCGCTCCTCAAAATAGCCAAACTTAATCATGCGGTTGCACATCATATCGGGATTTGGAGTGAGCCCTTGCTTCACGGCGCGGAGCGCATATTCCATCACATTGTCCCAATATTCCTGATGCAGCGACACCACTTCAAGTGGCAAACCGTATTTCTTGGCAATCAGCGTACACATTTCAATATCTTCTTCTGCGGCACAGTCGCCCTCGTCGGTGTCCATTCCTATACGGATATAGAACAACTGGAGGTCGTCGTGTCCTTCCTCTTTCAGTTTATGAACCACTACTGCGCTATCCACGCCGCCAGAAATCAATACTGCTATACTCATATCGTTATTCGTTCTCTGTAGTTGAATTTGAGTTTTCTTTTAAATAAACACATTACACATTGTCGAGCACCTCGTCTTCTTCCCTATTGCGCTCAATGTTTACGGCTATCAGGTAGTCAACCGAAATCTTGCCCGGACCAGCCAGCAGCAAGAAGAAGAACACACCGAGGAACATCACAGGATAGCCTGGAGTGAATGTAAACACCCCCGATGACACTTCTGGAGAGAACACCAAATATTCAGCGTAAGCCATAATGGCAATCGAAGGAACGAGAGCTACGCGCATAAGAAATCCTAACATGATGAATGTGGCGCAAAACAGTTCCAATATAGCTATCATAATAATGGAATCTTCAGCACCAAGCGAAAGGAAACCTGAAAACTGGGGTGCAATGGTGTTGATGTGCAGAATTTGGCGGAATGCCACCAAACAAAACATCAAACCGATGAAAAGACGCAAAAATAATCGCGAAAGGTTAGTGTAGGTGTGACCTGCACTATACATAAAGAAATTTTTAATGCCGTTAGGTACTTTCATGCGTGTGAATGATTATGGATTAAACGCTTTTTTAATATCGTCGACGTACTGGTTTTTGTTCATCACACGGTGCGCATTGTCGAGCACCACAAACGATGGCAAAATTCTCACGTCGAGGTTGTTATACTCGCTGGTAGCAACGAGCGTCCAATTGGGGTATTGCGATGCCTCTGCCAAAAATTGCTTTGGTTTGTCGCCCACATACACATTTATCACTTTGGTATAGCCCTGCTTCACCAGTTCGTTCACGCCGAGGTCGGTATCGATGCGGGTGCGCGCCAATGAGCTTTCCACACCGTCGCCAGTGAAGAACAGCAGCACGATTTCGGCGCTGTCAACTGGCACATCATACAGTTTTCGCTTCGCACCCGTTGCGTCGGTGATGCTGAAATTATAGATTTCATTGCCGAGCTTGGTATTGTTGATGGTGCGAATTTGCTCTTGATAGTGATTTCTTGCATCTTTCTTCATCCACGATGCCTCAACAGCCGATTGCAAGAACGCCAAATACACATCGTCGATGAGTGGCTGTGGGGTGTAGTAGAGCATATACTCGGCAGTTGCCATCAGTCGCATAAAGTTGGGCTGGTTGGCTTGCGCCTTGTTCATCAGCAAGCGAACTGAACTCTGACCCACATTCTTGTTGGCAGAACTCATGATTTGAAGATAGTCAACAAATGTGGATTGAAGTGCACTGTCGGTTTCGGCAGTGAGTGGTTTGTGGAAGTCGAAATTATCCCAAAAGTGAGTGGTACTATAGTTGCAGCGGCTCTCAAGCGATGTGCATGTGTCGGGAGCTACTGGATATTCAAACATAGTTTTACTTTGAGCACTGGCTTTTGTAGCTGCCAGTGAGAGCAAAAGTAGGGATAATAAAGCAAAAAACTTTTTCATATTTCGTTGCGTTGTTACACTATTTACCAATTAAAAAGTAAAATTACAGCAAATAGGTCATTCGTCAAAATATGAACGCCGAAAAAGGGCGTGAAAACAACATTTTTTTACAAAATAGAGCCTATCATCGGCAGAAAAACGCTATTTTTGCACTATGGACAACTATATCGTATATTTTGAATATTACAGCGAGGGCGAAAGCGGAAACGACAAATACCGCTTCACCTCAAAAACCGAGGCACTTGAACAGATGGCGGAACTGAAGCAAGCCATAAAAGTGAATTTCTGCGACAGCACAGAAACCGAAACAATAGAAGAACCCGACTTCTTCGGCATCATGGACCTGAAAAGCGGCGATTTCGCTAAAGTGGTTTTGAAGGAAGAAATTAGAAATTAGAGGTTAGAAGTTAGAAATTAGATTTTTAGAAGTTAAGGAGTTAAGAAGTTAAAGAAGTTAAGACGATAGTTCCGATAGTTCCGATAGTTCTGAGTGCTCTGAGTGCTCCAAGTGCTCTGATAAGAAAATAAATTGGCTGCGCCCTTCATTTTGGGGCACAGCCATTATTTTTTGGTGGATCGCTTTGCGCATTATCCCAAATCGGTCATTAGGGTTTATTTGCGAATGTATGGAAGCAGGGCGTCGCGCCAGATGAGGTAGGCACCGCCCATGAGGTGAAGTCCGTCGTTGGTGTATTCAGGCTTCATCTTACCGTTTTCGCCCACAAAAAGTGGGTAGAGGTTGATGAACGTTACGTCTAAGCGTTGGCACATGCTTTCAAGTCCCTTGTTGCCGTCAACCACCACTTGCTCTCTGCCCTTCAGAAGTTTCCAAAGGCGAACATCGTTGTTGAATGGCAACATGCTTTGCACATAAATCTCAGTTTTTGGGCAACGCGCCTGAATGGTGGTCACCACTTGAGTCATGGCGCTGACAATGCTATCGGCCGACACGCCGTGTGAAATGTCGTTCACACCACCCATGATGAAGATTTTGCGTGGCTGACCCTTCAAGATGGGTTCAAGACGCTCGAAAAAACCAGGAATAATGTCGCCCACTATGCCACGGTTTTTCACATGGCAGTTGTCGAACAGTTCGTTCCATTCCGCACCATCGGTGAGGCTGTTGCCCAGCATGATGATGTCGCTCGAATACACAGGGAGCAAATCAAACAAAGTGGCTCTACGAGCGTAATACACATCGGGATTAACAGGCTTTTTCTGTGCCATACACGAAAGGGTGGCTACCGCCATCAATAAAACTAATATGCGTTTCATAATCCATTATTTATAAATAGAGGGTATCGGCATAGCGCCAACACCCTCCTATCATTTAACTGAGTTGATTACTGATTTGAACGATAAGCGTCGCAAGCCTTCTTCACAGAGCCATACTTGAGAAGCAATGTCTTTGCTTCTTCATAAGGCAAACCGAGTTCTTCAACCACCATGCGTGTACCGCGGTCCACAAGCTTGATGTTGGAGAGCTGCATGTTCACCATCTTGTTGCCCTTCACACGGCCCATCATAATCATCACGCTGGTAGAAATCATGTTGCAGATGAGTTTTTGACCTGTACCCGATTTCATACGAGATGAACCGGTCACAAATTCAGGACCTACAACCATTTCCATTGCAATTTCAGCGGCTTCGCTCATAGGAGCATCTGGGTTGCTGGTGATAGCGCCAGTCAAACAGCCAAATTCACGAGCGGCTTTCAATGCGCCAATCACGTAAGGAGTGGTGCCTGAAGCGGCAATACCCACCACGGTGTCGAGTGGAGTGATGTTGAATTCTTGAAGGTCTTTCCAGCCTTGTTCGGTGTCGTCTTCAGCGTTTTCCACTGCATTACGCAATGCGGTGTCGCCACCTGCGATAATACCGATAATCCAACCTGGATCCATACCGAATGTTGGCGGAATTTCACTTGCGTCGAGCACGCCCAGACGGCCAGATGTGCCAGCACCCATATAGAACAGGCGGCCACCCTTCTTCATGCGTTCTACGATACCTACCACGAGTTTCTCAATCTGAGGAATTGCTTTCTCAACAGCGTCGGGCACCTTGTGGTCTTCCTTGTTGATGTTTACAAGCAATTCGTGAGCCGACATCTTTTCGAGGTCGTTGTAAAGTGAAGGTTGTTCGCTAATTTTTACAAATGCCATTATTGTAAAATTTTAAAGATTCAAATTTAGTTTGTTGTTAAATTATGCTTGCTCTGAGTGGAACTTGATAAGACCTTCCATTGGAGCTTGAATAATAGTGCCGATGGTGATACCTTGGCTTTGTGCAGCTTCCATAAGAGTAGCCTTCTGGAGGAATGCGATTGAACCTACGAAATTGCAAGGAAGTTCCTTGTAGTGGTCGTAGCTTTCCACGTTGCGGATAAAGAAATCGGTGAATGAGCGAAGCACGATGCGGTGGATTGATGGCTCTTCGATGTTCTTTTGCAAGAATGGAGCAAATTGAGCGAGGAAACGGTTACCGGCTGGCTTGCGATATACGCGGTCGATGATAGTCATGCGGTCAACCTTGTATTCGTCGTAGAACTTTTGGCAAAGGTGTTCTGGAAGTTGCTTTTTGAGCACATCGCCCACGAGGAGTTTACCGAGCACAGCACCACTACCTTCGTCGCCGAGGATATAGCCGAGTGGAGATACGTTGTCAACCACCTTTTCGCCATCGTAGTAGCAAGAGTTAGAACCAGTACCCATAATACAAGCGATACCAGGCTTACGGCCACAGAGTGCGCGAGCAGCAGCGAGCAAGTCGCTTGCCACTTCCACCTTAGTGGCTGATGGAATGTTTGCTTTAAGAGCATTGACTACGTGTGAACCAACTTCTTCATTCAAGATACCTGCACCATAATAGTAGATTTCATCAATTTGATAACCACTGATGTGAGGAACGAGTTCAGCCTTGATGGTGGCAGTCATTTCTTCCTCTGTCATCATCAGTGCATTCATACCAGTTGTAAAGATTTGTGCAACTTTTTCGTTGCCATTGAGTAGGCACCAATCAATTTTGGTTGACCCACAGTCTGCAATTAAAATCATAATGAAAATGTAGTGTTTATAGTTTAATTATTATATTTTTCTTGTGGAGGATATAACCGAATATCCAGTTAAACAATACGAAAAGTATTGCATACAAGCACGATGCCATCTTATCTGACAGGGTGATCGACTTATACGCATCGTAGAGCGCGCCCTTGATAGAGTTGCGATTACCGGCACCCGATGCCACAGCCACAGCCTCGTTGAAGGTGGTTTGCAGGGCTGTGAGGCTATCACCTTCAAATGCCTTGCTCTTTTGCATAGCAGGCAAGAAGATGTCGTCGTATTTCAGTTCGGCGGTCACACCCAAAGTGTCGGCATAGCAGAGGTTCACTGCAGCCTGTGCTCGGTGCATACCATTCTTCGATGCTTCCATATAGTAGTCAGCAGCCTTCACATGGTCGGTGACGATGCCGAATTTACCGAAGTCGTAGCAAAGTGCCAAGTTGTATTGCGCATTGGCGATTGAAGAGTCAGCAGCCTCGGTGAGCAATGGCAGGATTTCCTGGTCGTTGATGGCATCATCGTCTTGCATGTATGCCAAAGCCAAATTGTAGCGTGCGTTCACCATCGATGAATCGGCAGCGGCAGCCTTAAAGAGTTTCAGAGCCTCATCCTTGTTTTCTTCCACACCGTCGCCATTGTAGTAAGCGATGGCGAGGTTGTTTTGAGCCTGTGCGCAACTGTCGGCGGCGAGCTTTGTGTAGATAGCGGCAGCCTTTTCAGCATCACCCTTCACATAATCATCAGAAGTGCTGACAATCACTGAGCCAAACACGATAGCCAAGAGACTACCCAACACATAAAGTGAAAGTGGATTCACACCAAATGCCTCGAAGAAGTAGCACCATTTTGAGCGCCCCTTCATATCAATTACATAAATCAACAAAGCCAACACGCTCATTGCCAAACCGCAGGTGAGCAACACGAAGGTGGTTGACCACATCTTCTTGCCACATGGAATGCCATAACTGAGCAACCAGCCAGCCAAAATGAAGATAAAGCCGATGAGCAAGAGGCGGCCCACACGATAAGAGTTGTCTTTGTGCTTCAAAATCACGCCACCCACCATAAAGCCGATAAGGGTGTGTGCGATACAGGGAAGTGTGCTCAAAATGCCTTCAGGGTCAAATGCCACGCTCATGCCATTATAGCTTTCGTGATACATGTGGTTAGGACCAAGCACAGCATTGTCGATTACAGCAATGATATTGTCGGTTGAGAACTCATAACCATGACCTACGCCCAAAATCAATGCATACACAGCGAGAATGCCTGCAATCACCCAAGGGATGAAGCGATATTTAATGAATGTGGCGCAAAGGGTGCCAAAGAAATACACCAATGCCAAGCGTTGGAACACACCCAAATAGCGAATTGAATCTAAATTATTTGCTGCCTCGGCAAACGATTTGCCATCGCGGAACATGCCATACATCAAGTGGCTGAACCATTGCACAGCCCAGCCGATAATGAACAGCAGCACGGTGCGGCGAATCATTTTCACGGCGAGCGTTTTCGACATGGTGAAATTGAATTTCTTCAAAGAGAAAAACATCGCCACACCCATGCAGAAGATGAAGAATGGAAACACCAAGTCGGTTGGTGTCAAGCCTATCCATTCGGCATGGCCAAGTGGCGCATACAGGTTGCCCCAGCTGCCGGGGTTGTTGACAAGCAACATACCTGCCACTGTGATACCGCGAAGGATATCAAGGGATTTCAAGCGTTTACTATTATTTGCCATATAGTTATGTTGATTTTTTTATTTTACGGTAGTACATTCATTAATGAGATACACGAGCGACTGATAAGGCACACCGCTATGGGTGGTCAAACCAATTTCACAGGTGCGGCTATTGGAGTAGCCTCGCTTCACATTCGCCTTTTCGATAGCGGCACGGAGTTTGCGCAGCGCATACTTGTTCACCTCTGGATTGTTGAAACCCTTGTCGCCAGCAAAACCACAGCAACCCACGCCCTCTGGCAACACCACATTGCTTGAACAGCGACGCGCCAAGTTGAGCATTTTATTCTCCACTTTCATCAATCGGGTTGAGCAGGTGAGGTGAATTGCAATTGGCTCGTCAATCTGGTGGAAGTCAAGTGAGTCGGCCACATAATCGTGGATAAATTCCATCAGTTCGAGCGGTTTCACCTTAGTCATGTGCTTTTGCATACGATGCATACATGGACTTTGGTCGCAAATCACCGGATATTTGCCATTTTCGCTTGCCTCAAGGAGCGCGGCCTCAAGTTCGGCAGTTTTCCTGTCGGCAATGTCGGGCATACCCTTGCTTTCCCAAATCATGCCGCAGCACATCTTCTTCATATTGGCAGGGAATATCACTTCCCAGCCTGCTTTGTTGAGGAATGTCACCACTTCGTCCACAAGGTTGGTTTGTGGCCCCTTGTGTCCTTTACCCATGGTTTGGTTGAGGCAACTTGGGAAGTAAACCACCTTTTTCTTTGATTCAGCTTGTTCAATCTCGTGGGCAGAATATGCTTTTGGCAGTGATGGAGTCCAAAGCGGACCGCCTGCCGCATGAATAGCCTTACCAACAGTTTCCACACCCTTCTCGCCAATCACGGCTTGTGCCAAACTTGCCGAACGGAGTGCCAGTTTGATACCCGAACGAATGGCAGGAACATTGTCGGCACAGAAGTCGCCCACTTTATGTGTGAAGGAGTTTGGCTTAATGGCGGCATTACGCAAGTCGTGCGTCAAATCTCCTGTGTTGATTTTCATCGGGCAGGAGGTGCTGCACAAACCATCGGCGGCACAAGTCACGTTGCCATAATATACATATTGTTTCTGTAGTCGCTTCAAGCGCGCATCGTCTTCGCCTGTGGCCTTCAAACGCGCGATTTCGCGTTGCACCACAATGCGCTGACGCGACGACATGGTGAAACCACAACTCATACAGTTCACTTCGCAGAATCCACATTCCATACACTTGTCGATGTGCTCGTTGGTCAATGGAAGAGGCTTAAACGATTTCACGAAGCAATCGGGGTCGTCATTGAAAATCACGCCAGGGTTGAGAATGTTTTGAGGGTCGAGCAAGTGTTTCACTTCCTTCATCACCGCAAACGCTTTTGGTCCCCACTCTGTTTCCACGAATGGAGCCATATTTCTACCTGTGCCATGTTCTGCCTTGAGTGAACCGCCGTATTTGTCAACCACAAGTTTGGTGATTTCGCTCATCAAGTCGCGATACTGCTTCACATCAGCCTCGGTCTTGAACGACTGGGCGATGATGAAGTGGTAGTTGCCTTCAAGCGCATGGCCGTAGATGCAACTATCGTCGTAGCCGTGGTCTTGCAGCATTTGTGCAAGGTCGCAAGTGGCATCGGGCAAATCTTCGATATGGAATGCAATGTCCTCGATAATCACAGTAGTGCCCAGCGGACGGGTGCCAGCCACCACAGGGAACACGCCAGAGCGGATTGCCCAATATTTGGCGTTTTCTTCAGGATCGGAGGTGAACTTTGGCTGCACATAGAGATTGAAGCCTTCAAGCACCTTTTCCATCGCTGCCACGTTGGCTGCGAGTTGCTCTTTGGTGTCGGCTGATGTGCGCACCAAAATTGCGGTAAGGTTTTCGCCGATGGTGTCGTTAACCGAAGCCAGCGACTTCTTGTCCAACAACTCGGCACATTCCACAGGGCTATTCTTCAAAGCCACCACACATTCGCAAGCCTCGCGCATATCCTTGAAGTAAAGCATTGCGCTCGACGAATATGGATAGAGGTGACCTGTGGTCATGGTAAACTCGCTGGCAAAACCAAGCGTGCCTTCACTACCCACCATCAAGTGGGTGATGATGTCGAATGGATCGGTGTGCTCAACGAATGGGTAAATGTTGAGACCAGTCACATTCTTAATGGCATACTTATGCTTGATGCGCTTCACAAGTTCTTCGTCGGCAAGCACTCGGTCGCGAATATCTTCAATACCCTTGATGATTTCGGGGTGCGATTGCTTGAATGCGTTGCGGCTGTCGGCATCGCCAGTGTCGAGCACTGTGCCGTCGGCAAACACGATACGCATCGATTTCATCACCTTGTCGCTATTGGCATGTGTTCCGCAACTCATACCCGAAGCGTTGTTCATCACAATACCGCCCACCATTGCCGAATTTTTCGACGCAGGGTCGGGGGTGAATGTCTTGCCATAAGGGCGCAATATCTCATCTACCTTATGACCCACGATACCAGGTTGCATAGTGATCACCGACGCATCGTCGTTCACTTCATATTTTTCCCAATTTTTACCGGCCACAATCATAATTGAGTCGGTAGTAGTCTGGCCCGAAAGGCTGGTACCAGCAGCACGGAAAGTGACAGGAAGTCCCAGTTTGCTTGCCTCAGCGAGCAAACGCGACACTTCTTCCTCCGTCTTGCTGCGTACCACAACCTGGGGTATGTGTCGGTAGAAACCGGCATCCGTACCCCAAGCCAGGCATCGCAAATCGTCGGTGTAAATCCTATCGTCAGGTATAAACCACGATATGTTGCGAATATATTTTTTATAAATTTCCTTCACTGATACGATTTGTGTGTGCGAAATTATTGATATAAGTAATACTTGCTTGATTTAGCCTTGAAAGCCTCAGCATCTTTGTTGAAGTATGCTTCAATGTCTGCCACCTTATAGCGCTTGCTGAAGAGCACACGAATTTGGTCGGTACCCATCACCTTGTCAAACATGCCGTAACCGCGCTTTGCGTTGGCATCGAAAATCTTGGCTTCTGGGTGCAATTCGTGAAGCACTTGAAGGAAGTAGAACTGGCAAAGAGTGAGGTTTGCCTTGTCGAGGTCGGTGATATACACTTGCACACCGTGCATTTCCTTCATCGCGTCGGCAGTTTCAGGACCAACCTTGAAGAATGGCTTGAAATTGATTGGACGGAAGCGGAAACCTGGCAAGTTGAGGGCATTCATCGCATCGGCAAGTTTATCAGCATCGAGATAAGGAGTGGCGAAGCATTGGAATGGCAAAGTGTAGCCAATACCGGTGTTGAAAGCATAGAGTTCGCCAATCACACCGCTCATGGCATAGAATGCCGCATGGTCGGGGGTTGGGATTTGTGGTGATGGAGCCACCCATGGCAGACCGGTTTCGGCGTAAGTCATGTTACGCTTCCAGCCCTGCATAGGAATCACGGTGAGTTTTGCCTTCTTGGCAATCACGCCTTCTTCGTTGAGATACAAAGCGAGTTCGCCTGGAGTGAGGCCATACACATAAGGGATAGCGTATTTGCTCACCATTGAGAAGAAGCCTTTCTCCACGAGGTTGCCTTCCACCTTAGTGCCGCTCACGGCATTTGGGCGGTCGAGCACCATAAATTCTTTGCCGTTTTCAGCACAAGCCTCCATACACATACCCATAGTGGCATAGAAAGTGTAACTGCGGCAACCGATGTCCTGAATGTCGTAAACCAGCACGTCAATGTCCTTGAGCATTTCAGGAGATGGCTTGTGGGTCTTGCCGTAAAGTGAGTAAGTCTTTACGCCTGTTTTTGCATCCACTGCGTCGCCCACTGCGTCGCCAGCGTGTGCATTACCACGCACGCCGTGTTCTGGGCCATAAAGTGCCACCAGTTTCACGCCTTCAGCCTCGTTCAAGATGTCGACGGTGGATTTGAGGTTGCGGTCCACACCACTTGGGTTGGTCACCAAGCCCACACGCTTGCCTTGAAGCTCCTTGAAGCCTCCGTCGCGGAGCACTTCCACACCTGTTTTCACCTGTGCAGTAGCAATCATAGCCGCAGCCATAGCCACCAACGATAAAATATATCTTTTCATATTATAGTTTGTTTGATAGAGTGAGAGTGATTATTTGTTTTCGTCTTCTTTCTTACCGTAGTTAGGGTCAATCTTTCTGTCGGCAAAGTAGGTAACGATGAGTGTTGCGAAGCAGCAAATCATCACCATCCAGAAGAACCATACATAACCGATTGCCTCTTGAATGTAACCAGCCACGAAGCCTGGGAGCATCATTGAAAGTGCCATGAAGGCGGTGCACACAGCGTAGTGCGAAGTTTTGTATTCACCTTCAGAGAAGTACATCATGTAGAGCATGTAAGCGGTGAAGCCGAAGCCGTAACCGAATTGCTCAATGCAGAGTGCGATAGTGATAATCACCACATTTGATGGCTGAGCCATTGCGAGGTACACGAATGTGAGGCAAGGTAGGGTCATGAAACCAGCCATCACCCAAAGTGATTTCTTCAAACCTACACGAGAAGAATACACACCACCGAGAATACCGCCAAGCAGCAAGGCAATCACACCAAACACACCATATACGGTACCTACCAACTCGGTAGAAAGTCCGAGTCCACCTTCTTCAAGTGAGTGAACCAAGAATGGCTGACAAAGCTTAATAAGGAAGCCTTCTGGCAAACGATAAAGGAGCATGAAGGCGATAGCCAAAAGGCAGCCAGGCTTCATGAAGAATGTTTTGAACGAGTTGACGAGTTCCACGAGGTTGTTGCTCATGGTGTTGCCACCTTCAGCCGAAACGCGTGGCTTGTCTTGGTCGCTATGAGGCAATGCGAAGGTGTGGTAAAGGGTAATCAAACCAAACACCACAGCTGCCACACCAAGGGTGATTTGCCATGAAGCAGGAATGTTGCCAGCCTCAACGCCTAATGGAGAGAAGCCGTTGCTTTCAATCAAACCGGCAATAGCCACGAGCACGCCCTGACCGAATACAGATGCCACACGGTAGAACACGCTACGGATACCGATAAACGCTGCCTGACTGCTTGGGCTGTGTGCCAGCATGTAGAAGCCGTCGGCTGCAATATCGTGAGTGGCTGATGCAAATGCTGTGATAATGAAGATAACCAATGTCACAGTGAAAATGCTAATTGAAGTAGTGCCTGAGGCTACCGTTTCTGCCGAAGGGAATGGCAATGTGAGTGTGAGCAAAATCATGGCTGCTGTCATGAGAATTTGCATCACCACAATCCACCAACGCTTGGTTTTCACTACATCCACGATAGGGCTCCACACACCCTTCAAAAACCAAGGGAAATAGAGCAATGTGGTGAAGAACGACATATCACCATTGGGAACACCCATCTTGGTGAACATCATCACCGAAATGTTATTTACTACAAAGTATGGAATACCTTCTGCGAAATACAGGGTAGGCACCCACCACCAGGGATTTTTTGTTTTAGTTAAATCTGCCATATTTTATGAATCTATGTTTTTATATTATCGAGTTAATTAGTATTGTGCTTCAATGTCAGCACCGATGAAATAATGGAGTAGTATTTCTTTATAGTCGTAGCCCTTTGCGCCCATCACGGCAGCACCAATCTGACATAAGCCCACACCATGTCCCCAACCTGCGCCACGGAGCACAAACTTTGCTGGATAGCCGTCGGCATCCACATCGTGCTTCTCAACCACGAAGGCTGAACTGTAGAGAGCACTTTCGCTCAGCGCATAGCGGATAGCCAATTCCTTGCCGATGGTCTTGGTCATCTTCTCGCCCACAATTTTCAGTTTGTAGAGGCGGCCCGATGTGCCACGTGCCACTGGTTCGAGGCTCTTGATGCGTCCGTAGTCGTCACCGGTGCGTTTCTTGATAAGGGCTGAAATTTGGTCTTGAGTGTATTCCACTGTCCAGCGATAGAAATCCTTTGTCTCCTGGTCGTAGTCGTTGAGCACTTGGGAGAGGATTTCAGGGTCGGAAGTGTTGCAGAATGCGGCTGGAGCAGACAGAATCCACTCAGCGGCATTGTCTTCACGGGTAAGGTCGGGGAAATCCATAGGATTTTCACCGTCGCGGCGAGCCACCAGATAATCATAGTGCTGTGGCTGCCAGCAGTTTTCAAATTCTTCAAACACACCGCCACACGATTTCGAGAAGCGGGCATCGCAAAGGTTGCCGCCATACATGAGCACCTGGCCCCATGTGGCTTCGATAGCCTTCTTCACCGTTTCGGTGGAAGCGCGTGTTATGCCTTGATAGCGTTGGCAGTGGTCGTCGGCACACACATCGAAGTTGATGTGGTCGTCGCGGTCCCACCATTTAATTTCCTCTCCTGGCTCTTGGGCGGTTTCGCCAAGCATCACATCAGGAGCGGCACCAACTTTGTCTTTATAGATTTGAGCCAAAAGCCAGCTTCGTGAAATCACGGCGTGAGCTTTCAGTAATTCAAGCGAGGCCTTAGCACTCATTTCGCTTGAAATCACGCTCAGCAAATATTCCTCAACCGAGAGGACATTGACGGTGGTGATTTTGCCGTTTTCCACAATAAGGTGGAGTGCGCCACGGAAACTCTGCACTTCTTTTCTGCGCCAGTGGAAACTTACACCAATCGTAACATCTATAAGAGTGAAAGAGTCGGTTTCCACATTCGCTGGTTCGAAAAGGAGTTCGTCGTACTGCTGTCCATTCCACACCACTTTACCGTCGATGGCTTCTACATGCTGGTTTCCAGCCACCAAATTACCACCTACACGATATTCGTTGTTGAGTACAAAATCAACAACTGGTTCGTTCATAATTCCGACACGTACTTGAGGAACTTTATTCATCGTAAGAATATTTTGAGTTAAATAATTGAATTAATCGCTGAGCACCGCCTGCCGAAAGGCACAGTTCGTTGAACATTGCCTCAACATCGGCGGCAGTAAGTAGTTTAAAATCTTTTTCCACAGGCACTGCAAACACCTGTCCCATATCCACAGAAGCGGGTGAAAGCAGGAATTGGCCTTCGCCATCACCATAATTGCTTGGGCGATGCTTCACGCGTGGGAAAATAGCCAAATGATAGGTGTTCTGTTCTTTCCAGCACAGCACATTCATCATGGGCTCCACTTCGCCTTCATTCACCGGCAATAATGCAATGAGTTTTTCAGCCAAATCTTCCACTTCTGCCACTTCTTCTCCCGATACTACGAACGGACGGCCTGGCGATGATGCGCAATAATTGATTTTGCCGTGGGCAAACGCTTCTACCGTCACGCTTCCCGACTGATATTCATCGCAAAATGGCATAAATCCTTTGTTGCCTGCCTGAAAATGCATGTGGTCGGGTGCCGAAGCACCACATTTAGGACCATTATAAAACAACACGAACTCTGGTAAATCAGCCGACAAGCGAAGCATATCCCCTACTCTGCCCACGATTGACTGATACACATGCTGCATATTGGCAATGGTGAGGTGGCGTGGGAAAATGGGGTAAGGATTCACCTGAATTTTATATTTCCCGTGCCAAGGAATCATTTCCTGCTCTTGGGGTTGATTTTCGCTGCACAAAAAGCATTTTCTCGCTTTCAATGAAGCCGCGTCAACTTTTGCTGCCGATGAGCGAATACGCTCCGGATTGAACTGGAGCACCACGGTGGAGCCGCCAAGTTGCAAATCACGAGTTTCAACACGCTCAAGCGCACCATAGTTCTGTGCCACGGTTTGCCAGTTGCGCATCTGACGCTCAATCAAACAGTTTACCTCTTCGGTATAGTTCATATAATAGTCGAATAAATAGTATGTTGTTTATTAATAAGCTGTGTCCAGACTGGGCGCAAGGCTCAGTCTGGAGTTTCACAGCATTATTATATTAAGTGTAACCTCTAAGAATTACTTCTTGTTCATAGCCACACGAGCTTGGAGTTCCCAAGTGCGGATGCGGTCTTTGTAGAGGTTGTTGTTGTTCATCTTCACTACGTCGAGTGATGCATCACTGTTGTCGTCCCAACGGCGGCACATGTACACAGGAACGTAAACACGACCGATTTGGAAGTGACGAGAGATGTTCAAACCGAGAGCGTAGTCTTCACCGTAACTGGTGTTAGGAATCTTCACATCGCGCAATACTGGAGTGTAGAATGCACGTGGAGCGCCAAGACCGTTGATACGGAGAGCGTTGTTGCGACCGTTTTCTGGAGTCCATTCCTTGTGGTCGATGATACCAGGTGGAATCATTTTGCCATCGATGTCGGTGATCATGTAAGTACCCACAACCATTGCTACGTTTTGTTCGTAGAATGCGTTCACCATAGTGGCGAGGGTGTTTTCGTCTTTGTACATGTCGTCGCTATCGAGTTGAACGATAAACTTACCAGCCTTTTCGTGGTGAGCAGCGAGGTTCCAGTAGCCACCGATACCCATATCGTAGTAGTCAGCGATGATGTGGATCAAGCGTGGGTCGTCAGCAAATTCGTCGATTGCTTCACGAGTACCGTCGGTAGAGAAGTTATCTACCACCATGAGGTTGAACTTGAAGTCGGTCTTTTGGTTGAGCACGCTCTTGATAGCGTCGCGGATAGTGCGGATACGGTTACGAACAGGAATCATAACGGTTGCTTCCACTTCAAATTCGCCACGGTTGAATTCAATGTGCTGGAAGTTTGGAGTGCCATCTTCCTTAACAGGAGCGAGGTAACCACCGATTTCCTTGAGGTGTTCGGTACAAGCCTGTTCCATTTCAATTTGACGGCCACGGTTTTTAGGATCTACGTAGTCGAAAATCTTTTCACCACTCTTGCGGGTGTCGAGTTGCACGTCGCTGTAGAGGAATTCGTTGATGTGGGTGATAGTGCCGAATTGAGAGAGTTTCAAGCGGAGGTCGTACAGACCAGCGAACTCATAGTCAGCCTTCATTGCTTCAGCCGCTTTCTTGAAGCAGCAAGCGCAGAAGAAGAGCACTGAACCGAAATCGAAGTCGTCGCGCAAACTACCAAATTGGTAGTCGATCACTGGAGCCTTGTCTGCGCCCTTGTCGGTCACGTTGTAGTGGTCGGCATAGAGCATTGCGCTCTGGCTGTCGTTAGCGAGAGTCACGAAGCGCTCGATTGCGAATGGAGCGAACTTGAGGGTGTTGTACTTGGTGTAAAGCATTACGAAATCAGCGTCATCAGCCTTAGCCGCAATAGCCTTCATTGTAGAAGAGGCAGTGAGGTTGGTTACATTAATGAGTTCACAACCTTCAACTGTACCCTTTGCATCAGCATTAGCCAGGAGGAAGATTTTGTTAACGTTTTCGTTAGCCTTCAAGCCTTCGATAGTGGCTTTTGCCTGTTCTGCTTCTGCAAATGGAATGAAGCAATTAATTTTTGCCATAATAATAAATTAATTAGTTGATAATTACTATTTATTTTATTGTTTGTTAGAGTTCTTGTTTTTGATGATGCGTGCCTTGAGTTCCCAAGTGCGAATGCGGTCCTTATACAGGTTGTTGGCATTCTCCTTGAAGATGTCGAGGTTGGCGTCGGTGTTGTCGTCCCAGCGGCGTGCGCAGGTCATCACCTCGTAAACGCGGCCCATACGGTAGTTGCGGGTGATTGCCAAACCCATAGCGTAGTCCTCACCGTAATTGGTGTTAGGAATGTTGGTGGCACGATAGATTGGGGTGTAGAATGCGCGAGGACCGCCCACACCGTTCACGTGGAACAGGTTGTTGCGACCATTGTCGGGAGTCCATTCGTGATGGTCAATCACACCTGGAGCCATTTCCTTCAAATTCACATCAGTCACCACATAAGTGCCACACACCATAGCCGCATTCTCCTTATAGAATTGTGCCACCATCTTTTCAAGGGTGTGCGGAGTAGCGTAAACGTCGTCACTGTCGAGACCGATGGCAAACTTACCGCATCGTGGATCGTTGATTGCCAAGTTCCAGCAGCCACCAATGCCCAAATCGTTGCGGTCGGGAATGATGTGCACAAGGCGTTCATCGGCGGCAAATTCGTCGATAGCCTCGGTGGTGCCGTCGGTTGAGTGGTTATCTACAATAATCAAATTGTATTTGAAAGGTGCCTCTTGACTCAAAATCGACTTGATGGCATCGCGAATCACTCTCACGCGGTTGAGCACAGGAATCACCACCGTACATTCCACATCGAATTTCTCTGAATCGAAATCCACATCTTTAAAGTCGGTTGGCTCAAGATATGCGCCCACCACTTTCAAGTGCTCGGTGCAAGCCTCTTCCATTTCCTTTTGGCTTGCGTCGTTCTTTGGATCGCAATAGTCGTAAATTCTTTCACCGCTGGAGCGTGTGTCACACACCACGTCGGTGTAGAGATATTCTGGAATATGCTCGATGGCATATTTTTGTGAAAGTTTCAAGCGCAGGTCATAATTGCCGGCAGCCTTGTAGTTGGCTGTCATTCTTGAAGTGGCTTCTTTCAGTTTTTCGGTGTTGTAAAGAATTACAGAACCGAAATCGAAGTCGTCGCGGAGCGAACCTTCCTGATAGTCGATTACAGGTGATTTCTGCAATTCGCCGTCGGCATAATTATAGTGGTCGGCATACACCATACCAGCATCAATGTCGCGAGCCACAATCACCATTCTCTGAAGTGCCTTGTAGCCGAAAAGCAGCATTTCATGCTTATTGTAAACGAGCGTGAACTCGCTTTGAGCGTGTGCGGCAATAGCCTTTACTGTGGCTGTCGATGTGAAATCTTCCACCACAAGCATACTGCATCCTTCAATTGGTTGTGCATTGGCCTTAGTGGCAAGCAAACACACATTTGCGATTTCTTTTTCTGCCAACAGCGCTTCTGCCGTGCGCAAAGTTTGCTCGGCATCAATGTATGGCAAAAAACAGTCTATCACTCTTTCCATTTCCTTATTCACTTAAATACTTATATGATTGTATAAAATCAATTAGTCGTTACTTGTTGAAGAAGTTCAACACATCTTGCATGAATGTGTGACGAGCGGCCTCGCTGTTGATACACTCGAATGGGAAACCAGCCACCACGGTGCGATATGTACCACGGTCAACTGCCACAGCCGCTGGCTTGGTGTTTTCGGTGTAGCGCATAATGGTTGCTCCTGAATTGTCGGCAGCCTTCACTGCGTCGGGCGATTCCACTGCGTAAGCCTTGTTGTTGAGGGCGTTGCAGAAAGTGAAGTTGCGGTCGGCTGGAAGTGCAGCGAATTGTGAAACCACACCGTTCACCTCACCCGATTGAGCGGCGCGTGATGCACGATGCTCGAAACCGAGAATCTCTTTGGCAAACTTTATTTCCACCTCAGCAGGTTTTTCCTTTTCCCAAATGTCGCTTGCCACATACGCGCCGGTGAGCATCACATTGCCACCTGCGCCAGTGTAGGCTGTCACGGCATTCATAAATTCTGGAGTATAAATTTTGAATCGGCTTGGGAATGCGCCTCTGCCGTTCATTGTTTCTTTTTGCTTACCTAAAATAATGTCGAGCACCTTGTAGTCGGATGCGCTCACATTGCCTTTTTCAAATGCTGCTTCGCTCATCGACACGAATGAATAGCCAGCGTTCATGATTGAGGCTCCGTGCACGGTGGTGTAGTCAAAGTTGTTACCAGCCACCACTTGTGTGCCGGTTTCGTAGTTGCTGCGGCAAGCGCCAAAACCTGGGTCGTCGTCATCTACCCATGGCAAACGGCGTTCAAACTCATATTGCGCTCCAAGATAGTTGTTTTGCTTCATATAAGGCACGCCATGGTCTTTCTCGTCGTAGAAACCAGCCATCTTGCCAGAGTCGAACCAGTCAGGACCGCAAACACGGGTGAAGTCGTTGACCACAGCCACGGTGCCTTTGCTTTCAGCAGCCACACCGAGCGAAAGCACTTCGCTTGGGAAACTGCGACCACCTTCGTTCATAGCGATGATTTTATAACTGTGAATCAAGTTGTCGGCAATCTGCACGTTGAAAGTTGGTTCTTTCACCACTGCGATTTCCTTGAATCCACCATCAAGACCCACACGCTCACACACCACATAACTCTTTGCGTCGGCGTTGGTGCTTTGTGCATCGGCTGTTGGTTGCCAAGTGAGGGTGAACGCATTCGCGCCAGCCGCATTAATGGCGAAACTGTTGACAGGAAGTGGTTGCACCACATAGTCGCGATGGTCGCGCTTTGCGATAAATTTCAAGATACCTTTATAAATGGCACGGCTCACATCAAATCGGAAATTTGGATCCAAACCGTATTTCATGTCGGCGAAATTCTGGTGTGAAAGAAGTTCCATCAAAAGTGCAGGAACCTCTGGCACACGAGCCTCGTAGTAAGAAGCATCCCACATGCCACGACGAGTCCAGTTTGGCTCATATTTCGCACGAATCACGTTGCACACTTCCGACGATACAAGATTTGCGAAATCACGCGAGAGAACACGTGGAGTGCCGTTTTTATAGTTGCCAAATGTGCTTTGTCCATCGCTTGTAGAGTAAATCAGCAAGGTGCCGATAATGTCGTCGTTCATGGTGGTGCCGGCATCGGTGTGCAAGCAGAACGAAACGTCAACTGGCACGTTCAAGCCCTCTTGCTCTGGGAGCACTTGCGAGCCACCTGCCAAGTGATTCACCCACAAACCACGGCAGCGATAGTCGTCGTTGTAATCGTTGGTGCCTTCTGATGAAGAATACACGCTTTGTGGGAAACCAGCCCATTGCAAATAGTAGCGCGCACCGAGGGTGAACCAGGGGTGGTCGCCAGGGTGAACATAATCGTAAGCCACGCCTTCTTTACCGAGGTGGCTTTCATAGCCGTATTTCTTGGCAATGGCCTTGTTTTCCTCAGTTGGGAGTGCCACACGGCGCACCACGTTGGCTTTGCCGCCACCCACCTTAATAGCGTCGGTGGTGATTACGCTCTTGGCGTCTTTTGAGAGGTTGGAGATGGTCACCACATCTTTGTTCAAGCCCTTTTGCAACTGGAATGTGCCGAGATACACCCACACGCCGCCAGCCATAGTCTGATCTACGGTGTAATTCTTTGTGCCGCCAAGACTGTTGACGGTGTATTTCACATCTTTAGCACTGTTTGGAAGGCTTTTGTAAGAGATATAAAGCGCAAATTCACCTGCTTCTGGCATATCCACATCGTAGCGAGCAACCGACAGGTTCTTTTTGTCTTTTGTGGCTTGCACCATGCGGTAGGTGCCTTCCGCAAATGGATTTTCGTAATCGCGGTAAGTTTCACGGTCGAAAGCGAATCCTGCGCCCTCGCCTTGTGTCCATGCCATCTTGCCATTGGTTTCGCTGTAGGTGTGCTGTGAGTATTTACCGTCCTTGTCCACAATTGATGAGAAATTGTGGGTGTCGCGCTCACGAGCGTCCCAAACGTAGGCACCAGCGTTTTCGAGCATAGGAATGAGGAATGGCGTTACATAACTTTGGGTGTACATATCTTCCACGGTCTGGAACATACGGGCGCGTTGCCATTCCCAGCGGTTGAGGCGGTCTTCAAAATACCAGCCATGGCTTTGCCAAGTGGCGATGATATTGCCGTCCAAACCTTTCTTAAAACGGCGGTTAGCATCTTGGTCGACGATGAATGGAGCGTGCTTGCGCGCATACTTCTTGTCGAAGTCAACGAAATACTTCTCCACCTCGTCACCTGCTATCAGCAAGGCAACTTTCGATTTCTTATAATCTTCACCGAGAGCAGTCTTCACATCGCTCTTGAAAGTGGCGATAGATTCGGGAGTGAATGGAATGTCGCGGAAGTTCTCACTTACGTTCACCACCACGGTATCACCCTTCAATTCCAATGACTTTGCCTTCACTGCACCAATGCCCATGTGAGCAGGCACATTTGAAGTTACAATTTGTTGCACTTTTTGAAGTTCAACATCAGAAAATTGTGCCGACACCATGCCGTTTCCCATCAAAAGAGCGGCTGTGATAGCCACAAGCGACTTTACCTGTTTTTTCATTTTAATTATAGTTTATAACGCCTACGCACTTGATACATGTGCGCATTATTTCTATTCTACAAAAATAGTTAAAACATTCCATTCCGAAAGTGTTTTTTTACCGCTTTTTAATCTGTTTTATATTTTTTAATAGTCAAATACATATTTTTAGTTTTATTAGGCTTCCAGACACCCATTTTCCAGACTTTCGACCAAAGCCTATCCATCAATTATTTCTGAGAAAAATTCGCCAATAATTAACGCTTAATGGTTAAAATACAAATTCCCCAAATCAGCCATTTAGACCGATTTGGGGAATTTAATGTATCGTTAGGATTTTAGTTTTCACTTGCGAAGAAGTCGAGAATCTGCTTCATCAGCAAATCGCGCACTTCACGGCTAACGATGGTTTCGAATGGGAAACCGAGCACTGCGGTGCGATAGCCTTCGCGGCGGCTGACGATGCCGGCATTTCGGTTGTTTTCGGTGTAGCGCATAAATGGCATACCAAGTTTGTCGGAAGCGAAAATGGAGTTGGGCGATTCCACGCAATACACCTTGTTGCTCAACTCGTTATTATACTTAATGTCGGTATAACCTGGTATTTGCTTCACTGCTGTGGGAATGGTGTAAACCTCGCCTGTGCACGAGGCTTGATTGCCGCCCCAAGCATAGCCCATCACATTTTTTGCGAACGCCACTTCATCGGCATTTGGCGACTGATGATTATAGACATCGCTTGCCACATACGCGCCCGTGAGCAACACATTTGCCCCGGCTTTTGTGGCATTTTCCACAGCCTGCATCAATGCCGGTGAGAGCAATTTGTATTTGCTCGGATAAGCGCCGTAGCCCACTTTGGTTTCTTTTTGCTTACCGGCAATAATGTCGAGCACCTTGTAACCCTCCAATTTTTCCACGCCTTGTTCCACTGCTTTCACGCTGGTGGAAACGAACGAGTAGCCAGCCGCCATGAGCGATTCGCCATGCACGGCAGGGAAATCGAATGTGTTGCCGGCTATCACTGCGCCCTCGTAGTCGCTATGCGAACTTCCGAATCCACCACGAGCATCGCTCCAGCCTGCGCTACGGCGTTTCTCATACTGGCTGCCGATATAGTTGATGCCTTGAATGTATGGCACACCGTGGTCGGTTTCGTCGGTGAAAGTAGCAAAATCGCCTTCATCAATCCAGTCGGGTGCGCTCACACGAGTAAAGGCATTAACCACCATGGCTGTGCCTTTTGAAGCAGGGGCCACACCGAGCGAAAGCACTTCGCTTGGGAAACTGCGGCCGCCATCATTCATCGCCTGAATGCGGTAAGAGTGAATTTCGTTATCGGTCACTTTTGCCATATACTCCGCACGCTCCACCACGGCAATTTCCTTAAATGCGCCACCGTGTGCACCCACACGCTCACTCACCACATATTTGGTTGGCATGGCTGTGGCTTCAAGACTATCAACGGTAGGTGCCCAAGTGAGCAAATATCCACCGTCTTTAGGAGTGATAGCAAACGAATTGACAGGCAGCGGTTGTACCACCACATCACGATGATCGCGCTTGCCGATAAATTTCAAAATACCTTTATAGATGGCGCGGCTCGACGAGAACAGGAAGTCGGGGTCGAGACCGAGACGCATATCAGCGAAATTCTGGTGCGACAAGTATTCAAGCAACATACCAGGCACTTGTGGCACACGAGTTTCATACAGGTTTTGCTGGCTTAGACCACGGTTGGTCCAATGTGGGTCGAACTTTGCGCGCGCATCATCCACCAACTGGCGGCCCACCATGTCGGCAAGGTAGCGCGACACGATGCGAGGCGTGCCGTCGGCATAATTGCCGAAATTGTTGGCGCGATAGAGGCTAAGTGTGCCGATAGTGGCATCATCGGAGGTGACACCAGCATCGGTATGGAAGGCGAACGACAAATCGAGTGGCACACGCAAACCTTTTTCCTGATTTGGGATCGCTTGCGAACCTCCAGCCAAGTAGTTCACCCACTCGCTACGGCTACGAAAATCGTCGGCGTAGTCGGTAAGTCCGTGCGACACGGTGTAAACGCTGTCGGGGAAGCCGCACCACTGCAAATATGAGCGTGACCCTTCCACAAAGCGAGGCGCGCCACTGGTGATATACTTGTATTCAACACCGTCCTGCTGAAGAGCCGAACTCCAGTTGTAGCCACCAGCACGAGCGATATTTTCCTCGGTGGCAGGCAGTGCGCATCGGGCAATGTTACCCATACCGCCACCCACTTTAATGGCATCGGTAGTCACCACTCCATTCTTGCACTTGCTGGCGTTGGTGACGGTGAGCACCTCCTTGTTCCTGCCCTTCTTGAGAGGGAATGTGCCGAGATACACCCACACGCCTCCCGACATACGCTGATTTACGGTGAAGGTGCGAGTGATGCCGCTGGCGTTCACAATATATTGGGCATCGTTCACGCTGTTGGGGAGCGTCTTGTAAGAAATATAGAGGGCGAAATCGCCATCTTCAGGCATTTCCACATCGTAGGTGGCTTTGGAGAGTTCGCCTTTCTTCATCGCCTCCACCATACGGGCGGTGCCATCGGTAAACGGATTCTCAAAATCCTTATAAGTGGCTTGCTTGTGGGCAAAACCCACTCCAGCATCAGTCCACGCCTTCTTACCATTCTTTTCGGCATAGGTGCTTTGGGCAAGATAGCCATCATTATCCACAATCATTTCCACCGTGTGCACATCGCGCTCACGAGGGTTGAACACATAAGCGCCTGCATTTTCGAGCATCGGCATCACATAGGGAAGCACATAACTCATAGGGTAAAGGTCCTCGATGGTTTGGAACAAGCGAGGGCGCTGCCATTCCCAGCAGTTGATTTTTGGCTCGTAGTACAAGCCGTGGCTGTGCCACATGGCTATCAAATTGCCATCAAGAGCCTTAGAGTAGCGGCGCGACGGACTCACTTCGGTGACAAATGGTTCGTGCTTACGCACAAACTTCTTCGGGAAGGTGTAAAAATACTTTTCCACATCGTCGCCATTCACGGTGATATACACCTGCTTCACTTTGGCATTGTCGGCAAACTGGGCTTTGATGCCAGCCTTCAGTTTGCCCACAAATTCGGGCGTGAGATAAATGCGCGAGAAATTATCGGTGAAGTCAACCTTGAGGCTGTCGCCCGACTGCGTGAGCGAATTCACCTTCACATTGCCGATGCGCATGTTCGGTTCCATCATCGGACGCAGCACCGAAAGCACACGCTCACTCTCGGCCTCTCCCATGGTTTGGGCATAAGCCATGACGCAACTCGCTGATAGAGTCAACGCCAGTACCAACTTTTTCATATTCTTAGTTTAATGTATGATATAAAATTTGAGAAGCTGTTTTTATCTCGGAAATAAAAACAGCTTCTGAGCTTATTAATCGTTGGCGTGGAATGCCACCAGACCTGGCATTGAGGCACGCACTATTTTCTTAATGTTTGCACCATAGCGACCTGCCACCGAAAGCAGCACCTCGCTATACTTACATGCCACCGAACCTACAAAGCACAATGGATAGTTCTTATAGTCGTACTGCAAGATGGTGCGCTCGAAGAATCGAACAAACTCGTTATACACTAAATTGTAAACGTATTCATCATCCAAATGGTCAGCCAAGAAGAAACTGTAGTTGCGCAAATTTCGGTTGGCGTGGGGGTTGTTATACACCTCGTCCATCACCATGTCGGCAGTCACGCCAAACTCTTCCACAAATTTGTCTCTCAAATCCACCGGCACAAGACCTTTCAGAATATCGCCCACAAATAGGCGGCCCATGGCTGCACCACTGCCCTCATCGCCGAGGATATAGCCGCCAGAACGCACACGCTGCACAATTTCCTTACCATCGTAGAGGCAGGAGTTGGAACCAGTGCCGAGAATGCACGCAAGTCCTGGTTCATGTACCAGCAAACCGCGAGTGGCACCCACCAAGTCGGAGTCGACACTGACTGGCGTCTTGAACTGGGCAACAAGTGAAGATTCAACAATTTTGTTTTTTTCGGGGCTGGAGCAACCTGCGCCATAATAGTAAACGTGGCTCCAGCGGCGCTTGAAAAATTCAGCAGGGAGACCGAGGCGAATGATGTGACTGATTTCCCTTCGGGTTTGGAAGAAGGGGTTCAAACCTTCGGTATAGGCATGACCTATGATGGTGTCGCCTTGCACCAGTGCCCACTCTGTGCGAGTGGAGCTGCTCTCTGCAATCACTTTGATATTTTCGCTTGCCATAAGATAATTTAGACTTCAATAACTGAAGACAGATTTTTCAAAATTGATTTCCTATATCAATTTTTTTAGAAGAATTTTAGTTTTATAGCGCAAAATTAGTCCTATTATCATAGCTACACAAAGAAACACGAGATTTTCACACGAATTTAACACTCGAAAACACCTATTAACTCAAAGACCAAAACCTAACAGGTGTGTAAAGAACGGTTTTAACATCTTTACACACCCGTTAGGTTTTGTTGGGTTATTTCTGAATTAGTGCTTCACCATCACTTTATGAGTTGACACTTGACCAGAAACATATACTTTAAGCACATACATACCTGAAGCCATATCAGCCACATTCACGAAGTTGGCACCATTTGCAGCCACGAGCTGCCCCTTGGTGTTGAAGAGTTCCACCTTCTCGATGAGGGCATCTGCAGCAGCCACGATGTAGTCGGATGCAGGATTTGGACCAACAGTCACATGGCTCACTTGGTTCATGTCGTTGATACCGCTTGTTGAAGCCTTGAGCACATTGTCGAACTTCATGGTTCCACTCAAACCGAATGGAGCTTCGGTATCAGAACCCTTGCGCAAAATGTAGCCCACAAACTGGTAAGCCTTGCCTGCCTCAAGAGCAGAAAGCTTCTTGGTGATGTATTTCCAACCGTGGAAGTTGACTGCGCCAAGAGGTTCAACCACTTCTGCTCCATTTTCATCACTGAAAACGGCACAGAGTGTGTTGTAACCCATATCACCCCAAACGTGAGCACCAAGTTGGTCGCCTACGTTGAATTTCTCTGCGCTTGGCTTATTTATGCGGAATTCAACCACACCACTTGGATCGTAGTTAGCGAATGTGTATGCCACCTGAATAGCCTTGCTGCCAAACAACTTATCAGTTACGGCTGTCAACTTAGCAGTAGAAGGATTCGCACAATCTCTTTCAATTAATTGATAGTCAGCCACAGCCTCGAAATCAGCCACCACTGTGCCGTCTTTAGCCTCGCCGGCATCAACAGCGGTAAACTTATATTCCTTGCCTGCCTCCAGTTGCAAACCGATGGTGTCGCAAAGGGTCTTATCTACCACGAAGCAGTATTCTTCGCCAGGAACGAGGGCTTTCAGCAATGGGAGTTTGCAATAGCCGTAAGCATCGCCAGCCTTGTTGTTCTTGATGGCGCGCTTGCTGAAATCGAGTTGATTGCCCGCTTTGTCATAAACATGGAAATAGCTCGACAAGTTGTAGGCGTTGAGCAAGTGAGCGGTTCTAAATTCCATGAAGGCACCAGCCTTGAAGTGAACTTGGTCGCCATCGGCAGGGAACACTGCCAATGGATAGATGTGGTTGCGGTCGGCAGTCTTGAACTTGAAAGTGAAATCTTCAGGCATTTCCACGCCACCACCGTGCTTAGCGCTCTTCTTGAGCGTTACGGTGTATTCAGTGTTCACTTCATAAGCATCGGTAGGAGAGAAAATCATGCGGTAGTTGGTGTCTTCCCACTTCACAGAGCCCTCCACCTTAGGAGTGATGGTGAGAGCAGCCGCAGTGGCATCAACGTCCATATCCCAGTTGAATTGGAACACGAGAGGTTCGTTACACTTCACAGGAGCGTCGCCCTCTTTCCATACTGGAGAGTAAGAAACCACAGCAGGAGGAGTGTTGCGCACACGCTTCATATCCACATTCATGTAAGTGGCATCGTCGGCTTTCACCTCAATTTGCACTGTCTTGGTCTCATATTCTGGGTTGGAGATTTCCACATTGTAAGTGCCAGGATTCACATATTTGAACACGAAGATACCATTGAAGTTGTTGTCGGTGGTGTAGGTTTGCACCACGGTGCCTTCGCCATCAATCAGTTTCACGAGAGCACCGTTCACTGGCTGACGCTTGTCGGCGCCATACATCACGAGGATGCCCTCGCGTGGACGGCGGTCGTCGCGCACGTTACCCATCACCACACCAGTGGTCAATTTACCGCTAATGCCGAAGAAACTGTCGGCACCACGAGAGAAGTTGAAACCTTCTACCCAGCAATAATCCTTGTTGATAAGGCGGTAAGTTTCGGGATAATAGTCGTGGAACGAGCCTTCATCGAGCATGGCGTTGGTCTTGTTGCCACGAAGCACGCCGTAGCCTTGAGTGCCCCATGATGGCTGGAAGTTCCAGTCGCCCCACACTTGGTAATTAGGGCTGCTCCAAACTGTACATTCGTTGCCGATGATGAATGGAGCCAATTTTTCGGTGAGCACTTTGCTTTGTGGATTCTCTGGCTGGTCGGTGTAGCCACGGAAGAAGCCCATAGGGAAATTCACGCGTGCTCCCTCGCCCTGACCAGTAGCGTTGCTGTGGATTGAGTAGAACACATCAGCACCGCTGTTGTTACACAGGCGAACGATGGTTGAGAGCGCCAGGTCGTCGTCCTCGGTGTTGGTTTCGCGCGAAACGGTTACCTTATAGCCCTTTTTCCACAAAATTTCACGAAGTGCAAAGCACTTATACATATTGGAGTTTGATTCCCAGAAGCCCATAGTGTCGCCTTGCGCGTAGGGATAGATGGGCACGTTACGGTCGTCGCTGGAGTGGCCACCGTGACCGGGGTTGATATACACATGAGGTTGGTCGGTACTTGCATTGGCAAGATTAAAACCTAACGCTGCGACAAACAGCAGCATTACTGAAATTAAAATCGTTTTTTTCATCGTTGCTCGCTGTTTAATTATTCGTTGATATTAATTGTCATTTGATAAAGCAGACCATCGATTGTGGTGTAAACAATCTTGCCGGCAGCGGCAGTTGGCTGCATCGACATTGATGTTTCTGAGGTCAAGTTGGTCTTGAAAGTGCCATCAGCCTTAATCAGCATGATTTGTGAAGAAGTGAACTGGTGACCGTCGTCTTTGGCATTTTGAGCCACAATGTAGTCGTTGTTGTACCAGCATGGCATTTCATATTTGCCGAGCATTGAGAGCACCTTGCCGTTGAGGTCGGTGACCACGATGCCCTTTCCAGCAGCGAAGAATGCCACCTTCTTGCCATCGGGAGAGAGCGAAGCCCACAGATAGCCAGCGTAAGATGGCACTGGGGTGTATTCCTTGGTCACGCCATTTTTGGTGATGTAAAGCACTGAGCCTTGCACACACACAGCGGTGCCCAATCCCTTTGCAGGGGCAAACGATTTCTTTGCGCCCTTGAAGCCATTGGCACGAGTGCCCAATTCTGGACGAACATAACCGTGCTGAGCCTCAAGCACCACTTCGCTCTTGGCAGTGGCGTTGTCGTAACGCATACCTGTACGGTAAATCAAGCGATTGTCGCCCATCTTTTGAGTCACATAGTAAACATCGCCATTCGCACTGAACGAAGCGTCGATACCTGCGCCCATTTCATCGCTGATGCGGCTCACCACATTGTCAGCGAAATCATACATCTTCAAGCCATACGATTCTCCGCTCGCAAAAAGCAGTTGAGAGCCAGTGCTGTTGAGCACTGGATAGTAGGCAGGTCCTTCCACGCCCTTGAGCAACCGTGTGTTAGAAGTCACAGTCACCTGCTGTGCGCTTGCCACCAGGGCAAGACCACCTACCAAAGTAAGTAGAGTTTTTTTCATCTTGTATAAAAGTTAATTAGTAATGTCGTTAGCACAATATGCAAAGTTAATGATAATTTTCCTAATATCCCCAAAAACCAAAAGTTAAAACACACCCACCCCACCCAAAATCACCACCCAAAATCACCACCAAATATCACCACCCAGCGGTCAGCGATAAGCGAGTTTAAGTTTGAGCACTCAGAGTGCTCCGAGTGATTTACAGTTCGTACAAATCATCTAATTGAACTTCTGCTTGAATGTCCCCCCAGTATTCATTCCGAGTTAAGCCATCGGTAGTAACCATAATGGAATGAATTGCTTTTTTCGTGCCGGTTACAGCCTGGAACACATTACGTTTACGGGCAAGTTCATCTGAATAATCCGAAGTGATGGTGTATGAATTCTTCGAGTATTTCATTTCGCATACATCAATTATCCCATCGCTACGGTCTATAAGCAAGTCTATCTGAACTCCAGGTCTGCTGATGCTCTCATCCGGCAAGCAGCGCCATGCATATTCATTGGTCAGGATTCCACTAATACCAAGTTTCTTCTTAATTTGGTCAACATGCCACAGGCAAGTGCGTTCAAATGCCAAGCCACACCATGTATTATACTTTGGAGTTCCCAACATTGATCTCCAATAATTTGATCCTTGACGCGTTCCATCTATGAATTCGTAGTAGAATAATGTATAGTGGTCTATCAACTGGAAAATATCAGATTTTGTCCGATACCCCATCATGGTGTAACTACGAACAAAGCCACACCACTCCAAATCTTTCAGAATGTCAGAGAATGCCCCGTTGTCTTCGAATCTGCCTGCCATCAACAAGTCTTTTCGAGTCATGCCCATCTTTTTCTTGGCCAATAACTCAATTACACGAACGTATGGTTCTGGTTTTTTGAATAAAGAAGCATATAGCATCTCAAATTCGTCATGTAACTCTCCGTTAGGCGAAAAAATCAATCTATCAATCTCGGCTGTTATACTTGTTCCTTTTTGCAACAAACTCCAATAATATGGCACACCACCAAATATCATATAGGCTTCCAGAATCTGCTTGCGATTCAACACAATGCCTCTTGACCGAGCCAACTTCTCGCATAATCCCAAAGGGAAAGGATTGAGGGATATACGATGGTTCAATCGATTATGAAGCCCGCCTTTATTCTTTATTATTTTTTTTACCATCCATGAGGTACTACTTCCGCATACCACAAAAACGATATCCTTTCTTGCAGATGCCCATCCATTCCAAAAAGATTCCAGTTCGGAAAGAAACCCGGAGCGTGGAGCATCCATCCATGGCAATTCATCAAGGAATACGACTTTCTTTCCTTCTGATTGATTAGCGATGAATCGTTTGAGTTCACTAAAGGCATCGCCCCAGTTAGTCAGTTCTGGAGTGTCTTTTTGTCCGTGTTCCTTAAGTGCACGACGGAAACGCACCAACTGCTTTCTTGCTGTTAAATTCGCTGCACCAGTAAATTGAAAGTCGAATCGGTTTTCGAAGGTTTCTCTGATTAGGAAAGTCTTACCAACACGACGCCTTCCATACACTGCAATAAACTGAGAGTACTCTTCATTAAGAGCATTCAGTAATACTTCTTTTTCTTTTTCTCGACCAATTAGCATGGCACCCATTATTTTTAATTCACGCCACAAATATAACACTTTTTCGTGAGTAAACAAGCGGAAAGTTGACACAATCCACACATTCCGCAATTTTACTAACGAAATACAGTTTTAGGGTGTCTTTAATGGTCACAAAAAAATTCGTGTAAAATTTGTGGTGATTTGTGGCTGATTTTTGACCACGAATTTCACAAATTACACGAATATTTTTTCTATGTTAAATCTGTTGAATCTTGTGTGAGGTTCCCTGCCCTTACCCACAAAATTCTAACTTCTAATTTCTAATTTCTCAAAAAGGCTACTGTCCGGTTTCGCCATTGGCGATGGCGGATTCGTCGGATTCGGTGGTATCGCTGTGGACTACGGTGATTTCTTCTTCGTATTCAACGGCATCGGGCTGGGTGACTACGGTCACGTTATAGTAGGTGGTTTTGTCGGCTTTCACCTCCAATTCGTAGTCTTCCACACCGTCGATAGCCACCAGATAGCGTCCGGGACGCACACGAGTGAAGCAGTAGAAGCCATTGTTGTAGTTGTCGATTTGATAGGTTTGGATAGGATTTCCTTCCAAGTCGCACAACTCCACAGGCACGCCGTTGAGAGGCTGATAAGCATCTTTACCGAAAGAAGTGAGTCTTTTGCCCTTGCGTGGATAGTCGTAGCGCACAATGCCAGCCACCATGCCGAACTGCTGCGCTGGGCGGTTGAAGAATTTATCCAGCGAACGGCTGTTGATGGTAGCCAACAGTCCGCAATAGTCTTTGTTAAGCAGACGTTCGCGCTCTATCTGATAGTCGTGGAAACAGTTTTCAACCAAAATGCCGGGCAATTTGTTCCATCTAAACACGCCCAAGCCAGAACGATTGCGATAGAACGACCAGTCGCCATGAGTAAGACCTCCACGACTCCATGAAGTGGCCTCGCAGTCGGTGAGGTTCGATGCCACGATTCCAGCAAGTTCTTCACTGCCTTCGGCTGTGCCTCCACCGTCGTAACCACGATAAATGGCAAATGGAAAATTCACACGGCGAGTGGCAGACCCTGATGAATTGCTATGAATGGCGAAAAACACATCAGCACCGCTATTGAGCGCCAACTGGTGAATTTCGAAAAGGTTCAAATCGTCGTCAGTAGTGTTGTTGACACGCGACATAAACACCTCGTAGCCACGACTACGCAAAATATCCTTCATAGCCATAGCGCCTTTCAAATTGCTGTCAGACTCGTAGTATTCCACACGAGACTGCATACCCTCGTTGTAGAATGGGCATGGACGGTCGTCGCTGTCGTGTCCACCGTGACCGGGGTTCAAAAACACGCGTGGACGAATCTGCCCAGCTACCACACCAGTGTTTTGTGGGCGGCGTTTTTTTGAGCGATGTGGAACGGTTTGCTCCTGCGCTGCTTTTTTTGTTTTTGGAGGTGGCACTTCACCTTGACTACGAGTGCTGCGCTGTGCCACGGCTGGCACCGACAGGGCGAGGCAAGTGATGAGTGCTATTGAATATTTTATAAATTTCATTATTCCTTATATTGTTTTGAGCAAGCCTTTAGGAGCAGCCTTTATTGGTTTGCCTCCTGATTTTCGGCAGCCTGCTTCTCTGCTTCGATTCGTGCGGCCTCTTCTGCCTTTTCCTTCGCTATGCGCTCTGCTTCCAAGCGCTCTTGCTCCAAGCGCACCTCACGCTCTTCTGGAGTTTCGAGCGTAAGCAGTTTCACGCTACCGCCCTTGGTGGTGTAGATCACGTGGTTGCCGCTTACGGAAGGCATCACACACTCGCCACTGGCAAGCGACTGAATGCCCCCAGTGCCATCAGCACGGAAAATGATGATGTTGTAGCCCAGTCGGCCACGACCTTGAGCCACAATCAAATCGTTGTTATACCACTTTGGCATCAAGCAACCACTGAGTTTGTTGAGCACACGCCCATTGGTGGCGTCGCAGATGTAAAGTCCCATAGCAGGCACATGGAAAAGCACCTTGCTGCCATCGGGCGACACATCCACCCACAGATAGCCTGTCTGCACATTCACAGGCGAATAGGTGTGCTTCTCGCCATTGCGATAAATATAGAGTTTCGAGCCAAGTGCCCAAGCAAAGGTACCGGCATCACGAGTGTTCCATTCTTTCTGCTCGCCAACCACGGCTGTACCATCAGTGCCGTTAATGGCGTGAACTGCGCCATGCTGAGGCGAAAGCACCTCACGGTCGGAGCCAGATTCGGGGTCGTATTCCCTGCCCGAACGGAAAATAAGGTGGTCTTTGTTGATTTTCATCGACACATAGTACACCTTGCCGTTTTTGCCGAAGATAGCCTCAAATCCAGGCACACCTTCATCGGCAACCACGTCGCGCTTTTGAGTGTCGAGGTCGTATATGTAGAGTTTTTTCGCATCAGTGGGAGCAGAGATCACTTTTTTGCCATCGGGGCTGAGTTGTGGGAAATAGCCCTCGCATCGCAAATTCTGCTTGCTCCTCACATACACATGGTTAGCGGCTGTGGCACAAACCGCTAAAAATGATAATGCGATAAACAAAATTTTTCTCATTGTTTCTTTTTTCCTTAATAAAATACTCACAAAGTTACGAATAAATGACCACAATGCCAAAAACCGAAAGCGTGCCACCACGTTCACAGAGCGACTTTTAACGCAAAAAATCGCACCGAGAGCATGGCAGAACAAGCACATTTTGCAAAGTACAAAATTAGTTTAAAAAATAATAATAAGGAGAGTCAACAGGTCAACAAGCCAACGAGGCAACGAGGGATTGAGTCAACGAGCCGACGAGTCAACGAGAGATTGAGTCAACGAGCCAACGAGTCAACAGGGCAACGGGGCAACAGGTCAACGAGAACATAAGGGTGCGCAATTCGAAAATTCGATTCTTCGAAAATTCGTGGATTCAAGAATTCGAGGATTCAAGAATTCGTGGAGGTGGATAGACTAAAAAGGAGGAGAAATCTCAAAAATTTCTCCTCCCTACAGTTATTCAATCACTTCTTTTCTATTCTCTTGTCAGTTTTTGAACACCGTCAACCCAAAGATTGGTCTTGTTGCCCTTTTTCTGGTTCCAAAGTGAATTGCCACTTACGTTACCGAGATCAAATCCGGTTTCAACACACTTTTTGATATACACATCGTAAGTTGTACCCAAACTTGAGTCTATTTCGATTGCTGCTTTACCTGCTGCTTTTGCGGAAGCATTGAATGTACAGTGGTCGAAAGTGGCAGTTTGTCCAATAGTTGATCCTTCGTTGTAAAGAAGGGCGGACTTGCCTTTACAATTGAATGTGCAGTTGGTAAACTTAATTATTTTACTGCCGTATGTCCAGATGTTGTAGTTAACTTCTTTTTGAGTGAATACGCAACCCACAAACTCTGAATTTTCGGCATAGCTGAACATCATTCCCACGATTTCACAGTTTTCATACTTAATGGTTTTTGCGTGCTGAATGCCCACATAATTACTCTGTCCATACACAAGTTCCACATTGTGGAATGTAGCAGTCATACCAGACCATTGTACAGCAGCTGGCACTTCAATCTTAGCACCCTTGTTGCCAATGATGTCGATATTGTCGCCCACAGTAGCTGGCAACTTATAGGTGGTGTTAGGAGCCAATTTCACAACTGCACCGTCGGTAGCGAGTTTTGTTGCAAGTTCGGCATTGTTGGCAACTATCAATTCATCTTCAATAGGGTCTCTGTAGTCGGCATCGCTGAAAGCAGGGTCAATTTCCACATTCATATCTGTGGTAGCAGTAAGTAAGTTACCATAGATATTGGTACGGTAGTTGCCTCGCAATGGCACATTGGTGAAAGTGCGGTCAACGGTAGTTACACCATCGGTAATCTGCCACTTTACATCCACCACGGTCTTAGTTTCCTTACCCACGAGCAGATAGTCCATGCTCAAATAGTCGTAACCCTCCTTTGGGAACGTTTCACCAGTAGGAATGGCGTTGAGGTCGCAAGTCACATCTGTCTCACCGCTCACTTCACCAGTGAGCAAGTTGAGAGTGTTGGCAATGCCACTAACCTGCACCTTAGTTTTTGCATCATCTTTTTTGAAGCCAAGTTCCACAGCCTTGTCCATATCCTTTGTACCCACGTTGAGCTGAGCAAACGGACGGTAGAGCTTTACAGGATTCTCAACTTCTGCACCAGCAGTATATTCATAGCAGCGGCAGAATGCGTCGAGAGATTCATCATTGGTCTTCATGCCTTCGTAGTTCACTGTCACCTTGCCAGTTTCGTCGATGGTGTAAGGTGCTGCGGCATTAGCTGCCCAGAACACAATTTTATACTTCTTGCCAGCGAAAAGCGAAAGCTGCACATCAGTGCTCAAATTGATTGCCTTTTCACCTGTTGGAATTGTGGTAACACGATTGTTGTTTTCATCAAAAACCATGTATTTCAACACGGTTGCAGTTTTTCCATCGGCAAAAGCCTTCTTGGCACCCTTATTTGGGCGTGTGCCAATACTGTTAGGCAGTTGCACTTTAAATGATGTGGTCACAGGTTCGCCACTAACGAGTTCGTTAGTCTCGTCGTTCGAACACGATGTCGTCAGCAGCATGACTACTACGGCAAACATTGAAAATAATTTAGTTTTCATTTCGGTTAATTGTTGAGTTAATTGTTTATTAAAGAGAATTATTTTATCCAATTACATTTTCATACTACAGCACTTCATAGTTGTATTCCCCGTCAAACTTGGTAACTACGCCTATACCACCCGAAGCACTCGTAGTGAGGAAATGCCCTCGCACCACAGTGAGCTTGTTGCGCACAATGGGCACATCTATCGGATTGGTGCTGCTCAACAGAGTGCCATCTCGGTCAAACACCTCAAGACGCACCGACACACTCGACCCGTGTCCATTCACGAGCACCATATCATGCCCCAGTTCTGTATCGCTCTCCGACAGCACTTTCATACCGCTGTCAAACGAAATGCCAGTCCATGAATCGTTGGGACGATTGGTCCACACATTGAATGAGAATGGGAGGAAACCTGTGTAAATAAACCGTATCTTGAAATCGGCAATGTTGATTTTACTCATAGCCACCTCAAGGTCAGTTTTCGACATAGGTGCATTTTTGCCAGCCCTCGACACCACCACCATAGCAAGGAACTTTTCAAGGTCGGTGCTTACAAACTTGTATTTAGCAAGCGGACGCTGCATAAATGCTGTGGCAGTATTCACTCCCTCGGTAATAGAATTATGCACTACAGCATCACACTCGCCACGGAATGCTTGACGAAGGTCATTATTACCGGTATAGCCTTCGCGGTCGCAATAGGTCACTTCCATGAAGTTGGAGGGATCATAATATAGGTTAGTCAATTTGCCATGCTCCACATAGTCGGTCCACACAAGGAACTTATATGCGCCAGGGGCAAGCTGGAGGGTGACTGTATGGTTAAGATTTGTGATGTCGGTGCCAGCCTCCATCACCACTGCAGAAGGCTCTGAGGCGACAGAGCCGTTAGCGTCAACACGATATGCCTTCACTATATAGCGAACATCAATATCGGCAGGTCGCAAAGGGAGCATCGATGGCACACGGTTTTGCGTATAGTCGATTTCGGTGTAAAATCCCCATTTCAGGGCATCGGTAAAGTCAAGAAGAAGTACAAATTCCTTCGTTTCGCCACCACCTTGCTCACCATCGTCAGGAAACTCGTGGACATCACACGACACAAGTCCTGCCACAGCCAATATGGCGATGCACATATAGAGCAATATGTGAGATATGCGTTTCATTTGATGTATCTACTCACGTCAAAGCGATAACTGATGGCGAGCGACACACGGTCGAGCCCGAAGAATGTGCGATGGCAAGTATCCACGAGTTTTCCGTCAGGGCAATTCTCGAATTTATCGTAATTCAGCCGATATACTCCCACTCCCAGCGACGGTTCAAGCCACCAACGATGATTCTTGCAGAGGGGAATACGCACTCCTATACCCAAGCCTCCACCTAAAGCAGGGGTGTTACCATTGCGGTCCTGATAGCGCCATTGTCCGCCTTTTGCATAATTGAAAAAGCCCAAACCAAGATGCGCATCAGCCCACCACTGCACATTTTGCCCAGCAAACCACCACTTAAAGGTTGGCATTAAGGTAAACGTGCGAAACTTAGTGGTGCGGTGGAAATAATTCAAGGCTGAGTAATAAATCCACAATTCTGCCGAAAGACGCTGGCTAAACTGATATTCCACTCCCACATTGCCAATGAGCATACCCCACCCCACAGGATTGGTTTTCACAAACAAAAAATCAGCGCCCTTCGCCAAAGAATCAACTTCAGCAAAGCACGCCTTATGGGAATGACACAAAGTGTCGGCATCAAAAGCCATATCAGATGGCACAATGCTTCTACTACTACCAGCTTCGGATTGAGCACCCATTCTGCCAGTATTTGCGCATAAAATAATCAATATTATCATCCACAGGCTTCTCATGTTTGAGATAAATTAAGTCTCAAAAACTCATTGCTGTAATGCTGACCGTTTTTCGCTATTAGTAATTATACCTCCGAGGTTAATCAATTAACCTGTAATATAGACTTTCGCATGTTAGTCCATGCTATGGTTATTCACAAGTCGTTGATAATTTAGTAATAACAGTGTTATTTTTTCTAAAATAACGATGCAAATATATAGAAAAAAGTAAAAACCACAATGTTAATTTATGTGTATTATTAAGTTGTAATAGTTAATTTAAACTAACGACTAAACCAAACGATTATAGATAGAAAAAGGAGGAGAAATTTTTGAGATTTCTCCTCCTTTGAGTTTTAAGATAATTGTTGTAGTAAGGTTTTTAATGCGTCAACGTATTAGTTGGAAAAGTGCGTCGGAAGCCGAAGCAAAATCTACAAGCGAAGTGTAAACGCAGCTTGCGATACCCAACAACACGATACCCATCACGCAGATAATCATACCTGCCATCTCTGTCCAGTGTGACTTGAACGTTGGGATTGCACATTCGTCCTGACGGATGAACATGGCTTTTACCACGAGCAAGTAGTAGTACAGTGAAATGATGGTATTAATTAAAGCAATCAATACAAGTATGTAAATAGCCACATCTGCTCCGTGAAGCGCGCCAGCAAATACGAAGAACTTGCTGAAGAAGCCTGCGAATGGAGGAATACCAGCCAACGAGAACATAGCCACCATCATAGTGAATGAGAGCCATGGGTTGGTTTTGAAGAGGCCATTGTAATCATCTGTGGTCACCTTGCCAGTCTTGCGCTCGATGGCTGCAATCACGCCGAATGCCGCAAGGTTGGAGAAGATGTAAACCACCACATAATACATCATTGAAGCCATACCGAGCGTGTTGGCAGCAATCACACCAAGCATGATGTAACCAGCTTGTGAGATTGAAGAGAATGCCAAGAAACGCTTGAGGTTGCGCTGACGCACTGCGAAGAGGTTACCAATGGTGATGGTGAGCACAATCACTGCATAAAGCATCCATTTCCAAACGTCGGCGTAAACGGCACCGAACACTTGGGTGAGAATCACGAGGAATGCGAATGCGGCTGCACCCTTAGAAATCACTGAAAGGTAACTGGTCACAGCGGTTGGAGCACCTTGGTAAACGTCGGCGGTCCAGTTGTGGAATGGCACAAGCGAGAGCTTGAAGCCCACACCAGCAATCACAAACGCCACTGCCACGATGAGCAGAGCCGACTGCTTCGACACGAGCACTTCACCGATGGTGGCGAAGTTGAGCGAACCGCTCAAACCGTAAACGAACGACACGCCGAGCAGCATGATGGCTGACGAGAAGATGGCTGTGAAGATGTATTTGGCAGCGGCTTCGCGCGATTCGTAATGGTTCTTCTCAAATGCTGCAAGGGCTGCGAGTGGCAATGAAGCCGTTTCGAGGCCGATGTAGAACAAGAGGAAGTTGCGCGCCGATACCATGAGGAACATACCGAAAAGTGTGAGCATAATCAACTCGTAGAATTCGCCACGGCGAACGCTAACGAAGTCGCTATTAGTCCACTTCACGGCTTGAAGAATCACAAGGAATGTGCCGATATTGAGAATGCCTTTCATCGCCCAAGTGGCCTGGCTTTGCTCAAACATACCTGCAAAGGCGATGCCTGTGCAGCATGGAATGAAGCTGAAAGCAGTGTAGAGAGCGAACGCAGCCGCAGTGAAAAGAGGAAGCCCTTTCTGGCACTTGGCTGGCATAAAAGTGTCATAGAGAAATACTAACAAGAATGTAGCCAACAGACCGATTTCTTGAGGCATCATTAAAAATTGAGAATAATCCATTTTGTATCTTATCGATTTTTAAATTCAACACTTTTATTAAAGAACATTCTTAATAGCGTCAACTACAGGGAGGAAACTATCGCGAATGATGTCGCCGAAAAAGTTAGGGAAGCAACCGATAGCCGCCACAGAGCAGATGAGCACAGAGGTGCTGAAACGCTCATACCATACAGCGTCGGTGAGCTCGCGGTGATGCTCGTTTTGAACCTCACCAAAGAGCAGCTTGCCTACCACACGCAAGATGTAAACCGCAGTAATCACGATTGATGCGCAAGCAGCCACGGTGAACACGCGTTGGAGCAAACCAGCCTCTTGGAACGAACCGAAGAAGATGGTCATTTCGGCAGCGAAACCGCTCAAACCTGGCAAACCAAGCGAAGCCAAACCTGCAATCACATAACCTACACCAAGGTAAGGCATGATGTGCATCATACCGCCCATGTCGCGAATGTCGCGGGTGTGGGTACGACCGTAAATCTGACCGATGAGGGCGAAGAAGAGTGCTGTCATCAAACCGTGAGAGAGCATTTGGAGCACAGCACCAGTCATAGCAGTCTGGTTATACATCAAAATTGCGAAAAGCACCATACCACAGTGGCTCACTGATGAGTAAGCGTTGATGTACTTGAGGTCGGTCTGCACACATGCACTGAACGCACCATACACGATGCTAATACCAGTGAGTGTGAGGAAAATCCAACCGAGTTCGGTAGCGGCGTAAGGCATCAAGTAGATAGCGATACGGAAGCAACCGTAACCACCAAGCTTCATCAACACACCTGCGTGGAGCATCGACACTGCTGTAGGGGCTGATGCGTGACCATCAGGCGACCAAGTGTGGAATGGGAACATAGCACCAAGCACACCGAAACCAACGAACGCCATTGGGAAGAGGTAGAGTTGCCAATCGTGAGGAATGGCATTGTTCTGAGCCACTTCGAGGAGGTTCATGGTGAGGTTGCCGTCGGCAGAAGAATGATAGTAGATACCGAGAATGCTGAGCATCAAGAATGCAGAGCCACCCATCAGCATCAATGTAAGTTTCATTGCAGAGTAGTTCTTGTCGCCCGAACCCCATACACCGATAAGGAGGTACATAGGAATAAGAGCCACCTCGTAGAACATAAACATGGTGAAGAGGTCAACAGAGATGAAGAAACCAAACACACCAATAGAGAGGAGGAAGAACCACATGAAGAACTGGCGAGGCAGTGGGTTGATTTCCCATGATGCAAACACACCGGCAAACACGATGAACGCAGAAAGCAGAATCATCACCACCGAAACGCCATCGACGCCAAGCGCCAGATTAATATTCAGAGGGGCATACCAGCACCAACTGTCGGTAAGAAGCATTTGAGCATCGTTACCGGCACCGCGCTCTTGCAAGAAGTAAACCACCAGATAGACGGCCATAGCCACCAGCACAGTGGCACCTGTAGCAGCAACGGTTCTAATCGCCTTGATGCCCTTGTTTTGACAAAGAGCCAGTCCCAGAAGAGTAAGGAGTGGGACAATTACGAAATAAATTAATATATTATCGAAAATCATAATCAATTTAAATTAAAGAACCATTGTTTAGATGAGTACACACGCCATAGTCACCACAGCAAGGAGAAGGGCTCCCATGAGGTAAACATATACATAGCTTTGAACATTGCCCGATTGCAAACGGCGAATTGCGAAGCTGCAACTGTTGGTGAGGTCGGCAAGCAGATTGAAGAAACCGTCGATACAGTGGCGGTCGAACCATGCGATAGGTTTGCAAACCTTTTGGAAAATCACCTTATGGGTAAGGAACTGATAGAACTCGTCCATGTAGAAACGGCGATACGCTGCCTCCCACAAGCCGCTGCAAGCATTCTTCATGCGAGTAGGGAGCGGATTTTCCTTATAGTAAAGCTTAAATGCAAGACCAATGCCCACGAGAGCAACGCACACGCTTGAGATAGCCACGGTCCAGTTGGTGTGGGTGTGGAGCGCATGACCGTCAACGGTCACGAGTTCACCGAATGGCACCAAACCGCAGACCACAGAGATGGCAGAGAGCGCAATAAGAGGCAAACTCATGGTCCAAGGACCTTCGTGAGGTTGTGCATGGCCTTCATGCACTTCGTGTTCCTTCCAGTGGAAGATGAGGAAGTAGATACGGAACATGTAGAACGCTGTCATACCTGCTACCATCGACATCCACAACCCCCAAACGGTGCCCTTTTCGTAGCAAGCCACCAAGATTTCGTCCTTAGAGAAGAAACCTGCGAATGGAGGAATACCAGAAATTGCCAAGCAACCAATAAGGAATGCGATATTGCTGATAGGCATATATTTGCGCAAACCGTGCATCGCGCTGTTTTCATTGCTGTGAACAGCGTGAATCACTGCACCGGCAACGAGGAAGAGCAATGCCTTGAACATTGCGTGAGTGAAGAGGTGGAACATTGAAGCCATGTAGCCAAGACCTCCTTCTTCGCCTACGCCAGCCGCGGTGCTCACACCGAGGGCTGTCATCATGTAAGCAATTTGAGAGAGTGTGGAGAATGCGAGCGCACGCTTGATATCGCTTTGCACGCAAGCCACTGCAGCAGCGTAGAATGCTGTGAAAGCACCAGTCACTGCCACCACGTTGATAGCCACGTCGCAAATCACATAGAGTGGGAACAGACGAGCCACCAAGAACACACCTGCCACAACCATGGTAGCAGCGTGAATCAACGCTGACACTGGGGTTGGACCCTCCATTGCGTCGGGGAGCCAGATGTGGAGTGGGTACATTGCCGATTTACCAGCACCACCGATAAAGATGCAAATCAGTGAGAGTGGCAAAGCAGGAATACCGAAGAACTCAACAGCGCCAAGCTGTGAAGCGATGGCTTCGGGATTGCTGAGCAATGTAGAGAAACTCAATGCGCTACCGCCTTCAGGCACAAGGTCGGTGAGAGTGCTGACAGCAAAGCCGAGCACAATCACACCAAAGAGGAAGAAGAAGTCGGCCAAACGAGTGACGATAAACGCCTTCTTCGACGCGTGGATAGCCGCAGGTGAGCTATAATAGAATCCGATGAGCAGGTAAGATGAAACACCCACCATTTCAAAGAATACGAAAATCTGGAAAATGTTGGTGGCAACCACCATACCGAGCATTGAGAATGTGAACAATGCAAGGAAAGCATAATAACGTTGGAAACCCTTTTCAGCATTACCGTCGTGGTCGCTCATATAGCCCAAGCTATAGAGGTGCACGAAGAATGAGATAGTAGTAATCACAATAAGCATCATCGCCGCGATTGGGTCGAGTTCGAAGCCAATGTTGGCCATCACCTTATCACCAAGGTTAAGCCAGCTCCAATCAGCCACGATTATGGTTTGACGAACGCCATCGACGATTTGACCCTGACCTGTTCCAAAGAAGTAGGTGAGCGCCAAGCCATAAGCCAAGACAGTGGTCACACCCTGTCCGATTACGCCAAGCACACCGGTCAGCTTTCGGCCCATCTTCACACCGGCAAGTCCCAAGAAAAGGAACATAAACAGTGGCAGGGCTACAACTGCAATAGTAAGATTAAAATCCATAATTCTTAGAACTTCAATTTAGAGATTTGATTAATGTCCACCTTCTTGGCAATGCGGAACACATTGATTACGATAGCCAGTGCAATGGCTGTTTCGGCTGCCGCAATGGCAATCGCAAACAGGGCAAAGAACATACCGTCCATCTGATCAGGGAACAAATATCGGTTAAACACAGCAAAATTAATATCCACAGAGTTGAGCATTAACTCAAGTGAAATCAAAATTGCAATCATATTCTTACGGGTAATGAAACCGTAGATGCCACAGCCAAACATAATGAGGCTGGGAACAAGATACATTAAAATATTGATATCCATCATTTCCTCCTCTTACATTAACGACGGCGTGCAACCACTACACCACCAATAATACATGCTAATAACAACACACTCACAGCCTCAAACGGAAGCAAGAGACCGAATTTATCACTGTTGAGCAAAGCCTTACCAATCTGCTCAATGCTGTAGTCGCCTGCTGGCAACAGCTTCTGAACGCAGAATTGACCATAGCTAAACAATGCGTAGCCACACACGGCTACACCGGCAACGGCTGCCGACAGTCCTAACGCGCGCTTCTCCGAAGAGAGAGGCTCAGATTCCTTGCCAGGCTTATGCGTAAGCATGATAGCAAACACAAACAGCACAAGAATACCACCCGCGTAAACGGCAATTTGCACGGCACCCAAAAACTCGAAATCGAGTTGGAAATAAACGAATGCAGTGGCAAAGAGCACAAACAGCAGGTAAGTAGCCGCACGTAAAATCTTACGAGTAGTGACCGCCAGTACCGAGAACACGATAATTGCAAGCGCAATTATGAAATACAAAATAATATTTCCTACTGAATCCATGTTTATTTGTTTTCTTTATTTTCTGATTTGTTTTCTGGTGCCTCGGCACTTGGAGCTGTGGCAGCAGGCTTGGTAGCCTCGTCCGCCTTTTGTGCTGGAGCAGGGGCGGCTGGCTTAGCTACTGGAGCAGGAGCTGGTTTCTCCTTTTCGGGGAGATAGTTCAATTGCTTAACCAACGCTTCACGGCGGAACACCGATTGTTCGAAGTCGTTGCTGAACTCGATAGCCTTGAAAGGACAAGAGAGTACGCAAAGGTCGCAGAAAGTGCAGCTTCCGAGGTCGTACATATATTTTTCGAGTTTCATTTTCTTTTTGCCATTAGGCAAGTCCACCATCTTGGTGGTGATTTGGATAGTTCCGTTGGGGCAGTTGCGTTCACACGTTTTGCATCCCGTACACTTGTGGTAACCCTCCTCATCATAAACAAACTGTAGAGTGGCCCTAAACCTTTCTGAGATTTGCAAAGTATCTCGGTTTTCGGGGTACTGTTCAGTAACTTTTTTGGTCACGAGTTCCTTACCCGTCACCTCCATACCCTTTATCAGGCTGTAAAGACCCTTAAAAAGAGAAGAAAAATACTCCTTAATGCTCATAAGTAATATAAGTCAATATCAAATCTATATCCTATACCGCTCAATTCTTATTAGAAATTGGACCTATCCCCGACCGGTATAGTATCGGGGATAGCCCATAGTGTTACAAGTATCTTTTCTGTTAGCGCTCCACCTGACCGCCCAAGATGTCGAGCAGTTCGGTAGTGATGCCCTGCTGGCGGAGCTTGTTATACTCAAGGTTGAGTTCTTCAAGCAGTTCCTTGGCATTGTCGCTCGCAGTCTGCATAGCCATCACACGCGAAGCCTGCTCCGAGGCACAGCTTTCGGTGAACACTTCCTGCATCATTGAGCGGATGTAGAGAGGCAACACGCTATTGAAAATCGAGTTTGCGTCGGGTTCGAAGATGCATGGCTGGTTAGCCACCTTCTTATCGGCGGTAGCCGCAAGCGCCTCGTAACTCACTGGCAACATTTGGTCGCAAGTGGCGATTTGGCGGCTTGTGCTCTTGAAGTGCATGTACACGAGGTCCACCTGGTCGAAAGTGCCATCGAGGAAACTGGTGCGCAGCATGTCGGTGAAATCGTGAAGTTGGTCGCTATTGCTGCGAGTGTTCACGTTAGGCACATCAAGCACCTTGAATTGTGGATTTTTCACCGAATGAAGAGCCTTTGCAATCTTTTTGCCGACGGGAATAATCGTTATAGCAACATCCTTGCCGAATTTGTTCTGAGTTGCACGAACGGTTTCGAGCAAAAACTTACCTACATAGATATTGAAGGCGCCACAGAGGCCATCGTCGGAGCCAAATGCCACCAACGCCACCTTCTTCACCTCGCGCACATTGATCAGTGGCGATGAATACTCCACATCGGTAGCCAGCAAGTGACCAATCACGCTTTGCACCATATTGCGGTAAGGCAACAGACGCTGCAGCTGAGCGGTGAACTTGTGCATCTTGGCTGACGAAATCATCTTCATCGCACTCGTGGTTTTCTGAGTGGACGAGACTGAGCCAATTCTACTTTTGAGTTCTCGTAATGTTGACATATAATTCTTTATTCTCCTTAATCAAATGCCAATCCGAACGTGCGGATTAAGCTGTGTATTTACCTGCGATTTCAAGTGCCGCATTCTTAAGCTTGGTTTGCACATCATCGTCGATCTTGCCACTCTTGAGCACATCGAGCACATCGGCTTGATGCTTAGCGTGGAGATATTGGATGAAGAGCTTTTCAAACTCAGAAACCTTGTCGATAGGCACATTTTCGAGCAATCCGTTCACACCGCAGTAGATCACTGCCACCTGTTCTTCCACAGCCACTGGTTCGTATTGTGGCTGCACGAGCAGGCGTTCGTTCTTGCGACCGGTGTCGATGGTGCGAGCGGTCACAGGGTCGATGTCGCCACCGAATTTGGTGAACGATTCAAGTTCGCGGAACTGTGCTTGTGCAATCTTAAGCGTACCGGCCACCTTCTTCATACACTTGATTTGTGCGTTACCGCCCACACGCGATACCGAGATACCCACATTCACTGCAGGACGGATACCGTTGTTGAACAGTGCCGACTCAAGGTAGATCTGACCGTCGGTAATTGAAATCACGTTAGTAGGAATGTAGGCCGAAACGTCGCCTGCCTGAGTTTCGATAATAGGCAGTGCGGTGAGTGAACCACCACCCTTCACCATAGGCTTGAGGGCTTCGGGAAGGTCGTTCATTGCGGCAGCCACTTCCTGGTTGTCGTTGATTTTTGCAGCGCGCTCCAAAAGGCGGCTGTGCAGGTAGAAAATATCACCTGGATAAGCCTCACGACCAGAAGGACGCTTCAAAATCAAAGAAATTTCACGATATGCAACGGCTTGCTTCGACAAGTCGTCGTACACAACGAGTGCATCGCGGCCTGAATCGCGGAAGAACTCGCCGATAGCGGCACCAGCGAATGGTGCGTAATAGCGCATGGCGGCAGAGTCGGCAGCCGTAGCAGCCACCACGATTGAATATGGCATAGCACCATTCTGAGTGAGCTCATTTACGAGCGCAGCCACAGTAGATGCCTTCTGACCGATAGCCACATAGATGCAATATACAGGCTTTCCAGCCTCGTATCCTGCTTTTTGGTTGATTATAGTGTCGAGAGCGATAGCAGTTTTACCAATCTGACGGTCGCCAATGATAAGCTCGCGCTGACCGCGACCGATTGGAATCATCGAGTCGATTGCCTTCAAGCCGGTTTGCAAAGGCTGATTCACTGGCTGACGGAAAATCACACCAGGGGCCTTGCGTTCGAGTGGCAAGCGGAACAATTCGCCGTCGATGGGTCCTTTACCGTCGATAGGCTCACCCAGCACGTTGATAACGCGGCCGAGCAGACCTTCACCCACGGGGATAGAGGCGATTTGACCAGTGCGGGTCACTTTCATGCCCTCCTTCACTGAATCCACCTTATCCATAAGGATAACACCTACATTGCTCTCTTCGAGGTTCATCGCAACGCCGGTCACACCGTTTTCGAACTCAACGAGCTCGTTGGCCTCTACATTGTCGAGACCGTAAACGTGTGCCACGCCGTCGCCCACTTCGAGCACTGTACCAACTTCCTCAAACGACACTTTCTGCTGAACGTCGCTGAGTTGCTGTTTCAGTATTTCAGATATTTCACTTGGGTTTATCATCTCACTTTTAACTTAGGAGTTTTAAACGCAGTTTCTTTAATTCATTTTTAATTGATGCGTCGAGCACCATGCCATCGACATTCACCGTGAAGCCACCAATGAGGTCGGCATCGACTCTCACCGTTTGCTCCATAGTTTTGCCTCCGAGCTGACGCTTCACCACATCCATAATACCGCTGATTTCGTCGTCGCCAAGTTCAATGGCAGTGACGATTTCAACGCTGGCGATACCAAAGGCCTCGCGATAGAGCTTCAAGTAAGCCATGGCCATGGAACGCAGGAAAGAGGCGCGATTCTTCTCAATAACGAGCAATATGAAATTCTCAACAGTGCTGCCGGCTTTAGCGCCAGAGGCAGTCAAGAGCACTTTTTCCTTTTCATCGACAGCGATAAACGGATTGTTGACAGCAGCCTTTAAAGCTGGCATTTCGTCGAAACTGGCGACCAGTTGCTTCATCTGGGTGTAGATTTCAGCCTGTTCTCCCTTTTCCACAGCCACCTTAAAGAGGGCTTTTGCGTATCGATTGGGAATAAGTCCGTCGTTCATATTGCTAATTAGTTTTTAGACTCAACGTCATTCAACAATTTTTCCACCAGTGAGCGTTGAGCTTTGTCGTCGGCCATATTTTGGCGCACCACCTGCTCAGCGATTTGAAGTGCGTAGGCACCCACTTCCTGGCGTAATTGCTTCTCCGATTCCTTGCGAGCTTGGTCGATAGCTACCTGAGCGGCATCAGTCACTTTCTTCGCTTCCACAGTGGCAGCAGCCTTCGCCTCCTCAATGAGTTGCGATTTCATTTTGGCTGCGTCGCGAAGTATGTCGGCTTGTTGCTTTCTTGCTTCGGCAATCACTTGGTCTGCTTCAGCCTTGGCATTGTCGAGGTGAGATTTCGCCTCTTGCGCATAAGCCACGCCCTTGTCGATCAAGTCGGCGCGTTCTTCCATCGATTTGATGATGAAAGGCCATGCATACTTTGCCAGGATGAAATAGAGGCACGCAAATGCCAAAAACATCCAGAAAACCAAGCCAAACTCAGGCTTAAACAGTTCCATTGTTAACTATTAATTGATTTATCGATTAGAGGAACAACGCAAGAATACAAACGATGAGTGCGAAGAATGCCACACCCTCGATAAGAGCGGCAATCACAATCATGTTACTACGAATATCGCCTGTTGCTTCTGGTTGACGTGCGATAGCTTCCATAGCTGCCTCACCAATTTTACCAATACCGATACCTGCTGCGATTGCTGCGATACCTGCGCCGATTGCTGCACCGAGAGCTGCGAGAGGGGCAGCTGCTAAAATCATACTTAACATAGTCTTTAAGTTTTAGTTGTTTTTTATTTTTTGTTTTAATTATTCAGTGATTTGTTCGTGTTCAGCACCATGGTGTTGTGGATGTGCCATGAAGATGAACATCGTGGAGAGGATTGTGAACACATAGGCTTGAATGAAGCTCACCAATGTGTCGAGCAAGAGCATAAACAGAGCGAATGCCAGCGAGAACACCGAAGTGGCAGCGCCAACAGCCGCACCAAACATTCCGCCAAAGATGAAGATAAGCGAGAAGAACACGATTACCACCATGTGTCCGCCCATCATATTGGCGAAAAGACGAATCATCAATGCAAATGGCTTGGTGAAAATACCGAAAAACTCGATAACCGGCATCAGTGGCAATTTGAGCGCCACTGGCACATCGGGCCAGAATATTTCTTTCCAGTATTCTCTGTTGCCTGTGAGGTTGGTCACAAGGAATGTGGCCAATGCAAGCACCATAGTCACAGCCAAGTTGCCGGTAAGGTTAGCACCACCAGGGAAAATCACAATCAAGCCCAGCAAGTTCATCGTGAGAATGAAGAAGAAGCAGGTGAGCAGGTAGGGACCGTATTTTGGAGCCTCCTTGCCCATGATTGGGCGGATAGTGTCGTGGTACACAAATTCCACAAGCATTTCAAGCGCGCCGGTGAATTTGCGAGGCGCCTTCATGTTGTGCTTTTTGTACCAGTTCCTGATGCTGAACACCATCAATACCACGAGCACAGCCGAGATAAAGATGCCAGCGGCATTCTTGGTGATTGAAAAATCAAGTGGCCTATATTCTTTGCCGTTCGCATCGGTGCCCACCACTTTGCCTGCATAGTCGCCTTCGTGGGCGATGTAGAAGCCTTGGCAGGTGCCTCCGCTGGTCACCTCGCTCGACAGGAAGCAGTGAATGCCGTTTTGCTGGTCGAGCACGATGATAGGAAGTGGAATACGAACGCTGTGATTGAATGGCAGCTCCCAGCCGTAAGCATCACCCAAGTGCTCAAAGATAGTCTCCTTGGGGTCGAATTTCTTGTCACCAGTATGCTCACGGTGCTTCACAGCCTCCATATATCCGAATGCCATGAGCGCCACAACCACAAAAGCGACAATTGCTGTAATTACCTTTTTCATCACATTATATTAATACAGACACACCGACACCACATTGCTATTGATATCAGCCACCCCACCTGCAATCTCGCGCTTCTGGCTTTCGCCACCTTCAAGCACATAAGTGAGTGTGCCTGGCACGAGCGAAGAGATGAGGGCTGCGTGGCCCTTCAGCACCTGGAACAAGCCAAGCGCACCGGGCAAAGTAACCGATTCAACGGTTCCTTCAAACTCAATCTTTTCAGCTGATATGATTTTGAGTGTCATGTGAAATGAGTTTTCGTAAAATTATTACTTAATGCTTTCAAGCATCTTCTTACCCTTGGCAATCGCATCGTCGATAGTGCCGACGTTGAGGAATGCCTGTTCGGGGAGGTCGTCGACCTCGCCATCAAGAATCATCTTGAAGCCACGGATAGTTTCGTTCAGTGGCACCATCACGCCTGGCACGCCAGTAAACTGCTCAGCCACGAAGAATGGTTGAGAGAGGAAGCGTTGAGCACGACGTGCGCGCGACACTACCAGCTTATCGGCATCGCTCAATTCATCAACACCGAGGATGGCGATAATGTCTTGAAGCTCTTGATACTTCTGAAGCAGGTGAATCACACGTTGAGCCACATCGTAGTGCTCTTGACCGATGATGTGTGGATCCATAATACGTGAAGTTGATGCCAGAGGGTCAACGGCTGGATAGATACCAAGCTCAGTGATCTTACGGCTCAACACAGTGGTAGCGTCCAAGAAGTTGAACGTGGTGGCAGGAGCAGGGTCGGTCAAGTCGTCGGCAGGCACATACACTGCTTGCACAGAGGTGATAGAACCGCTCTTGGTAGAGGTGATACGCTCTTGGAGCTTACCCATTTCAGAGGCAAGGGTTGGTTGGTAACCCACAGCCGAAGGCATACGGCCAAGAAGTGCCGACACCTCAGAACCTGCCTGTGTGAAACGGAAAATGTTGTCCATAAAGAGAAGGATATCCTTACCGCCACCGTCTTGGTCACGGAATTGCTCTGCCACGGTCAGACCAGAAAGTGCCACACGCAGACGTGCGCCTGGTGGCTCGTTCATCTGGCCGAACACGAGAGTAGCTTGCGACTGCTCCACAGCGTTCATGTCCACATCTTCGAGGTTCCATTCGCCCTTCGCCATGTTTTCCTTAAACTTGTCGCCATACTTGATTACGCCGCTCTCGATCATTTCACGAAGCAAGTCGTTACCTTCACGAGTACGTTCACCTACACCGGTAAACACGGAGAAACCATTGTGTCCGCGTGCAATATTGTGGATAAGCTCCATAATAAGCACGGTTTTACCAACACCGGCACCACCAAACAAACCAATCTTACCACCCTTAGAGAATGGTTCGATAAGGTCGATTACCTTGATACCTGTGTACAAAATCTCTTGCGAGATAGAAAGATCGGCAAAAGAAGGCGCTGGTTGGTGAATAGCGCGACGATCGCCACCCTTCATTTCCTTGAGGTGGTCGATTGGCTCGCCAATCACATTCAACAATCGTCCTTTCACCTGTTCGCCAGTGGGAACAGAAATGGGCTGTCCAAGGTTTTTCACCTTAGTGCCACGTTGCAGACCGTCGGTACTGTCCATTGCAACGCAGCGCACGGTGTTTTCACCAATGTGTTGCTCCACCTCCAAGATGACTTCAGTTCCGTCGTGACGCTCTACCGACAAAGCGGTATAGATTTCGGGCACCACCGAACCTTCACCATCGAAAGTAATGTCCACCACTGGACCAATTACTTGGGTGATTTTTCCATAATTATCAGCCATAATCACGAAAATGCTTTTGTTGTTTGTTTATTAATTTATGTATTTCTTATTCATTAGAAATGCCATCCGAACGACACGCACAATGCCATCAACACGAGGTTGAACAAGCCGATTGGCATCAAGTATTTCCATTCGAGCTTGAGCATTTGGTCGATACGCACGCGTGGGAACGACCAGCGAATCCACATAAACACGAACGACATGAAGAATGCCTTGCCCAAGAACCATACTGGCGATGGGATGTAGTCCATCACATTGTTGAACGCGTCGAAACCTGAAATGTGCAATGGCATCCAGCCACCCAAGAAAAGGAGTGCGGCAATACCACTCACGATAAAGAGGTTGAGGTATTCAGCCAAGTAGAAGAAACCGAAGTGGATACCAGAATACTCGGTGTGGTAACCTGCGGTAAGTTCGTGCTCGGCTTCAGGAAGGTCGAAAGGACCACGGTTGTTTTCTGCGTTAGCGGCAATAATGTAGATCACGAAAGAGATAATGGCAGGGATATGTCCTGTGAAGATAAACCAGCCATCGGCTTGCGCTTCCACAATGCCAGTAATGCTCATTGTGCCAGCAAGGCAGATAACGGTCATCATAGCGATGCCGGTAGAGATTTCGTAGCTCACCATCTGTGCACCGCTACGCATAGCACCGATAAGGGTGTATTTGCTGTTACTTGACCAACCAGCGAGCAGAATACCGAGCACACCGATTGATGAAACAGCGGCGATGAAGAACACGCCAATGTTCATATCAATTACCTGAAGGCCATTGCCCCAAGGCAGGCAGGCAAACATCAGCATTGATGCCACTACCACGAAGTAAGGAGCCAGCGAGAAGAGCAGACGGTCGGTGTCCCAAAGAACGATCAACTCCTTGGTGAGGATTTTAAACACGTCGGCAAACACCTGGAGCAAGCCCCATGGGCCCACACGCATAGGACCAAGGCGGCATTGAATCCAACCGCACACTTTGCGCTCGTAGAAAATGTAGATGATTGCGATCACTGAATACATCAGCAAGAGCGCCACACCCACAAGTGCACATTCGATAGTGGTTGCCAACCATTGAGGCATCACGCCCAAAAGAAGGTCATTAATCCACTTGGTGACTATTCCAAAGTCAAACATATCTGTAAAATATATTTTTGAGTTTCTATATTCGAGTTAATAATTAGCGGTCGATATCAGGAATCACATAGTCGAGCGACGCTGTGATGGTGATAAGGTCGGCGATGAGGTTGTTCTTACATGTCAAGTCCACCACACCCACGAGGTTGAAGCATGGGCTCTGGAAGTGGATGCGGTAAGGGTGCTGGAATGGCTTGCCTTCACCGTCGCTTTCAAGATACACACCGAATGCGCCACGGCTGGCTTCCACTTGCTGGTACCAGTGGCCTTTTGGAAGCTTGATAATCTTAGGCACCTTTGCGCAGAATTCGCCTTGGTGGCCTTCCTTGTCCATCATATCGCAGCACTGGCGCAAAATCTTGATACTTTGCTCCATTTCCTTCATGCGCACCATGTAGCGGTCGTAACTGTCGCCGTTTTCATACACCACCTCGTCGAATTCCACTTCGTTGTAGAGTGAGTAAGGGTGAGTTTTGCGAACGTCGCAGTGGAAACCTGATGCACGGCCTGAAGGACCGGTGATAGCGTAGTTCTTGGCGTCTTCAAGCGAGAGTGTACCCACGTCTTTCATACGCCCGAGGGCAATCACATTGCCAGAGAAGAGCTTATGATATTCAGGAATTGCCTTTTCAATAGCGTCGCAAGCCTTGCGCACATCGTTCACGAAGTCGGGGTGAACGTCGCGAACCACACCACCGATGGTGTCGTAGCTCATCGACATACGCGCGCCGCAAGTCTTGTCGAAGATGTCGTAGATATATTCACGCTCACGGAAGCCATAGAAGAATGCTGTGGTAGCGCCCTGGTCCATGGTCAAACAGCCGTAAGAGAGCAAGTGGCTCGACAGACGCATCAATTCGTCCATCATCATACGAATCACCTCGGCACGGTGAGGAACCTCGATGCCAAGTGCCTTTTCAATACAGAGGCAAGTGGCGTGGCGGTTCATGTGCGCGCCCATATAGTCCATACGCTCGGTGTAGAGCAGTAGTGATGGGTAAGTGAGGTCTTCACAGAGCTTTTCGATACCACGGTGAATGTAACCCGACACCACATCCACCTTCTTCACGGTTTCACCATCAATAGCGGCACGATAGCGCATCACACCGTGGGTGGAAGGGTGCTGTGGACCCACATTAATCACATATTCTTCTGGACCGAACACTTTCTTGTCGATGCGCTTGAGCTCACCGTTCTCGTCTTCCACGAGTGAATAAGTGTCGTCTTCATTTTCTTCTGCTTCAAGGCGAAGAGGGTTCAATTCCGGACTTGCGTCGTAGTCTTTGCGCAGTGGGTAGCCCACCCAGTCGTTGCGAAGGAAGAAGCGGCGCATATCAGGGTGATTGATAAACTCGATTCCGAAGAAATCGTACACTTCACGCTCCTGATAGTTGGCAACTGCCCAAATATCGCTCACAGTGTGCAATCTTGGGTGTTCACGGTCGGTGGTTGCCACTTTCACGTGAATCATTTCTTGAGTCTCGGTATTGGTCAAGTAATACATGCAGCCCAATGCCTCTTTCCAGTCAACACCAGCCACAGCATTGAGCATATCGAAGTGAAGCTGTTCCTTCAATGCCTTAGCGAGGGCGTGCCAGTTTTCATCGGGCACATTTACCAGCAGCAATTCACCAGTTTCGTCGAAGGTGGCGGCTGGGCAAAGAGCGCTGATTTTTTCTTGTATATTTGCCATATAAATAATGTATATATATACTTAGAGTTCTTGTAATCGTAATTATTATATATCAAGCAATGGTGCTTTACTCTCTTCAGCCAGGCGCATTTGCTCGGCACGGAGTGCGAGGTCTTTCTCTGCGGCTGCTTTTGCTTCAAAGAATTTGGCGCGTGCTTCCTTGCGGTTGTCGCCACCAAAGAATTTCGAAGCCTTGATTTTGCGCTGGAGCTGCATCAAGCCATAGAACATGGCTTCGGGGCGTGGAGGGCAACCTGGCATATACACGTCGACAGGGATAATTTCATCTACACCCTTCACCACACAGTAGCTCTTCTTGAATGGACCACCCGACACGGTGCAACCACCACAGGCAATCACATACTTTGGCTCTGCCATCTGCTCATAGAGGCGAACCAACGCTGGAGCCATGCGATAGGTGATAGTGCCTTGACACATGATATAGTCGCTCTGGCGGGGTGAGTTACGAGCCACCTCGAAACCGAAGCGTGCCATATCGTAACGGGCAGCGCCCAAACACATAAACTCGATAGCGCAGCAGCTTGTACCGAAGCAGAAGGGCCACAGCGAGTTGGCGTGTCCCCATTGCATCAACTGGTCAAGTTTACCCACCACAATGTTAGCACCTGCAGCATTCAATTCTGCAACAAGACTGTCGATATATTCGTTGTCTTTGAAATCTTCGTACTTGATACCTTTTATCTTTGGACTTTTTATTTCCATTCAAGAGCTCCTTTCTTCCAGGCATAAGCCAGACCTAAAACTAAAATCACGAGGAATGTCCCTACCGCGAGTAATGCTGAAGCAGCAAGTTCCTTACAGATGGCAGCCCATGGGAAAAGGAACACGGTTTCGACATCAAACATCAAGAAGAGAATGGCAAACAGATAGTAGCCCACATGGAACTGAGCCATGTTGTCGCCACGAGTTGGCATACCGCACTCGTAAGGCTCGCCTTTCTTCATTGTGTAAGAGCGTGGAGCTATCAGCCACGCAATAATCAATGCCGCCGCCACCAGCACCACGCCGGTGAGAGCGGCTGTCACCGCTAAGGTAGTACTTTGAATACCGATTAAAACCATAATTTATATTCGTATCAATATTTAATTATTCGTCAATAAAAAAAGAAATGAGCCCGACGCCACTATCCAGCCGTGGGCCTGACTCATCACACCATTATGGAATCTCCAGCTCTGCAATTATAGCAAGCACAAGAAACCTTCGCAGATTTTACGAAAATCTCCATTACCTGTCTGTTAAAATTATAGCTTTGCTGCATCTCCAAACTCATTTACAATTCGTACAAAAACACTGACCATCAGCACTATACGCACCTTATCAATGCGAGAAAGTGCCGATACCACGATTTTGTGCTTTGCAAAGTTAAGAAAAACTCACCGATTACCGAAGGAAAAATGCAACTAATTTTCTCATTTATAATAGAGAAATTCAAAAGAAATTCCACTTTCATCACACCAACTCCCCCCATAAAAAACTCCCCCACCCTTTTTTCCTCCAACACCAAAAAATGAAACACTTTTGGCGAAAAACCATATCCACTAAGCCAAAGCACAAAAAGCACCCATCACCCCCCATTTAGCCCCCCTCATCATGCAAAAAAATCACCCGAAATAGTTATCGTCTTAACTTCATCAACTTCTTAACTACTTAACTTCCAAAAAATCTCGGCGAGAGGGTCCTGGGTGGTTGTGGTGCCTGTCGCGAAATCATACCAGCGAGCGTGGCTGTCGTAGAGGTTGAGGCCGTTCTCGCAGTCAAGCTCCTTCGCTCCGTATTTGCGGGGCTGCACTCCCATGGCGCCAGCGCCCATCAGCCCTCCGTAAGGATAATAGTTGTTTACTTCCTCCAACGTGCCGTCCTCATCAATCACCGCACGGATATTACCCTGATAGTCCAAGATGTTGTAGTGAAAAGAGCTGTCTGCCCAATAGCCGAAACTGTTGTTTACCCGCTGATTTTCACCAGCCCACATACAGCCAATAAAAAAGAAAAAAATGGCAAATAAGCTATAGCGGGATATTGTTTTTGCCTCATAAATTATAATCATTATTTTTCCGTTGTAAAGTCAAACTGGATTTTGAATATGTGATGGTGGTTAAACTATGTTATACAATATGGATGGACGTTTTTGTGTGCGCGGGTGTGATTGATAGATCTAAAATAGGCAAAGCATTATTTTGCTTATTTAATAAGCATCCCAGTCATAATATTTGTCTAATATTTTCAGAAGGCTTTCATCGGGAACCAAGCCATTGTCCTTGCGTTTCTCTTCTTCGACCCATTTTAAAAACTTTTTATATATGCTGGGGCGCATCCTTTCTTGTGGAGGAAATTTCACAGACTCCTGTTTTAATGCTTCTCCATTAGGCAGAGTAGCGTATTGGTGGACAGAAAATTCAAAATCTCTTATCCTCAAATGTCGATTATTCCTACTGACAAAAATTGTGTCGGATTTTTGTAATAACGGGAAAACCATATTGGTGTCTTTAAATTTTATGTCTCTGTATGGTGGGACTGTTTGAGAGGCAGTAATATGCCTTGTCGAAGTAACGCTGTCAACTATTATCTGCCTGTGGCGTACACTCAATTCTTTTTGGGGAGGGTCAATCACATGAAAATAAATTGTGTCACGAAAAGGGAACAGACCTCTATCTTTATCTCGCACAATTTTTATGCCTAACACATATGAATTGTTCTCAATAACTAAGCGGTTTTTCCCATAAAAGTTAACGGTTAACCTCCTTGCTCTATTGTCACTAAAGTAGAATTCATATGGAAAAAAGCCATAGAAAGCATAAAATGTCTCGCTATAACTGTCTACGATATCATGGGGGGTAGCCATTATCCTAAACCCTAATATGCTTAACAGCATTATAGCGGCTACTGAAATTCTGAAAAAGTTGTTATTCTTTTTTATACCAATCATCGCTAAATCCTCCATATAAAAATTTTTTATTTTGGTAAAGTCTTTTTAAATAGCTCACATTAATCTCTTTAATAGTTTTCACACGAATTTCCATTGGCATTTGAAAAAGTTCAACCCAACAGTCGTTTATCATCATTCCCACAGCAGAATATTCTGCCCGATAAGCGTCTATTTCGTGGCTTAACCCGCAAACCAAAGGGACGGTTCTTTTGGTTTATCTTTGGTCTGGTTTTTTGCCAGCCTTTGCTAATTAGAAACCAAAAGAACCGTCCCTTTGGTTTATTCATCTCGCCTTTAAAGCCCATTGCGCCGGTGTAGGTCAAGTCATTGGCTCTTTCTGTCACTTTTTTCATTGCAATTATTAGCTTTAGGGGCTGGTTGTGAAAATATAATTAATTCATTAATAAACAATTTTACACTGAAAAATACGTTTAGCAGTGAACATATTGAAAAGATTACCAATGAATAAAAAAGATATTTATTTTGCATGAGAAACAAACAACCAATTAAATCCATAACCAGTATATAAACTGACAGTAAAAGTATAACTATTATTGTAATACATCTTATCAAATTTTTGTTGATGAAAATATTTATCACCATTGTCCCCAATAAAGGTATCCACATAAAAGGGAATAGAGAAATGCTTGGGAAAACAACAATGTTCAATAATGCTATCATTGTAAAAATCAGATACATCATCCTACTTAGCCTCCACTTGCTATTTTTGTCTTTTTTGTTCAACATAATATCCTTTGTTTTGTGATACAATATTGTAATATAACAAACTTGGGAAATATGGATTCGTTTTTTTTATTCCATATATGTTTGTCATTGGGTCTATTGAATAAAATTCTGTTGATTTAGTTTCGACACCTCATGATACATATAGTGCGTTTTGTGTCACCTTGTCCCCATCGGAAGGACAATGAGCAGATTGAGGAAAATCAATTCCTCCAGCCAACATTTTTGCAGCAGAAAACGCAAAGAAGGCAATAGCGCTAAAAGAGAGCATCAATTTTGCTTTCATTAATACACAATCTTAAATTTCTGCCAAATTAATTATTTGGCTTGATATACACAAATTTTTAAATATGTTATACAACACAAAGTTGGACTAATTTATATTTGTGCTGTTGTGAAGCACCTCGATTTCGGTGAGCTTTTCGCTGGCTTTGTCCACTCTCCGCTATCTTTGTTCCCCATAAACCACAAATCTCTATTTCTAACTTCTAATCTCCCCCTGTTTTTTCTAACCACTTCGGGGTGAAAAATCACTACCTTTAGTGATTGCTGGCTATGATGGAATGATGTAATTTTGCACCTATGAAAAAACGTTTGGTTCTCACAGCAACAACTATCGGCGCAATGGCACTCACAGCCAGCGCATCAACCACCGCCGACACACTCAACCTGCAAGAGGTGACCGTGACGGCTATCAAACAAGGCACCGACATACGCAACCTTGCCATTTCGGCAACAGAAATCCGACGCAACGACTTGGAGCGCAATGGCATAACTGGCACAAAGTCGGCAGCCGACATGGTGCCCAACATCTACATTCCCGACTACGGCAGCCGCATGACCTCCACCATATATGTGCGTGGATTGGGCACGCGCATCGACCAGCCTGCACTGGGCTTGAACATCGACAATGTGCCTGTGCTGTGCAAGGAAAACTACGACTTCGACATGATGGACATCGCCAAAGTGGAGATGCTTCGCGGACCGCAAAGCACACTTTTCGGCCGCAACACCATGGCGGGCGTGATGAACATCTACACCCTGTCGCCACTGAGCTATGCCGGCACCAGAGCACTCATTGAATACGGCTCGCACAACACCTACAAAATCGGCGCAAGCCACTACATGAAATTAGCCAACAATTTGGGCATCGCGTTCAACATTCTGCACAATGCCACCGACGGTGAATTTCGCAACGCGTACAACGGCAAAAAGACCGACTGGGAAAAGCAGACCGGAGCGCGCGTGAAAGTGGAGTGGATGCCAGCCTCCGACCTGTTTGTGAGCAATGTGTTCTCGTTTGTCCACAGCCGTGAGGGCGGCTACGCCTACGAGCAGCTGGGCAAGAACGTGATTGCCTACAACGACACCTGCTTCTATCGCCGCACCGGCATTCTCGACGGCTTGACCATTAAGCGGAATTATGAGAATTTCTCGATAAGCGGCATCACCAGCTACCAGTATCTCGACGACAACATGACGCTCGACCAAGATTTCACCGTAGATCCGTACTTCACCCTCACCCAAGAGAGAAAAGAGCACGCCGTGACCGAAGACATCGTGGCTCGCTCCACATCGACAGGGGCATATAGCTGGCTGTTTGGCACTTTCGGCTTCTATCGCCACTACGATATGGATTCGCCCGTTACCTTTAAGGACAAGGGCATCAGCCAACTGATTGAGCGCAACCGCAACAACGTCATGCCCTCCTACCCCATTTCGTGGGACACAAGAGACTTTGTGCTTGGCAGCGACTTCAAGAATGACACCTACGGCGTGGCACTCTACCACCAATCGAGCTACCAGCTGGGCGATTTCACCTTTGCTGGCGGTGTGCGCCTCGACTATGAGCATGCGTCGCTGAAATATCACAGCGAAACGCACACTGGCTACACCATCACCACACAGGCTACTGGCGAAGTGTTTTCGCACGAAAATATCGACATCAACGAACGAGGCCGCATTTCGAAAGAGTTTTTGCAACTGCTGCCTAAAATCTCCATTACCTACATGTTGGGCGGCAACAAGACGAGTTCGCTCTACCTGAGCGTGGCAAAAGGCAGCAAATCGGGCGGCTTCAACACGCAGATGTTCAGCGATGTGCTTCAGCAGAAGCTGATGGGCGTTATGGGCATCGGGGCAAGCTACAACATCGACGAGGTGGTGGGCTACAAGCCCGAAACAGCGTGGAACTACGAACTAGGCGGACACTTCGAGTGCTGGAACCACCGAGTGAAGACCGACATCAGCGCTTTCTATCTCGACTGCCGCGATCGTCAGCTCACCGTGTTTCCCAACGGCACCACCACAGGCCGTGTGATGACCAACGCTGGCAAAACTCGCTCCATCGGCGCAGAGTTTGCCATCGCGGTGAACCCTTGGCGTGGCACCAACTTCAACGTGAGCTACGGCTACACCAATGCGAAATTCGTGAAATACAACGACGGCAAAGCCGACTATAAAGACAAATATGTGCCATACAGCCCCAGCCACACGCTGTTTGTAGAAGCCCTGCACCAATTCGACTTCAACAGTGGCAGCCAGTGGGTGCGCTCTCTCACCATCGGCGCCAACATGCGTGGCACAGGCGAAATCTACTGGAACGAGGCTAACGATGTGCGCCAACCATTCTACTGCCTGTTGGGCGCATCAGCCACTCTCGCCGGCGACAAATATTCGCTGGAATTGTGGGGCAAAAACATCACTGGCACGAAGTACAACTCGTTTTATTTCGTGTCGATCGGGCACACCTTCCTCCAGCGTGGACACGGTGCATCAATGGGTGCCACTCTGCGCGTAAACATCTGATAAATCAACAATAATCTACAAATAACACAGAATTTCAAAACTATGATGAAAAAAATCTTATTTGCATTTGCAATGCTCGCTATGGTTGCCGGCTTCACTTCATGCGGCGACGACAACAATGGTAACAATAAAGGTGAAGACATGACTACCACCCAATTCCTTGCCATGTGCGCAAAAACGCGCATCAACAGCGTACTGATTTACGACTGCGACTTCACCGCAAAATTCACCGCAAAATATGCCGACAAAACCGCGACTCTCGCACTCAACAATGTGAAATTCGCTGAAAAAATGCCAGCGGTCGATTTTGTGATTGATGGCATTAAGTTCACACAAGAAGGCTCGGTGTTTACATTTGAGGCTTCGTCGGTGAAGGCTTCGGGAGGCTACACCGTGGGTGGATTGAAAGGTAAAATCGACACCGAGAACAACGTGTACAACATCACTTTCTATGTTGACGCCACCTACGAAGTGTTGCTCACCAGCCCATACAACTGCTCCGACAACCTGCCCTCTGGCACCGACACTCAAAAGAGCTACGCATTCAAGCAATCGACCGAGGGCGCACAGAAGAAACTGCGTTTCGCAATGATGAATGTGAAATTTGTTGAAGCGATGCCCACACTCAAGGAAATGGCAGTATATTTCAACGACGGAGATGGCAGCACCATCACCAACACCGCCACAGGCTACACCTTCGAAAGCGCGTCAATCACCCCTTATTTCAAATACAAGCCTGAAGCTCCCGAAATCCCAATGGATAGCCGCAAGATGACCAACGTGAAGGGCACTGTGGACCTGGTGAACCGCAAATTCACTATCGATTTCGACTGCATGGGCATACACTGGCAAGATAAAGGCTCGCTCTATCTTTGAAAAATAATTAAAAAGAACTGCCACAATGCAAAAATGTGTGATACGCTCACACATTATTGTGGCAGTTATATTATATTTGCGTGATATTAAATTAACGCACTTTTATACATGATGAAGAAATTTTTTAGCATACTGTCAGTTTTTGCCCTGATTTTCGCTGTGGCAAGCTGTGGCGACGACAATAAAGAGCCACAACCCGAAACCGTTACACGCTCTGCGCAAATGATCAACCACATTGTGAAGTCGGCGAGCGGCGAGGTGCTTCCCCTGTCGGAAAGCAAAATCGACTACACCATCGACCGCAACAATCGCAAAGTGACCGAAGTTACACTTCGTGTGGCTATCGACGGCGCGGCTGAGACCACTGTGAAGCTCACCGACATCAAGAGCGAGACCAGCGACCAAATTTGCACTTTCAAGGGCAGCGGCAACGGCGTGCAAAACCTGGTCGGACGCTTCGACTTCAACGAGGGTACCATTCGTGTGAACTATGATTTAGACGGCACTTACCGTGTGATTTCCACCATGCCCGAAATTTTCAGCACCGAGTGCGCCACATCATGCGTCTATACCGACGGCACCACATCGAAAAGCGATGGCACAATGTATCAATTCGGCATCGACCCTGCTTCGCTCACCTCAAACATGACCGTGATGTATCTTCTCGACCAGTCGAAAAAGCGCACGCTCACATCCGTAAAAACGCTGACCAAGGCTAAGGTGACCGTTACCAAAGAAGGCTATGTGGTTGAATCGGAAACCACGATTCCCACTACCACCACCTATAAGTTTAACGGTAAGCTCACCACCACCATTCAGTATCCAGTTTCCAAATTGAAAGCCACTATCGATTTGGAAAACGACAAGTACGAAGCCACCATGCAGTTGGGCAGCATCGCCGTAACAGCAAATGGCAAAGTGACTAATTAATAAATTTATAGAAAACCAATACTACAATGAAACAAGCAACTATCATTCTTGCAATTCTCTTGGGCTTCGCTGTCACATCTTGCGACAATGGAGGCGACAAAACTATGTATCTTCAAGCACAAATGGTGAACCACATAGGCATCGCCGCGTTTGAAAGCGAATACACTGGCACATATCGTGCCGACGCTGCTGTATATGAAGTGGTTCTCGACACCGAAAATGGTAAAGCCGACGTGGCTTGCCGCATCACTCTGCCTACTGGCAAGATGGGCACAATCGACCTGCGCGGCATGTCGCTGAGCGTTGACGCTAAGACTGGCGGCTACTACATCAAGCAAACCGCCGACACTCGCTCGCAAGGCTCATACGTCGTGACCAACTTTTCAGGCATCATCGACCTGACAAGCAACACCACATCAAAATCGCACTTCTCATTCATCGTGGAGAATCACTATCAGGTGAATGCCACTATCGCCGAAATGCGATTCACTGGTGTTACAGCCGATATCAAGGATGCCGACGGCAATATGCGCACACTCTCCAACGGCACTGTCGTGACCACGCTCAACCCTACCACCAAGAAGGCGTCAATCACCATCACCGGACTTGACTACGACGGCAATCTTGGCAAGGAGCGTACCCTCACATACGAAAACCTCGACTTCGCACCTTGCGACAATGGCTACAAGATTAAAGCCAGCGTGACATCGCCCACCACAAATGGCGATGTGGCACTCGCTAAGTACAAGTTGAAGGATTTCGAGGCAGAAATCGACTTTTTCGACGACTTTGATGCTTCCTACACCATCGACAACATTGGCGAGGTGAAGTTGGATCTAATTAATAGGAACAATAACTAAAATCACGACTATAAATTATGAAGAAAATCTTTTCAATGCTCTTAATGGGCATGATGCTGATGGGCATGACTTCATGCCTCGACAACAATGAAAACAACGAAACAAACTTCACCCTGTCGATGTACAACCGCACCGTGACAATGGGTTCGGAAGACGTTTCTGAGTTTAATGTGAACAACGCCGCATTCAAAATCAACTACACCAATAGCACCATCTCTGTGAATGCAATGGCTACCGTGGGTAAAGACAACACTATCCAATTCAAGATTGATGATATGCAACTCACCGCCGACCAAGGTATGCAAGCTTACCGCTTCTCTTGCCCAGCTGCCACCACACAAGGCGTGGAAATCACCAACTTCAGAGGTATCATCGACCTGCAAGTGGGTGTGCTGTACATGACTTACAATGTGGGTGCCGACAAGACTGTGCACGCCACCGCCGCTCTCCCATTCTTGCGCTGCAAGACCAACATCGACCCTACCGATGAAACGAAGCAAGACTTCTCAAGCGAAAAAACGCAATACGACTTCCGTATCAACAAGAGCAATATGACTGCTACCGTCACCATCGTAGGCTTTGCTAAAGACGCAGACCAGAAGGAAGCATCAGAAAACATCGCAGTGTTTGAAGGCTTGAACGTAAAATTCACCCGCAGCGGCTACAAAATCACCGCCCCAATGGTGAAATCAACCACCACAGGTGTTGGCAACGTGTCCGACGCTACAATTAAAGACGTAGAATTCAACATCATCGACCAAGGCATCCGCTTCAACGGCAAATACGAAACCAACACATACGAAGCCGAAACCGCCGGCACAATGTTCAACGAAAAAACAGTCTAATCCCCCCCTCCCCGAACAACAACAAATACCCCCAAATAAAAAGCCCTGCAACTCCCCAAAAAGTCGCAGGGCTTTATTTTCATTCCCACCCAAAAAAACCGGAGTCGGACAAGTCTGACAAGTCCGACGCGTCCGACAAGTCAGACCCTGATTCCAAAGGCGAAAAATATCCTTTGGAAATTTATGGGGATTATGGGGATTAGAGGGTGGCGATGCGGGATTGGGTGGTGTGGAAATCGGTGATGAGTTCGTGCATGATTTGGGCGACGGGCTTCACTTCTTTGATGGTGCTGGCTATTTGGCCGATTTCGAGTTCGCCGTGTTTCAAATCGCCTTCGAAGATGCCTCGCTTCGATGCTGCACGTCCGAGCAACTCACGGAGTTCGTCGGCTTCGGCACCACGGCTTTCGGCTTCGGCAATTTTTGCGAACAGTTCGTTTTTAATCAGTCGGGTGGGCGAAATTTTCTTCAACGCCAGCATGGTGCCGTCTTCGCCAAGGTCCACGCAAAGTTGCTTGAAGGCATCGCTTGCCGAGCTTTCCTCGCTCACGGCAAACAGTGTGCCAATCTGCACGCCCTCTGCGCCAAGAGCCATAGCCGCAAGCATCGCCTTGCCTGAACCGATGCCACCTGCCGCAATCAATGGCAGGGAAATGGCTTCGCGCACCTGTGGAATGAGCGCCAAAGTGGTGGTCTCTTCCCTACCGTTATGGCCGCCAGCCTCAAAGCCTTCAGCCACCACGGCATCAACGCCAGCCTCCTCACATTTTTTGGCAAACTTACTGCTCGACACCACATGCGCCACCTTTATGCCAGCCTCGTGGAAGCGTGCGGAGTACTTCTTTGGGCTGCCAGCCGAAGTGAACACGATTTTCACGCCCTTGTCGATGATGATTTCTATGAGTCGGTCAATTTCGGGGTACATCAGTGGAATGTTGATGCCCCAAGGCTTGTCGGTGGCGGCGTTCATCTTGTCGATGTGCTCGATAAGGGTTTCGGGGTGCATACTGCCAGCACCCAGCAGTCCCAGTCCGCCTGCGTTGCTCACTGCGGCAGCCAAACGCCAGCCGCTACACCATACCATACCACCAGCAATCACTGGATATTGAATTCCGAAAAGTTCTGTTATTCGATTAGGTTTCATAACTATTATTATTTTATATATTCATTTCAATATTTTCACATTCAGATAGTTGCATCCATTATTTAAATGGCTGACCAAGAAACAAAAGAGCGGTGACCTTACTACGCTTGAGCGCAAAAATCACCAACAGGGTTACGCCAATCACACAAAACGCCACCACCATCGACAACGCAGCCAATGGCACCACAGCCATACCCAACTCTTGAAGCGGTTCTTGAAGCGCAGTGAGGGGGAACAGGAAGAAATAGTGGAGCAAGTAGATGCCCAGGCTCTCGTGGCCGAGGAAATTGAAGTATCGGGCTATCGCCGACGGCGTTTTACCCTCGGTGCGATATTCTTTGAGCGACCACGGCTCAACGAGGGCGATTGCCACCATAATGAGGGCGAAGTGCATCACCGGAATGGTGGCGAAACCGATTACCAACCACATGCTTGCCATATCGGCTCCCCAAATATCCCATGGATAAACCACGCTGTAAAGCGATACGACAAACACCACCATGGCAATAGCCAATGCCCACTGGTTGTGCACAAGGCGATTGAACGCCTCTTTCATGTGGTTTGCCATCACGCCCATCATAAACACCGGGAAGAAGCGCGCAAGCAGTCCGAAGCCCACATAATCCACATTCGCTTCCTCATCGGCAAAGGTCATCGACAGGGCGATGAGTATACCGTAGGCGGCAAGTAGCACCACAATTTGAGGGAATATGCCTTTAAGGCGTTGGAGAATGGCACTAATCGGAATGTAAATCAAGCACAGTTCAAACAGGCACAGCGTGAACCAATAGCCGTCTTTCCAATAGGCGCGCAAGAGGTCGGGCAGATTGTCGCTCAATGGCGATTGCAGTCCGCTATGCGGAAAATACCACACCCACAGCGGCGTGATGACTAAAAATGGGATAATGAGTTGTATGAAGCGTTTTTTCAGTCCTGGGGTAATGAATTGCTTGTCGGCATTGGCCTTATAGGTGAGATAGCCGCTGATAAAGAAGAACACAGGCATGTGAACTTGGCCTATCAACTTAAAGAGAAAGGCGGCATCAAGCCCTCTAACACACATAGTAAGCGCATGTCCCATCACCACCATGAAAATAGCGATGCCTTTCAGCAGGTCGAAGTATTCAATTCGTTGTTTCTTTAGTCCAATACCATTCATTATGTTAATTAGTTTGTGTAGATTTTGTTTCTACAAAGATACGCAAAAATCACTTTTTTTTGACGTTGATAGATATGAAATTGCTAAATTTGTAGAAAATCATGTACTATGGCAAAAGAAATCAAAAAATGGGCAACTCTGGAATCGCGCTACATCATTCAGCGACCATGGCTCACCGCCCGCGTGGATAAGGTGCAACTGCCCGACGGACGCATCAACCCCGAACATTATGTGCTTGAATACCCTGCGTGGGTGAATGTGATAGCCGTCACCAAAGATGGGCAGATGGTGATGGTGCGCCAGTATCGCCACGGATTCGATGAAGTGCTGGTGGAACTATGCGCCGGCGTGGTGGAAGATGGCGAAGCGCCTGTCAATGCCGCAAAGCGCGAACTGCTTGAAGAAACTGGCTATGCCGGCGGCAAATGGCGTGAAGTGATGACCATCGGGCAAAACCCAAGCATCTGCGACAACCTCACCCACTGCTTCGTGGCAGAAGGCGTGGAGAAAGTGAGCGGTCAGCACCTCGACGCAAGCGAAGACATAGAAGTGCTGCTGATGAGCAAGGCAGAAGTGCTCAACATGCTCATCAACGACCAACAAAAGCAAGCCCTCATGGCAGCCCCCCTCTGGCGCTACTTCTACACCCAGAAATAAAAAAAGTTACCACACAAATTACCAACTTATGGTAATTTTATTTATCTTTGCAAAGAAATATGAAAGTCAGCATTAAAGATGAATCTTTAAAAGAGTTGATTGAAACTGGTTATAGCAAAAAATATCGGAAAATTGCTCAAAATCAGGTTCTTCTCAAAGGTCTTTTTCGGGCTTTTAACATCATGCAAAATGTAGAAAATGTAGAGAAATTGCGTCAATTCAGTTTCCTGCATTACGAAAAACTGAAACATGTTGGCAATCTGAGTTCTTTGCGATTGGCAAATGGGCATATTGAACGATTATTGTTTTCAGAGCATGATGATGGGATTGAAGTGGTATTAATTGAAATTGATGATACTCATTATGGAAACAAAAAGTAAGCAAGAACGAATAGTGCCCTATATGGCAACACACCCTGGCGAAGTTCTGCAAGCAGAGTTACAGGAAAGAGGCATCAAGCAAAAGGAATTTGCTGCCCAAATTGGTATGCAACCAACACATTTGAGCGCATTGATACACGGAAAGCGAAATATCAGTTCAAGTGTGGCTATGCGCTTAGAAAAAGCATTGGGAATTTCGGCTGATTCATGGTTGGCAATGCAGCACGGCTATGAAGTTGACCTCTTAGACATAGAAAGGGAAAAAGCCTCCACCCGACGCCTACAAGAAAGAGTGGCAGCCCTTGAGGAAAAAGTACAGTTCCTCATGTCGGCATTAGCAAGCGAATCAACCATCGAATACAAGAAAAAAGATTGAGTGAGAAGCAATAATTATCGCTCAGTTTAATTTCTTACAAATCAAAATATTGCGCAAATGATGAGCGGACGTGAATTATAACGTCTCCACTGTGATATATATAGACAAAAAGTGGGGATATACCTATCGCCAAAGGTATATCCCCACAGTTTATGGTTGAAAGTGGTTATTTTAGAGTTGATGATAAAGTGAATTTTACGCTCACAAAAATAAACAAATATTAAGACAAAAGTGGATAAATTATTTGGTTTTTGATTTATAACAGTAACACACCACAACCCTATGGCTGCACGGTGATTGGGGTGCCGGAGGAGTGGGCGGAGAGCTGGGGAGCGTATTGGCATTGGGCGGTGGCTATGCCTGCGCTGAAGCCACCCTCAGCCGTCACATACACATCGTAACTGATGATGTGTGTACCCTTGTCGAGCGAGGTGAAGAACAGGTTGGTTTGGGCATCTTTCGTCTCTTGGAAGAAATAAGTGCCGTCCATGTAACGACTGCCCGAAAGTTGGTCTTTTGGTTCAAAGCAAGCCGCACGCTGGTCGGTGACGGTCACGAAATCGAGGTCTTTGTTGTTTTTGATCACCACACACACTTGCACCTTGTCGCCCACCTTGAAATTGCGGTCGGAGGCAGGAATGAGTTTGCCGTCGGCACCATAAACGAGGTATTCCTTTCTGATGCTCATTTCGGTGATTTCTTTCGCCTCAACCGAAGCCATAGGAGCTTTGTATTGGCAATACACAGCGCCCCATGCCGGACTTGCGCCCTTGCGGTCGATTTTCAGCGTGGCACCGCTCTGGGCAGGGATAGTCTTGCGGCAGTAGCCCACATATTCATCAATATGGCTAAACTGCACCGCCTCGCCATCGATGGTGATACTTGGCTTTTCGCTGCGTTCGAGCCACTGGCTGCCAGTAGAAAGGAGAGCATACACCGCATCGGCTGCAAGGCTTGAACTGCCCCAGTCGTTGGATTGCTTCATCAGCAGAATCCACTTGCGGATTTGGTCGATTTCGGTCTGCGACGCACCCACCTCGTGCATTGCCTCAAGAATGGTGGCGGTGACTGCCACCTTGTCGAAGTAGCGCCAACCGATTTGCAGATTATCCCAATACATGCCTAATTCAGGCTTCACGATAGCGAACTGGCGGAGCGATTCCACGATGCGGCTTGCCACTTTCTTGTAGCCGCCACGGTTGAGTGCCATGGCAAAGTAAGCCTTTTCGCCCATTGGCAGCCCCTTCCAATCCTTGGTCATGGCAGAGAATGCCTTTTTCATCATCTTATCGTTGCCCGATGGCAATTTCACGCCAGGGAACAGCGAGCGCACATACACATACGAACTGAATCCGCTGTAATTCTTCTTGCTCACTTTCTGCTGCTGGTTCCACAGTTTGAGCATTTCGCTATCGTAATAGGCAAGCGCCTTTTTCGTCATCTGATTGATGTCGGCATCATCTAAGGTGTAGCCCAAGTGCTGCAATTCGCCAATCAGTTCAAGCACCACTTCGGTGGTCCACAGGCTGCTTCGGCAACCATTGTACTCATACCAAGGGAAACCGCCATCGGCACGCTGCAACTTCTGCAAAGCACCCACAATCTTCTTGTGCTCGGTGCTCATCTTCTTCTCGTCGAAAAGTTCAATGAGTTTCGACATGCGCAACGACTGGCGGTCGGCTTCGTTCACCCATGGCGATGCCAACAAGTCGGTAATCTTCAAGTCCTTATTTTTTTCGAGCATTGAAGTGAGTGTGCTGTCGGCACCGTCGGCTGTCCATTGCTGAATGGCTGTTTTAATGAGCGGATTCGACTTAGCCACACCCTGCGCCAGCACTTCGGCAAAAAGATTGTGCGCAAGGTTGGTGGCAATGTGATAGTTGGGCTCATAGATAGTGGGCAAAGCCGTAACGCAATACCACACAGGATTGTCGCAATATTCGAGCGTCACACGGCTATCGAGTGGGAACGATGGCATTTTCACCTCGAAATGAGGCTTGGCGGCATCCACGAAAAATGGCTCGGTCTCAATCACGGGAGCAATATCACTCAGCACTGGAAGCATCACCTGCTCACCATCGCCGAAAGTGGCATTGGCGGCTTTCACACGGAAGCCAACAAATGGAATGGTGTCGGGCACGACAAATTCAATACCCACCACCTCGGTGCCTTTCGCAGCAAGATTTCCATCAAAACTCTTGGTCGCCACCACCTCTTGGGTGCGAGGGTTAAACAGTTCGACCACGGCAGAGAATGTGGTAGCCTCATCGGTGGCGTTCATCACGCTTGCCTTCAGTGCCACCTTGTCGCCACCGCGCACAAAGCGTGGCAGGTTCGATTTCACCATAATGGGCTTTTGAGTGAGCACCTCACGACTGATACTGCTGCTCACCATATTGCCAGTGTAGGCAATGGCTTGCATCACCCAAGTGGTGTTAAATTCTGGTGCCTCAAATTCCACGATCAGATTACCACCTGTGTCGGAGGTGAGCATCGGTTTCCAAAGTGCGGTCTTGATGTCAGCCTCACGGAGCTTAATATCGTTGAGTTGCGGTTTCTCCTCTGCTTTGCTCTCTTTCGGAAGTTCAGCATTTGCCCTATCAATAGTCTCAACCTTACTTTCTTCCAACACACCTTGTGATTTCGCACTCATCTTCATCGCACTGCCATAGGCTATGCCGTGAACACTGCCCATCAACAAGATTTGTGGGAAAAATTGCTGACCATACATATTAAATTCGGGCCATTCTGGCGAATAACCTTTCACTTTCACCTTATCTTGACATGAAGCGGAAAGGTAACGGCTATATACGAAAAACGATGTGCCGATAGCGTAGCGGCGAGCATCGAGATATGACGCATAAATATTCCACTTGTTGCTGCTGAGGCTTTCGAGTGCCTTGTCGTACATTTCAAGCATCATCGCCGTCTGCACTGGATTGCCGTTTTTGTCAACAAACTGCATCGTCCACTTTTCCTTTTCGCCTGGCACAAGCTTGTCGCGGAAAGAGTTGAGCTTGATGTTCAGTTTCTGCTCATTGATGGTGGAGATGAATTTGTGGTAATATCGGCAGACTTCCCCTTTATACACATTGATAAATTCCACCGATATATATTCATCGGGGGCATTAGGAATTTGCAGCGCGAAATCGTGCATACCTCGCTTATAGTGCAACCAACCCTCCTTCACGATGCCTGCTCGGCTTGTTGCTACATAGTAGATGTGAGATTCCAGTGCCGAAACACCGATGGTGGTGTGTGCCACATTCTTGCCGTCAACACGGTAGGCCTCAGTAGGAATCCAGATAGGGCAGTCTTTCACTGGTGCACACTTGTCGGTGCTACGGTAAATGACGACTTCTGCTTTTGAGGTGATGTTGGGTTCATCAGCCACTTGCACCTCAATGCTATATACGCCCGATGGTACCTCGGAGAAATCGGCTTCGAGGGCATCGGTTCTGAAAGAGCTTGACTTCACCACATTGCCGCCCTCATCTTTCAGCGTGTAGGTGCACACCAAACTCTTGTCGGCTTCATCGGTAGAGTTGAAAATCACAGGCAGTTTTGCCTTTTTGCTGTTTTCGTGGGTGAAATCATGAATTTCGATACTGCGGATTCTGCCTACCACAAACGAGTGATAACCCTCACGGCTTTCGCCAGCAGCGGTAGTGACCTTGGCGCTGAGCGTGTAGCTACACCAATTCCACGTATATTTTCCCACTTCTTCACCAAATAGCCCGGCAGGGTATTCGATGGTGAAGCGGCCGTCGGCATCGGTGATGACGGTGGTATCGTTGAGCGTGGTGCCACCTTCGCTCTCATAACGCCAATACCAACTCCACGCCCTCTTTGAGAGCGTCAGTTTCACCTCGGTGTTGGCGATAGGCATACCTGAATAGGTGGTGGCTGTGCCTGTAATCTTCACAGGCTGCTTGCTCACGAAATTATGGCTTGCGTCGGGAAACTCTACGGCGAAAGTGGGCGTTTTGTATTCGCTCACATCCACATATTGCCTGCCGTAGAATCCGCTGCCAGAGAAACTCACCAGCCATCTGCCATTCATGCGGTCAGTGGGAATGGTAAATTCACCTTCAATGCGCCCGAAAGCGTCGGAGGTGAGTTTGAGTTTTTTCACCGATTTGTAGTTGGCGTCTTTCAATTCCACTTCAATCACCTCACCCGAAGCCACCGTTTTTGAAGTGGTGCCTACACGATAGAGCACAGCGGCAAACTTGATGGTTTCGCCAGGACGGTAAATCGCCAAGTCGGTGTAAACACTCATTGATTTCTGAATGTTGTCGGTATCGTCGAATTGGTAAACCGACACCTTAGGAGCGTATTTGTCGATGCCTTTGGTGAGGCTCACTTCACGGTCGTAATCAAATTCCACAGGCAGCGCACACGAGCCATCGGCAGCAGTCACGCCATCGATGTTCTCACCCTTCACGCTCACGCCCTTCATGGGTGCGCCTGTGGTGCGGTCCACCGCAAATATTCTGGTTTCCTTCTTTTCGCGAGCCACAGTGAATGAGGCAATGTCGTAAACGAGGAGCAAATCGTTGGTCCGCGAGGTGGATTCAATCGTTTTGCTTCCGTTCTTAAACGCCACCACAAACGCATACTGCCCATAAGGGAGCGGATTCTGCACCGCTGTGGTTGCGGTGTCGGTGAAAGATGGCATCGCACCATCTACATGCTTATCGTAGGTGGCGATAAATTTGCATTTTTTTGTGTCGATTTTGGTTTCTCCACGCTTTTCCAGTGCTTCCACATAACTGTCGGGCACCTGATAGACGCTTATTGAGAAATCGTTCACATTCCTCACTCGGCATTCCACACGAATGGAGTCGCGAGAACTGACGCTGTTGGCGCGTATGATGTCCACCTTCTTGCATTCAATTTCTGCCAACCGCTCGCTCACCTGATAGGCATATACCCCATTAGGGTATCTCTGCAAATAATCCTTCAGCTGCTTATAGCTCTCGGCGGAGGCGAGCAAATCAGTGAGCAGACAGCCCGAATGTTCGTTGTCCTTATATTGGTCGTAAAGTTTGAGTTTTTCCGCCGTATTGAGGCCTTGACTTTTGCTGAAGAGGTAGGCTGGCACATATCCTGCCCGGAGCAAATACTCGCATTGGTCAGTTTGCTCATCAGTAGATTCTGATGCAAATTCGCCCTTTTGCGCCAACACGAAATCGTAGAGCGTGGGCTGGTAGAGCGCGCCCAATTCATTACACCTCAAAATGTTGGCATAGTCGGTGATGGCACATTTGCGCAATGCTTCCTTATCGCTCACAGCTTCGGTCATCAGTTCTTTAATCTTTTCGTTGAAGTCGTTTCTGCCCCATTCCGAGTAATCGGCAGGGCGGGCGGCTTCCGACGTTTTTCGCCAACCGGCATACACATTCGAATATGAGCGGAAAACCTTGGCTTCGAGGGTGAGCAACAGCGCCTTGAAATCGGGGCGACTTTCCTTTTTCAGCACCGACTCGATTTTGCCGATAATGGCAGGCAAATTCTCTTGCGAGATATTGCCTTCGGCTATACCGTAACGCACCAGAGCGTCGATCATCTGTTCGCCATTATTGGCCTTCAATGCCGCGGCAAGGTCGGCAGTTGCCTTTTCCGACACCTCTTTCGGAAAATCGAAATCAGGAACCTCCACTTTCTGATTGGCAAACAGACTGAATGGGAAAATAGCCATAACTAAAGCAATAATAATATTTGACAACTTGGTTACTTTCATAGGTCACGCGTTTTTTCCTCTTTGGTTATGAGGGTGAATAAAATGGACTGATATTTAAATGCAAATATAACGACAACTTTCTAAAAATCAGAAATTAGATGTTAGAAATTAGACATAATACCTAAAATAAAAACAAATTTCCGTAATATATTTCATTTCAGGAAAAAATGACATATACTATGGAAATTCGAGATGTGTATTTGTGTAAGTTAGTTTATCTGATTGGGGTTGAGGTCGTCGGTGATGGTTTCGAATGTGGCGTTGCTGTTTTCCACACTGTCGCGGTAACTGCGTGCAGTGGTGTCGGAATCGGCGCCTACCACGATTTCTGTGCCACCAAGCTGACCATTAGCCATTGGATTTTGGCTACTTGAACTGCCATTGAACAAATTAAACACCTGAATCATACAGAAAACACCGGCAAACATGGCTGCCATATACACATAGGGACGGAATCGCACCCATAGGTTTGGTTTTTCTTTCTCTTCAGGAGCGGCTGCTTCTGGCAACTTCTCTGCGAGGTTTTTGGCAAAATCGTTGAAGTAGTTTTCCGGGGTAGTAAACCCGGATTTTTTACCCAACTTGCTCAATATTTTGGAATCTTCTTCTTGTCTCATAGCGCTTGTTTGACTTGTGTAAATAGAAAAGGTTTAATCCTCCTCACCAAAAAAACTTTCAATTTTTTTAACAGCGTGGTGATACGACGCTTTCAGTGCCCCTACCGATGTGCCGAGAATTTCACTCATATCCTCGTATTTCATTTCATCGTAGTAGCGCATGTTAAACACCAGTCGCTGTTTGTCGGGGAGTGTGGCAATAGCCTTCTGAAGCTTGAGTTGAGCCTCATCGCCATCGAAATACCTGTCGGCTTCAAGGTTGCTGGTCAAGAACGAAGAATCGTCGTCGAGCGAGATGTTGTTTTGCACCTTTTTCTTGTTGATGAAGGTGATGCTTTCGTTCACGGCAATCTTGTAGAGCCATGTCGAAAACTTGGCATCGCCACGGAAACTGCCAATGTTGCTCCACGCCTTGATGAAAGTGTTTTGCAGCACATCGTTGGCATCGTCGTGATCGATAACCATGCGGCGAATTTGCCAGTAAAGCGGTTGCGAATAGTGCTCAATCACTTTACCGAATGCGGCGTTCACCGTCTCCTGATGATGGAGTTGCTCAACAATCAGTGCCTCGTCGTATGTATCTTTTTGTCCCATATATTACTGTTACAGTCCTACAAAGATAACTATTTTATTTCATTTCGGCAAACACTCCTTACTTCTGCCATCGCCCCCCCACCCCACACTTTTCGCCACCATCTTCCACACTATTAAAGAGTGGATTTGTGAGGATACAGATTTTTTGGTATCTTTGTAGGTTATAAGGATTACAAGATATTATCAATATATGAACGAAAACAATCGCAAAGTGGCCCTTATCACGGGCATCACTGGTCAAGACGGCTCTTTCTTGGCTGAATTTCTGCTTGAAAAGGGTTACGACGTGCACGGTACCATTCGCCGCTCGTCGGTAGATTTCCGCGAACGCATTGCCCACCTCGAGGGCAAACCACATTTCCACCTCCACTATGCCGATATGAGCGACTCGATGAGTTTGATTAAGGTAATCGGTCAGGTGCGACCTACCGAAATCTACAACTTGGCGGCGCAAAGCCATGTGCAGGTGAGTTTCGACTCGCCCGAATTTACAGCCGATGTAGATGCCACCGGCGTGCTGCGTGTGCTTGAGGCTGTGCGCCAATGCGGCCTCACCAAGGAATGTCGCATCTACCAAGCCAGCACCAGCGAACTTTACGGCAAAGTGGAAGAAGTTCCACAAAACGAGAACACCCCTTTCCACCCCTACAGCCCCTACGCTGTAGCTAAGCTCTACGGCTACTGGATTGTGAAAGAATACCGCGAGGCTTACGATATGTTCTGCTGCTCCGGCATCTTGTTCAACCACGAGAGCGAACGCCGTGGCGAGACTTTCGTCACTCGCAAAATAACCCTTGCGGCAGCGCGCATCAAGGCTGGCAAGCAGGAAAAACTGTATTTGGGCAATCTGTCGAGCCTGCGCGACTGGGGCTACGCTCGCGACTATGTGGAGTGTATGTGGCTCATTCTTCAGCACGACACGCCTGAAGACTTCGTAATCGCCACCGGTGTGCAACACAGCGTGCGCGAATTTTGCACCTTGGCGTTCCACCATGTGGGCATTGAACTCGAATGGCAAGGCGAGGGCGAAGACGAGAAGGGTATCGACAAGGCCACAGGCAAGGTGCTTGTGGAGGTGAGCCCCGACTTCTACCGCCCTACCGATGTGGTGAACCTCTGGGGCGACCCCACCAAGGCAAGAGCCGAACTCGGTTGGGACCCACAGCGCACCTCATTCGAGGAACTCGTGAAAATCATGGTTGACCACGACGTGGCAAAGGTGGCTATCGAAAACGCCGGCGACCAAATCCGCGTCAACCTCGCAGAATACCTCGAAAAAGGTATCGTAAAATAAAGTCAACAAGTCTACGAAATTTCGAAAACTCGAAAATTCGGGATTTCGAGATTTCGCCCCCTCAAAAACAAGAAACATGGATAAAAATGCGAAAATATATGTGGCTGGGCACCGCGGACTGGTGGGCTCTGCCATTTGGAAGAACCTCGAACAACGTGGCTACCACAATCTGGTGGGCCGCACACATGCCGAACTGGATCTGACCGACCAACTGGCTGTCAGAAAATTCTTCGACGACGAACGCCCCGACGCTGTGGTGCTGGCGGCGGCTTACGTTGGCGGCATTATGGCTAATTCGCTCTACCGCGCCGACTTCATCATGCAAAACATGATGATGCAGTGCAACGTGATTAGCGAGAGTTATGCCCACGGCGTGAAAAAACTGCTTTTCCTCGGTTCCACCTGCATCTACCCCAAGAATGCGCCACAGCCTATCAAGGAAGACGCTTTGCTCACCTCGCCACTGGAATACACCAACGAGGAATACGCCTTGGCTAAGATTTCGGGCTTGAAGATGTGCGAAAGTTACAATCTGCAATATGGCACCAACTACATAGCCGTGATGCCAACCAATCTCTACGGCCCCAACGATAATTTCCACCTCGAAAATAGCCATGTGATGCCTGCGATGATGCGCAAGGTGTATCTCGCTCGCATGATTGGCGAAGGCAACTGGAACGCTATCCGTAAAGACATGGACAAACGCCCAGTGAACGGCATCGACGGAAAGGCATCGGAAGAAGCCATTCTTGATGTACTGAACCGCTACGGCATCGAGAATAACAAGGTGAACCTTTGGGGCACCGGCTCTCCATTGCGCGAATTTCTCTGGAGCGAGGATATGGCTGATGCCAGCGTGCATGTGCTGCTGAACGTGAACTTCAGCGACATCATCGGCATCGACAAATACTCGTCGGTGCATTTCGGCAACAGCACCGATGGTAAGGTTGACCGCAACAGCAGCGAAGGCCGTGGCGGTGCCATTCCATCGCTGGGCGAAATCCGCAACTGCCACATCAATGTGGGCACTGGCAAGGAGGTGACCATCAAGCAACTTGCCGAACTCGTGGCGAAAGCCGTGGGCTTCACTGGCACTATCGCCTTCGATTCTACCAAACCCGACGGCACTCCACGAAAACTCTGCGATGTGTCGAAACTCCACAGCCTCGGCTGGACCCATAAAATGGAAATTGAAGACGGTGTGAAAGCACTCTTCAAATGGTATATCGAAAACTAAAAAAAGCACTATAAATCCACAGTCTATGCCAACTCCAAAAACTAAAGGCGGCTCAGCGCTGAAAGAAGTGATAAGAATCAGTCTTGACGAGCCAAAAATGTTTCATGTGATACTGCACAACGACGATGTGACCACTATGGAATTTGTGGTGCATTTGCTCACCACTGTGTTTCGCAAGTCGCAGCCCGCTGCACAGGAAATCATGCTCACGGTGCACCGCAAAGGCTGCGCCACTGTGGGCACTTACACCTACGATGTGGCTTACACAAGAAAGTCCAAAGCCTTGAATATGGCGAAAAATGCAGGTTATCCACTGAAAATAACAATGGAAGAAGCAAACTAAACACACACTCATAACACTAAATGGAACAAAAGAAAATCACATTCAACCGCGATTTAAACAAGGCGATGAAATTCGCCTCTCAAAAAGCGCTGGTGGAAAATAGCGATTTTATCACTCCGGAGCATTTGCTCTACGGCATGATGACGCTGCCACAGATGCAAGACTTGATGTGGTCGTGCAACGAAGCCTTCGACCTCGACGATTTTTTGGATGAGCTCGACGAGCACATTGAGGAATCGACGAAAGACGACTCGCAAGGCGCGAAACCCAACGACATTTGCGAGCCTTCCTTCCAGTTGCAGCAGGTTTTCACCGATGCCGTCCGCCAGGCCATCATGGCTGAGCGCAAAGCCATAGATATGCCAATGGCAATCAACGCCATTCTCTGCCTTGAGAATTCATGGGCGGCATATCTGCTTCGCAAGCACGCCAATGTGGAAGACTTTGAGATTATGACTGCGACCGAAATTCATTTTCACGAACGCTCCACAGGTGTAGAAGAAGACGACGACCAATATTCAAACGGTGAAGGTGATAATCCATTTGGACTTTTCGACGATGACGACGAGGATCTGCTGTTTGGCGATGAGGACGACTACTCAAGCCCCTCCCGTAAAAACGACAAGTGGAAAAAATATGTGACATGCATCAATGAGCACCTCGCTGAGAAAAATCCGCTCATTGGCAGAGAGCGCGAACTCGACCGCACCATACAGGTGCTGTGCCGAAAAGACAAGAACAACCCTCTACACATCGGCGAGCCGGGCGTGGGTAAAACTGCGCTGGTATATGGCGTGGCGCGCCGTATTGAGGAAGGTAAAGTACCCGACCGACTGAAAGGGTGCAACATCTACCAGCTCGACATGGGCACGCTGCTGGCTGGCACTCGCTTCCGTGGCGATATGGAGCAGCGATTGAAGCAAATTATGGAGGGTGTGACAAGTGAGGCACACTGCATCATCTATCTCGACGAGATTCACAACATCGTAGGGGCAGGAAAAGGAGCAGAGGGTGGCAGCGATGTGTCAGACTTGTTGAAACCTTACCTCGACGACGACCGAATCAGGGTGATAGGTGCCACCACCTACACCGAATATAATAAGAATTTCACCCGCAGCGTGGGTATGATTCGCCGCTTCCAGACCATTGATGTGGAAGAACCAAGCATCGACGAGGCTATCCACATCTTAAAGAGTCTGAAGCCCATCTACGAGAAGTATCATCATGTGAAATACGATGATGCCGCCATCGAATATGCAGTGACATCGAGCGCAAAGTTTATCACCGACCGTTTCTTGCCTGACAAGGCTATCGACATCATCGACGAAGCCGGGGCGCAAGCCGAGATGGAAGGGAAAAAGTACAAGAAAATCGGCAAAAAACAAATTGCCGAGGTGCTGGCGAAAGTGGCGAAAATCGACGCGCTTGCCATCAAGCAAGACGACAACAAGAACCTCGCATCGCTCGAAAGTCGCATGAAAGACGTGATTTACGGTCAAGACCGCGCTATCCAAACCGTGGTGGAAGCCGTGCAGCTCTCCAAGGCTGGACTTACCGACGAAAACAAGCCGTTGGCAAGTCTGCTGTTCGTGGGTCCCACAGGCGTAGGCAAAACCGAAGTGGCGAAAATGCTGGCGCAGGAATTGGGCGTGAAACTCGTGCGCTTCGACATGAGCGAATATGTGGAGAAGCACACCGTGGCAAAACTGATTGGCGCACCTGCTGGCTATGTGGGCTACGACGACGGTGGCTTGCTCACCGATGCCGTGCGTAAATCGCCCGACTGCGTGCTCCTGCTCGACGAAATAGAGAAAGCGCACTCCGACATCTTCAACATTCTGCTACAGGTGATGGACTACGGCGTGCTCACCGACAGCAAGGGCCGCAAGGCGCATTTCAAGAATGTGATTCTGATTATGACCAGCAACGCCGGCGCACAATACGCCTCACAGGCAAGCGTGGGATTCGCTTCCACAGCCACTGCTGGCAGCGCCATGCTTAAGCAGGTGAAGCACACATTCAAGCCCGAATTTATCAACCGTCTCAACGAGATTGTGGTGTTCAACGATATGGACGAGCAGATGGCGAAACTCATTCTCGGCAAGAAATTGCGTGAACTCAACGCCAAACTGGCAGCGAAATCGGTAAGCATCACGCTCACCGATGAAGCACACCAGCATCTGCTCAAGAGCGGTTACTCGAAGGAGTACGGCGCACGCAAAATGGACCGTGTGATACAGCAGCAACTCAAAACCATGCTCATGCGAGAAATTCTGTTCGGCAAACTGAAAAAAGGCGGCGAAGCCACTGTGGATTTGCAAAACGGCACATTAACTATCAAGCAATCATAATTCTAACTATGGTTTTTCAACTTGACGACGACGATATTTGGTTTCCAGAGCCCATATTCGGTGAAGACGATGGATTACTGGCTGTGGGCGGTGATTTAAGCACAGAGCGGCTCATCATGGCTTATTCCAACGGCATTTTCCCCTGGTATCCCTACGATGCCGACTGCCCTATCATGTGGTATTGCCCACTGAAGCGATTTGTGATTTTCCCCGACGAGATTCACATTTCGCACTCGATGCGCACGCTCTTAAACAAGCACACCTACCGTGTGACGTGGGATAAGGATTTTGATGGCGTGATTCATGGCTGTGCCACAGTTTCGCAACGCAACGTTACCGAAGGCGCATGGCTCGGCGATGATATGATTGAGGCTTACACACGCCTGCACCGTGAGGGCATCACCCACAGCGTGGAAGTGTGGGACGGCGACAGACTGGTAGGCGGACTATATGGCGAAAGAATAGGCAACGCCTTCTGTGGCGAGAGCATGTTCTCGCTCGTGCCCAGCGCATCAAAACTGGCGCTCATCTTCCTTGCACGAAAAATGCAAGCCGAGGGCGTGGCAATCATCGACTGCCAGTTCGAAACACCCCACCTCGCATCAATGGGCGGCAAATTCATCACCTACAACCAATACATGACCCTCCTAACCGGCCACGAATACACCACCCTCAACCTCGACGACTAACCACCCCAAAAGGCAAAAGGGGGTTAAGCCCTAATGACCGATTTGGGTTAAAATAAATAGTGAATGTCCGACTCTATTTTCTCAAGTTCTTGATAATGGTTGTGAATAGAAAATGAAGGTATAAGCACTTGTTGCTCAAACGACTCATCCATTAATGCCTTACCGATTCTACAAACAAGATTATAAATAGAGTGTCCTTGCATATACAAATAAATATTGGTTTTGTTTGCACCAATTTCAGTCAATCGCTGTATTGTGCTGTCGATTTCCATATCAGATTCTTCATTCACGTTCGCCAATTTGGAACTAATATTATCGGCAATGGCAGTCAAAACTGCTTCACCATTATTTAGCAAGGCATCTTTTTGGTTAGCCTGAACCTTATCAAGAGCATTACACAAAGCAGAAAGCGTGAATCCTTTGTGTGCAAGACGCTTTTTAGTGAGCACCACAACAAACGCATGGTATATCACCGAACTCAAATTCTGCAAGAAAATTGAGAAATCAAACTTAATGTTATTCTGCCATGGAAGCCATGCTGCTTGAAGCGATTCATGCCAGCAATGATGGTTTTCCCAAGAATAAGTGTAGGTTTGCAGTATATAGTGATTTACATCAAAATTGGTTTTTTGCAAAATATAGTCAAAGTCGCTATCCACACACAAAATGTAACGTTCATTTGCTTGATTCTGATGCTTCATAATATACGACTTGCCAGTAATGCACTTGTCGCCACTCTGGACAAAAGGAAAAAATTTCACCTTCTTACTCCTAATGCTTGAAGCCAATAACTGTTGCCAGAACTTTATGTCTGCCGCGTCTTCAACACGAAAGCAAATATCATATCCTGCAAGAATTGTTCCTGCTGTTAAATTTCGAGCAATCGCCGCCTCAAAGGCGTTTAGTTGACTTTTCGTAACCGCCATACAATCCCCCTTACTTTATGAGGTTGTCAACAAACACGAGATGTTCACTCCAGCCATTCACAAATATGCTTGGAGAGTGAGTGGTAGTGATAATTTGACAAACAGGGTTGAGGTGTCGCAAAGCATCAATCAACTTTTCTTGCCATGTAATATGTAGCGACAGTTCTGGCTCATCAAGCAAGAGTATGGCAGGCTTTTCGTCCATCAGAAAAACCGTCAACAGCAAATAAAGCAACTGCTTTTCACCTGCCGACAAGTCATTCAACTGCAAAATATTACCATCTTTTTCTACAAAGATGAGGGTGTTTTTCTGTTTATCGATATCAATCGCTTTCTTCGTTTCTGCAAAAAAACTGTTGACTACATCGAAAAACATCTCAATACGCTGGCTCACGCGTCGAGTTTCAGAAGGATAATTGAGAGGAATCATTCTATAGTTGAAAAACGACATGTGATCGAGGTTTTGAAGAACCACCGACAGCAAGCGATTGAGTAGAGGACTATTACTCTTCTTCTTTGAATCAGAAGGAACGTCGAAAGAGGAAATTTGGGTGATGGGTATATCTATTTCATTACCGAATGTCTTGGCATAGAGTTTAGATTTTGTCTTCGCACTATAATGATTGTAGATAGCATCAAGCAATGTGGTTTTACCAGAGCCATTTATACCTACCACAATATTAACATCTTCACGAATGTTCTGCCACGAAAGGCTTTTGCTGCCCCACAGACCTTCTATATGAAATTCTTTAATATACATCGCGATTTTTTCATCTTATGATAATAAATACAAATATACACTCTTTTCCGCAAATCAACGCACCGAAACCTCAAAAATCTAAACCTCTGCGAAAAATAGGCTATGAATTTTATTGATAATGCTGCTGTTGATGTAAGGTTGGGAGATTATAAAATGACAAATGCCGTCACCCCCAATGAGGGATAACGGCTATGCGTTGTCAGATTGCGTGTAGCAAGTATCTAATTACTTGTAAACGCTGTCGCTAACAGTGAGGCTGTAACGACCCTTTGCACGACGACGTGCGAGGACCTTGCGGCCATCAGCAGTTTTCATACGATGACGGAAACCATGCTTGTTAGCTTTCTTTCTGTTTGATGGTTGGAATGTTCTTTTCATCTTTATTTTAATTTTATTTTGTTAGCACTTATGCAAATTGCGACTGCAAAATTAGTCACTTTTTTGAAAATAAACAAGTAAGTGAGTGATTTTTAATGTAAACTTTTTGCACTTTTTACACAATTAGCGTAATTTTGCAGTGAAATTTAATTTGAACAATAATTTCTAAACAAAAAATATTCAAAAAAATTTATGATTAACGCTCAAGACATTAAAAACGGTGTATGTATCCGTTTGGACAACCAGCTTTATTTTTGCATTGAATTCTTGCACGTAAAACCAGGCAAGGGTAACACTTTCATGCGCACTAAGCTGAAAAACGTTGTTGACGGTCGCGTACTTGAACGCCGTTTCAACATTGGTGAAAAACTCGAAGACGTTCGTGTAGAACGCCGTCCTTACCAGTACCTTTACATGGACGGTGACGACGCAATTTTCATGAACCAAGAAACTTTCGACCAAATTCCTATTAATAAGGAAATCGTGAGCGGTTCTGCTTTCATGAAGGAAGGCGACGTTGTAGATGTTGTTACCGACGCTTCAACCGAATCAGTGCTCTACGCTGAAATGCCTATCAAGACTGTGCTTGAAGTGACCTACACCGAACCAGGTGTGAAGGGCGACACTGCAACCAACACTCTCAAGCCTGCAACCGTAGAATCAGGTGCAGAAGTGCGCGTTCCTTTGTTTATCAACGTGGGTGAAAAGATTGAAATCGACACTCGCGACGGTAGTTATGTAGGCCGCGTTCGCTAATCACAGCACTAAAATCACAAAAAATAATGGCAGCATTCTCACCACCGAGAATGCTGCCAATTTTTTATTTATTGTAACAAACTTGCATCTTAATTTGATGCCGTGGCGGGGCGGGCTGGGCGGCCTACCTTGATGGGGAAGGTTTGGCGAATGTCGCGCGACGATGCGCCCACCTTAATCTTATAATCGCCCGGATTGAGCACAAACGCCTTCTTCGACACATTATAAGTAGAGAACGCATTGGCATCGAGCATCATGGTCACGGTGCGTTTTTCGCCCGGCTTCAAATTCACTTTCTCGAAGCCACGCAGCGTGCGGATGGGGTCAGACTCAAGCACATTAGCAGGTTCCACATACACTTGCACCACCTCTGCGCCAGCCACTTTGCCCACATTCGTCACATCCACCTTCACTTGACATTGACGGTCGTTGCGCTTCACTTTGAGGTTGCTGTAAGCGAAGCGAGTGTAACTCATGCCGAAGCCGAATGGATATGCTGGTTGAATTTCCTCCTTGTCGAATGAGCGATAACCCACGAGCAAGCCTTCCTCGTAGTTGAGGAAGTTTTCGCCACTCTTTTCATAGTAATTGTCGCTCGACGCATAGTCTTCCCACTGTTTTGCCCAAGTGGTGGTAAGTTTGCCGCTGGGGTTCACCTTGCCAGTGATAATGTTTGCCAACGCCTGACCACCGCCCTGACCGGGATAGCCAGCCCAGATGATGGCACGCACATCGTTAGCCCACGAACTCACGTCAACGGCACCGCCTGTAAAGAGCACCACCACCACATTGGCGTTGGAAGTGGCTGCGTCTTTAATCATCTTCACTTGGTCAGCAGGCAGTTCCCATGGTCGGTCAGAGCCTTCCTTTTCAGCCTTCTCACCAAATCCGGCAGTCACAATCACGGCATCGCAGAGCGCCGCGTCGGTAGCCAAGTTATCGACCTGAGCAATGCGATAGCCCAAGCGAATGCCGGCTTCGCCCTCCGACTCGGTATAGTCCACTCTGATGGCGTAGTCGCGGTTGGCTTGCAGATTGATGGTGAGTTCGCTGCCTCTGAACGAATGGTCGCCCCAGTTGTCGAGCACCATGGCGTCATCGATCCACATTCGGCTGGCGTCGTCGCTCGACAGCACCAGCGTGTATTCGCCCGACGCTGGCACACGCAAGTAGCCCGTGTAGCGAATGGAGAAATTATCTGTTCCCAAGAAATCGGGGTGTGGCGTGCCATTGCCCCAATAGAAATTAAGGCCGTCAACGTAGTCGCTCATCAATGGCATACCGCCAAGATTGGAATTGTTGAAATATTCTGCCTTCAAGCCGGGCGTTCTGCCGCCACGGTCGCGGTAGAGGTGTGTGCAAGGCTCCTCGTCGTAGATACGGTGCCCCTTGATGTCTATATTCTTCATCACCACCTTCAATCCGCCAGTGATAGAGGTGCTGTGGAAAGGTGTCACTTTAGAACTACCGCCGCCACGTGGAATCTGATCGGCAAACGGACCTACCACCATCACCGATTTAGCATTAGGGATAGGCAGGAGGCTGCCTTGGTTTTTGAGCAGTACAATGCCCTCCTCTGCCACCTTTTGCGCCACGGCGCTATTATTTTTGTTCTCCGTCGGCTCATGCTCGGCAGAGGAGTCCTTATCAGACTCAAAACGATAAATCATGCCCAAAATATGGCGCACCTTTTCGTCAATCATCTTCAAGGTGATGCCCTCGTTGCCCAACACGGTCTTCAGGCTGTCGCGATTGAAGTATTTCGCTTGATTCTTGCCGTCCATATCCAAATCCAAGCCGCCACGCATGGCACGACCTGTGCTGTGTGTTGCGCCCCAGTCGCTCATCACCACGCCTTTAAAGCCCCACATGTCGCGGAGCACCTTGTTGTTGAGCCAAGAGTTTTCGGTGGCATAGAAGCCATTCACCAGATTGTAGGAATCCATCACGGCAGCCACATCGGCATCTTCCACCGCCGCACGAAACGCGGGGAAATAGATTTCGTGGCAAGTGCGCTCGTCGGCACGCGAGTCAATGCGCTTACGCCCCCACTCCATATTGTTGAGGGCAAAGTGCTTCACCACGGCTGCCACGCCATTCTGTTGCAGCCCCTTGATAAACGGCACAGCCATCTGCGCAGAGAGATAGGGATCTTCGCTAAAGTATTCAAAATTTCTGCCGCACACAGGCGAACGCATGATGTTCACGCCCGGACCGAGCAGAATGTCCACACCGCGTGCCTTGCAGTCGATAGCCAGCGAAGTGGCCATCGCCGCCATCATTCTTCGACTCCATGTCGAAGCAACCACCACCGAGGCAGGATATTGGGTTGACTTGCCGTAGTTGCGAACGCCCATCGAGGCATCAGCCATCTTCATTTCAGGTATTCCCAACCGTGGAATGGGGTAGGTGCTGAATCCGCCCTTGTATTCACCGAGCAAATCCATCTTCTCCTCAAGCGTAAGCTTAGCGAGTGTGGCTTCCACCTTTTTCTGAATAGCCGCCTCCGACTTACTCTGTTTTTTCGCAGTACTCATTGGCACAGCCATCAGGCACAATGCCAACACGCCAAAAACAATATTTTTAGAATATCGATTCATCATACTAATATCTGCACATTAAATAATGTATAAATTGAATTTACAAATATAATGATTTATTCCCGAATCTCATCAGACAAAGAACAAAAAACAAAACACGAACATTTCATGTGCAATAAATTGTGAAGAAAATTTGGGTGGAAAAGTAGTTTTTTCCCCTTGTTTGGGTTATCTTTGCAATCCGAAACACGAAAAAAGACATGGAATTCGAAACTGGTAAAAAATCAAATAATCGTCAGCAATACCGCCGCAAGCCGGTTCACGAAAGCGATGCTGCGCTGGAAATGGGCAAGACACAGCCACAAGACATTGAATTTGAGGAAGCTGTGCTCGGTGCCATCATGCTTGAGAAAGACGCTTACTCGGAAGTGAGCGATTTGCTCACGCCCGAAAGTTTCTATCTGCGTGCCAACCAACTCATCTACGAGGCGATTCGCGACCTCGGCGCACAACAGCTACCTATCGACTTGCTGACCGTGACGCAACAACTCCGCTCCAATGGTCACCTCGACGAAGTGGGCGGTGCCGTTCACATTTCGGAACTGACCAGCCGTGTGGCTTCTGCCGCCAATATCGAATACCACGCCCAAATCGTGGCGCAAAAATACCTTGCGCGCGAACTCATCAGCTACAGTTCGCAGATTGGCACACTTGCGTTTGACGAGAGTATCGATGTTTACGACCTGATGCAAGAGGCTGAAGGCAAACTGTTTGAACTGTCGAGAACCACACTGAAGCGAGATTTCACGCAAATCGACCCCGTGATTAGCGAGGCAATGAAGAAAATCCAGGAGGCGGCTGCGCGCGAAAGCGGCTTGAGCGGTCTGCAAACTGGCTACCGCGACCTCGACAAGATGACTTCGGGTTGGCAAAACAGCGACTTGATCATCATCGCTGCGCGTCCTGCAATGGGTAAGACGGCACTGGTGCTCTCCATGGCTAAGAATATGGCGGTGGATTTCAATACGCCTGTGGCTGTGTTCTCGTTGGAAATGTCGAATCTCCAACTTGTCAATCGTTTGATTAGTAACGTGTGCAACTTGGAGAGCGAGAAAATCAAGAGCGGCCAACTTTCACAAGCCGACTGGGACAACCTGATGACCCGAATCAAAGACCTGTATGCCGCGCCGCTATATGTCGACGACACTCCTTCGCTGTCGGTGTTCGAACTCCGCACCAAGGCTCGCCGCCTTGTGAAAGAGCACGACATCAAACTCATCATCATCGACTACTTGCAGCTGATGAACGCCACCGGTATGAAGTTCGGCAGCCGTGAACAGGAAGTGAGTACCATTTCACGCTCGCTGAAGCAGTTGGCTAAGGAATTGAACATTCCAATCATCGCCCTGTCTCAGCTCAACCGTAATGTGGAATCGCGTGGCGACGACAAGAACGGCAAGCGTCCGCAGTTGAGCGACCTTCGTGAGTCTGGTTCTATTGAGCAGGATGCCGACATCGTTTGCTTCATTCACCGTCCCGAATACTACACCAAGTCGGGAGTTGATGCCGAGGGCAAAGACATTCGTGGCAAGGCTGAATTTATCATCGCCAAACACCGTAGTGGTTCGGTAGGCGATGTGCCTATGCGATTTGTGGGCAAGTATGCCCGATTCGAGAACTGGGACGAAGGACTCGGCACAAGCACCGAAACCTACGAATCGAAAATCAATGGCGACGAAAGCGGTGCCACACCGTTGGAGCAACCCAGCGCGCCACAGCCTGAGTTCACCCCACCAGCCCCAAACGTGGACTTCCTTGAGTCCACCGGCAACACAGCACCATTCTAATCCACCCCCCATAACGACGCATCATCACGTAGGGACATGCCTTCGGCATGTTTCCAATGCAACACGCAATAAATCAATAGAATATACAGAGAAAAACAGGTTCAGTGGATAAATGCTGGGGGCACAGAAACAAAAACATAAAAAACAGCCTTTTAGCGATGCCAGTGCTTCGCACCTGTCGTTAGTGGTGTGGCATGTCTGATTTCAAGCCGAGGCTTGAATCAGCCACACCACATCACCAACGCCGCCCTCTTACGAGGTCGGTAGCATCGCCAAAAGGATAAAAACCGCTCGCCTTCGGCGAAAAACCAATCTTCAGAA